>Ga0209725_1002060_pt1 | contig 11042 bp, 8 predicted proteins | sample I18A1metaG_FD_184145 | JGI IMG/M metagenome (GOLD analysis project Ga0209725, IMG submission 184145) | Lake sediment bacterial and archeal communities from Gulf of Boni, Indonesia to study Microbial Dark Matter (Phase II) - ​I18A1 metaG... | ecosystem: Environmental > Aquatic > Freshwater > Lake... | reverse complement strand
TTCATCCTCGCATCATTTACGTCGGGATACTATGGAGCCATGTGCGCAGCCTTGGTGCTGTGCGTTGCCCTCTTTTATGGAATGACCGTGATAAAGAGAGACAAGTTAGGCGGAACGGTTAGAATCGACGTTACCAACGACAAGATAAATCAAGCATTGAAGATCTCAATCCCTTTCTTAGTCCTTTCTCTGCCTTTGATAGCCTATCTAGACTACGTTGGTCCCCCCGGTTCACTCTTTAGTAAAGGCTATCTCGCAATCTATTCAGCCAGCCCAGTCGATTATCTTACCCTCGGCTCCCTTCATCCGATATGGCAATTTCTGGGAGGACGGCCACCAGGGCACGGTTTACCTTGGGAGCGTGATCTATATCTAGGAGTAAGCATGCTGGTGCTGGCCTACTTAGGTCTGACCCGATCCAGAGAGAGAGTACGTTGGCTCTACCTATTCGTCGCATTGTCGTTCTTCATCCTTTCATTGGGTCCATTGCTCTGGACAGATGATACACTTACATCTATTCAAATGCCGTACGGGCTTCTCTGCGATTATGTTCCCCTGCTTAGGGCGATGCGGGCGCTCGCACGATTCGGCTTGATCGTGATGTTGGCGATCTCTCTCTTAGCAGCCATTGGTCTGGCATCGATACTTAAGCGCATGGAGGGACTGAGAAGACCTAGAATTTTCAGCGGTAGCCTTATAGCAATGCTGTTAATTCTAGTTGTTGCTCTCGAGTTCGCCTCAGCCCCGTTTCCTTACCTAAAGGTCTCCGAGATAGAGGGAATGAAGGCTTACCGGTGGCTTGCAGGTCAAGCCGGAGACTTTGCGATCGCCGAATATCCTATAGACTGCTATAGCGACGTACGCGCTATGTTCGGAACAGTGATTCATGGCAAACGAACAACCTCGGGGGTCTCATTTCCCAAGCCGGAAGTGAGAGCGATGGTCGATAGGCTCTCCTTCTTTCAACCAGATTTCTCCCGCAAGGTCGATCTAGACTTGTACCGTTCGCTTAATATCAGATATGTGCTCTTTCATTCGGGTAGATATATCCGGAAATTTGGCTTGGACAATTGGCTCCGCGCGATAGATCTCGCAAACAGGACTAACAGACTGAAATTCATCGGAGATTTCGGAGGAACACTAATATATGAAGTAGGCTAGCTCACAGCGTTGACCCGTCTTGGACAAATGAGTAATAAGATTCTTTATGTTTATCTTAAGAAGCTCACAGTTCACAAGATGGGGCTAAACCTCTACGGAGAGTTTCGAGAAGGTGAACGAAACCGGCTTATGAAGCTTCAAGAAAAGCTATCCAGATGAGGACGTTGATACAGAGGAGGAGCGGAAGAAGAGTTAGAAAGATCCTGAAGCTGTATAGGAGAGTCGAAACGTAGAGGATTCGGCTATATTAATCATAAAGCGTCTCCCGTGAGGAAATACAATGCTCGATAATGATACCGGCTTGGAATGAGGAAGAGCGCATAGGGAGGACGTTAAGTGAATATATCAACTATTTTTCTGGGAAATATTGTTATATCTTTGAAATGATCGTCGTAATCAACGGTTGCACCGATCGAACCCCTACAATAGTGGAAGAATTTTCTAAGAAGTATCCACAGGTTAATACTTGATTTTTCCTGAGAGGCTTGGTAAGGGTGGAGGGATCATAGAGGGCTTTAAGGTCGCTGCTGGAGATGTTGCGTTTACGGATGCCGATGGAGCTACTGAAGCGAAAGAATTGGATAAGCTTATTGGAACAATCGAAGATTGCGATGTGGCTATTGGGTCAAGATGGTTGGATGGATCTGCGGTAATATTGAATCAACCCTTCTCCAGAAGGGTGGCCAAAAGCGGACATGACAAAGGTTTACGCTGCTCCTCGACGATGATGAAGGAGAGTGCATATCCAACCTCGACAGGCATTTCTCTAGAATATCCCCTCAGCAGCGGCAACCATTATCCGAAAGGCGACCGCCTTCAACCCAAACCAGCGTGCATAGGAGTGAGGTGGGATCCCAGGCGAAGCTGAACTGACGATCATATGTCCTCCAACTGCTCCTGTGGGCGGAGTATTACTGCCCGTGAACAAACTCGCGATACTCGCACCCTACCTGGAACTGGTTGGAGGGTTTGGAGCGTTAACCGCATCTGTACTTAAGCGTAGAAGACGCAAATGACGTCTCAATCTATCGAGAGATATTGATCGAAAGGAAAATTGTGGATAGTGTTACGCCCATCCCATTCGCTTAAGATCCCTTTCAATTGAAACTGGTGTCGCATGAGAGTTCGATGTGTTGTTACACCGAACTCTTTTTGCGGCGGCCCCGCAACGTTTTCCATAGAAAAACCACGTCTAGGTTTCAAGATTTAAAGAAAACTCATGGCCGAGCCATGTAGAACTTATAAGCGAGTTCTTCTAGTCTATTATTCTAGATTCAATTGTCCTCTAAAACTAGAAAGCCTTCTTCCCAGACTTACGCCTTGATGATCGTACTAATCCTCATCGCTATCATAAGCCTACCGCCTTTCTACGTTCAAGCCTCGGCTGAGCCCGCTCAAATAGGAGACAGAGGGCTCAAGGGAGATGAGCGCATAATTAGCGGCGAGTATATTATCAAGCTCAAAGATTGGGGGGATGAAAGCGCTAGGAACGCGATATTCGACCCTAGCACAAAGATCCGGGGGGACCTTGAGAAGATAAAGGCGTTAAGAGTCGAGGTTTCGGAGAAGAGTAGAGAGAGCTTCCTTCAGAAGATACATAAGAACAAGAATGTCGTTTGGGTTGAGCCCAACTACATCATTGAAGTTGAATCTATACCCAACGACCCCTTATGGAGCGAACAATGGAGTCCTAAAAAGATTGCCGCTGACGCTGCTTGGGATTTCGGATATGGCAGTAAAGATGTTCTAGTGGTTGTTGTAGATACAGGGGTGTATTACACGCACCCAGACCTTGCTTCAAACTATGTCGCCGGAGGATACGACTGGGTAAACAAGGACAATGATCCCTTAGACGATAATGGACATGGAACCCACTGCGCAGGAATCGTCGCAGCCGCCATAAACAACGGAGAAGGCATAGCGGGGCTGGCGCAGGTGAAGATCATGGCTGAGAAGTTCCTAAGTTCAGCCGGGTCCGGCTCATCGTGGGATGCGGCGCAAGCGATAATCCACGCTGTCGATGTGGGAAAGACAATAAGCAATCGAATAATCTTAAGCAATAGCTGGGGATCATCATCAAGCTCAAGCGCCGTCAGGGACGCGATGCAATACGCCTACCAGAACGGAGCCCTGATCGTAGCTGCAGCAGGCAACTCACATTCCAGCGACCCCTTCTATCCAGCAGCCTACCCTGAAGTCATATCAGTATCGGCAACAGACCTTGACGACAATTTAGCCACCTTCAGTAACTACGGTAGCACCATAGAACTAGCCGCACCAGGCGTATCCATCTACTCAACATACCTGAATAACGGCTACAGATCAATGAGCGGAACCTCCATGGCCTGCCCTCATGTATCAGGAGTCGCAGCGCTATTATGGAGCCGCTTCCCAGGCTACACCAATGATCTAGTACGGACGGTTCTCTACAACACAGCCGACGATCTAGGGCAGGTTGGATGGGATCAATACTACGGCTACGGAAGGGTGAACGCATACCGAGCCGTGCAAGGAGGCCAACCACACGATATACGAGTTGCCGAAATTAACATGCCGCCGCTGATCTTTACTCGAGATACAGTCAAAATTGGAGGTATAATTCAAAACATAGGAAACAATACAGAATCCAACGTAAATGTACAACTCATAGTTGATAACGCTCTAATTGCCACCAAATCCATTTCGACGATACAAGTTTCAGAGAAGATAAACTTGGAATTTGACTGGACACCATCCAATACTGGTACATATAACACAACTGTATACGCATTGCCTGTTGAAGGGGAATCCTCGATTTCGAACAATCAAATGTCTAGAACAGCATCAGTCAAAGACCATGGACAGATACTTGTCGTCTCAGATGATGATGGAACTCACATCGCCGGTAAAGAAACAAGCATCAATGAAATCACATCCGCACTGACCAAGAATGGCTACTCATTCAGTGTTTGGAGTGAATCAGCCTACGGCAGACCATCTCTAAGCACCTTGTTAGAGTTCAGATTAGTGATCTGGACTTGCGGTTACTACTGGAATTGGGCTGTAGACCAGACTGACGCCGATACTTTGATGCAGTACTTGAATAACGGGAGAAGCATACTCTTGGAGGGAGAGGATGTCGCCTCAAACCATGTGAATGACAATTTCTTGACAAACGTCGCCCACGCCTCCTTTCAAATTGATGATGTAGGCTCAAGCGGATTAACTGTAACAGAACTCTCTCATCCAATCTGCAAAGAAATCCCGCCCTCGTTTAGTTGGATGACACGCCCATTATGGGAAGATGGAGTAGCTCCACTCGACGGTGGAAAAGAGGCAGTCAAGTATACAGGGATCTCTTACAGCGCAGTTGTAACCTCTGGGAACGGTGGCTCCGGCTCAACGGTATACATCGCCTTCCCTGTAGGCTGTCTTGAAGAAGATATAAGAGAGAAGATCATCGTGAACTCGGTGGAATGGCTTCAGGCGCCCTGCCTAGTCAGGGTTGAATCTAAGAATCCTGAGATTGTAGGTCTTAAGGTCTACGTTAATAAAATAGCCTACCTGACTCCAGCCTCAGTAAACCTACGAGCAGGGCTTTACTGCTTTGCTGTTTATCCTACTTGGACAGATGGAGTTTCCGAATACGTTTTCGACCACTGGGAGGATGAGATCGGACGAGTCATTTCAACCACTATCCTTTTCACCTACAATATACAGGACAACAGGACAATCTACGCCTGCTTCAGGCAATCTACTCCAAGCTGTCTCAACATCTCTGTGTCTGAGATCGGAAATATTAGCCGAGGAGAGGAGTTCGAGCTGAATGTTACAGTTACCAATAGCGGATTATGCCCAATCAATGATTTGCTTGTCAAACTAATTCATTCTTCAAACATTACGATTAGATACGGCGAATTAGAACGTTTCAATATAGCATCGATCTCGCCTGGGCAATCATATACTTTGACTTGGCATATTACCTGCAACGATATTGGAACCTTGAGAATAATTGCAACCGCTAACGGAAGGGATCAAAACGGATGCCCCGTAGTAAACATCGTGAGGTTGAACAGAAATGTTGTCAATTGAATTACGTTACGATGTAAGAAGAGAGGCTAAAGGAGGTGTTGAAAAGTGATCTGGAGAAGATTTGCATATCTCTTCATACTTTCTTTACTATTGTCGCTTCTATTCGTGCCAAAGACCTTAGCGCTCACACTCGACGATAGCGAAGTATTCATCTTGGAAGCCCCAGAGAAGACCGTCTACTTCATCTACTCGGATATAGTGAAAGCTACAAAGCCCTTGGGAGTTGTCAGAGCTAGTCCCATAGACTGGACGGCCACAGGTTACATCAAAGGCATGACCCGCTATCCCCAAATGGAAGGACTGGACACTGACGGCGGATTGGTGGATCAATCCTCGGGCGCGCCGATGTTCAGCGATAAGTCCGTTGTTATAAGCGGCGGGCCCATTGTACATGTGCTAGTAAAATACTACGAGGCAAACAGGATAGCACCGGTGTACTTTAAATTTGAAAATGGAAAATTCTATTTTTTCCAAAAGGATGGAACTAGGATAGACGCATCGGGGTTGACGCCAACCGCTCATGAAGATATATTTGTGGTGGAACACTTTCTAGACATGAAGGGAAATGCCGTTCTAATTGAGTACGGATATATAGGGCTAGGTACTTTTGCTGGAGCACAGTTCTTTAAATCAGTGATCTACCCTAACATAAGAGATTACACTCACTCATACTACATATACCACTGGCTTGACATCAACAACGATGGTTTCCCTGACATAAACGAAATAGCGCCTACCCCCCTCGCTTGCGGAGATTGATTACGAGATGGCTAGGCTTGACTTGCCTGAACTGGAAGCTTAGTATGTGTCCTGTAGAGATTCGCTATTCTGACATCGATATAAGGCTCCTAGTTCATAAGCGTACACTCCTTTCTAGCGGGCGAAGTCGATGCGGTTTTGCATTTCTCCTGATGCTCCGAACGATCTTAATATGCGTACCATCTTCGAGAACCCGGCGGCAGCCAGATCAGAATATTAACTCCCATGCCTTTAGACCTGAAGCTATCTGAACGGAGGATAGATTGGCGGATTAACCCATCTGCCATCGACTGTTCGACTTATGCCATAATGGTCATAGAGCTTCACATGTTTTCGGTAGATCAGGTCTTCACCCTCCTTCCTCCTAATGTTCGATTCCTTGTCCCTATTTCCTTGATGAAGTCTGTAGTTGTAGAGCGGCTCCTTGACACCTTTCGCGGTCCAGCCTTTCTCGACCACTCTTATCCATAGCTCCCAATCCTCGAATACCTGCTCTACGTCATATCCCCCAGCCTGTTCCAGCGCACGCCTTCTGGCCATGGCTGGTCCCATGACTATACAATCAACCAAGAGTATCCTCGGGTTGAAAACTGGAAGCTTGATCACTCGGTTCCGCTCGCCAAATTCTCTGTAGTCTGAGTACGCTATGCCGATGTCTGGATTCTGATCTAGCAGTGCAGCCACCTTCTCGAAGTACCGTGGATCCAGTACATCGTCCGAGTCAAGAAACATGATATAGTCTGATGTGGCACTAACTATACCTTGGTTTCTCGACTCCGCCACGCCTCGGTCTTTCTCGTTTACTATACATTGAATCTCACTAAACCTTCTACTCAAATCCTTCGCGAGAACGTCTGTGCCGTCCTCGGATGGGTCGACTATAATGTATACCTCTCGTGGAGGCCGCGTTTGGTTGACGCTGCTGAGAACCGCCTCTTCTAAGTAGGGGGCTCTGTTCTTTGCAGGTATCACAACCGCAATGGATCCTCTCCTAGAGCGTCGTCTCTGATTGAGGGTACGCAAATAGAGCAGGGGATGCTCAAGGAACCTCTGGAACTCCAAATAGTGCGACCTAGCCTTCAACGGGTCCTCCAAGAGTATTCTCGAAGCTCCCGTCGCCTTCTCGAGTTCTCTTCGTCGTCTAGCCAAGACTGGGAAAGACTTCAACTCAGGAAATTTTTGAGTGAAGTAGTTCAGGTTTCTGAGAGCCGTGAGGTTGTTGAGCCTATCTTGGGCTGCACCAATTGGGTGATCGATGTGAAAGCCCATAATGTCATCGAAGAATGCTATGCTTCTGTCATGTTGCAGGATTCTATAACCCAAGTCTGTATCCTCGTACCCCCACCCAAAGTACTGAGGATCCCATCCCAGTAGTGGAAAGAAATCTTCTCGACGAAAAGAGCAGAGGCCCGAGATGAAAGACCACCAAAAGCCGCTCCTCTGAACCAACCCTACTCTGGACCATTTAAGCGAGGGGTCGTACTCCATCGGCTTAGAAACCGCCTTCAGCTCATCTGCTTTGTTGGTCTCCATACTTTTGACAGCCTCAAGACCGCGCTCAATCCTCCAGATCCTTCCGCAGATTATCAGGCCCTGGCTTTCCAAGTGAGCCCTTACGATCCGCGCAACAGCCTGAGCTTCCGGAATCACATCAACGTCGTTGAAAACAATAATATCGCCTTGCGCTCTCACTGCTCCGATATTGCGGCAATGTGCAGGGCGACCATACGGGTGTCTGTAAGGATTTCTGCAGTATTCAATCTTGCGACTGCCTATCACTCTTTCAAGCTCCATCAAGGAACTTAACCCATCATCGACGACTATGAGCTCAAGGTCTTGGTAAGACTGAATCTCGTAGGCAGTTAGAACCCGGTCGAGGTGTAGGGGCCGGTCATGGTATGGTATCACGACGGAAACTACGGGGTTTGACAAGGGCATTAGACGACCACCGTTTCAATCGAGAAAATCTAACTGACTTAAGTGTTTAAGGTAATATCGGCTACGTCTAAGTAGCGATATGGCCAAGGCGCCGGCGAAAACAGCAACGAGGACCAATACGATCTCGCCAGCTACTGTCAGAGGTGGAAGGAGTAAAGTGGCTGGAATGTAGACAGAGGCGTAATACATGAAAAGCGAATTTGAAAAATATGCCTCACGAACAATCGCCGCTAACTGAATTAGGAGCGCGATGATTGCACCGCCCTGAATTAGGAGAGCCCAACGAGCTGGGACAAATTCACGAATAAACCTCGCAATCGTAGTTGAGATGAAGAGAGCAGTGACAGGTGCCAGTAATACCAGGGGTCGCTCCCAGGAGAACGAAACGAAACCCAAAGTAATATTCGCCAAGAAGAGCACGTCGATTTCGGTATTATCACAGGTTCTCTTGATCATCAAGAAAGCAGCAAGCACGAGCGAAAGAACCACAAGGGCGACTTCAACCACAGACCAAGTATGTGATATCGAATAGTAAGCTCCCCAAGAGAACATCGCATGAAAAGGATCTGCGGCCCCGTGCGATACTCCGATTTCTTGCGGTACCGGCCGGCCTGCTCCAAGAAAAGCATTGAAGAGATATAGAGGGGAAAGGAAAAGGTAGTAGAAATCTACAATAAGAAATAGCACCATACCAATCGCCAAGTAAAAGAACAACCCTTTCAAGCCTCTTCGATTAAAAACCACGCTCAGCATAACCAACAAAGAGGCAAAAACACCCGGAGTGAACTTCGAGGCTACCATAAGCCCCGCCAGTAAAGCAGATGCACATAACTGTTTCCATTCGAGGCTTGAGGAACTAATCAAAACACCAAAGCTCGCGATCATGAAGGTTGCCGCGTAGACATCTAGCATCGCCAAGCGTGAGTATTGTAGGAAAGTTGCGTCGCTAATGAGGAATACCCCCGCCAGTGTAGCCGAGATCGCTCCGAAGCGAGAGTAGACCAGATAGTAGATGACAAACATAGATAATGATGCTATGAGAGTTGATGGAAGGCGCCCCCAAAAAAGTTGGGTTGGCGTCGGCTTCAGAAAGTTGTTCGGTACCTTGGACCCGGAAATGAGCAGCGATACGCCTATCACCAACTTGGCTAGGAATGGATGATTGACAAGTCCTGCGGCTTCATCACTTGGTGTGTGGAGGTAACTCAAAACATGTCGAGTGAGGATCTCGCGATTAGGATTCAAAAGGAATTGAGCATAGCCTTGGCCTGTCATCATGTAGTAACTTTCATCTGATAACCATGCTCCTTCCGCAAGATTGAATAGAAGAAGAGCAAGCGTCGCCGAAAATGCAACTACCGGCGCACCATTGTTTCTTGCGAATTGCCGAGCTTTTCCATTCCAAATCTTACGAATCCAAAGCCGCATCCTTCCAACACTTTCCATTCTCGCTATAGTTCATATAGTATGTGAATATAATATGAACTAGATGGCGTAATCCTATACAACAAACAAGGTTTTCTTCAAACCATATTAAACAATCTCAGAATCAAGTTGGAGCAGCAAGGCGGCAGAAGAGTCATGACTCCTGGGAAAGGATACTACTGCATACTCAAAGACGTCAAGTTCGGCGAGGTATTCGCTCTATGAGCAACATAAATCTAGCCGGAGCAGGAGTTGAGAGAGCGGGAAGATGGCTTCAGGTTTGGCGTAAAGATCACATATATCGATCAGCCCGAGCCTAAAGGGCTTGCCTACGCTATCGCTATATCTCGAGATCTCCTCAGAGACGAGCCTTTTGAAATGTATCTCGGCCATAACATGCTTAAGCAAGGGGCCAAACCTCTAATTGAAGTATTTGAGAAGAATAATGATGACTGCGTTGTTGGCGTCTCTACAGTCAAGGACCCTAGCAGGTACAGCATCGTAGTCTTCGACGAAAACGGCAAGATCAAGAGCGTGTAGAGAAGCCCAGCAACGTCTCTTGATATCCAAACACAACTTACCGCGATCAGAGATCCCCTGGGCATTCCCGAAAACTATCCCCCTGACAAGAACGGCGGGAACTCAGATGGTGTTTCCAGTTCTTGTAGGCAAACTTTATAGTCTCATGCTGAACGATGGGCTGGCAATCTCGGTAATGGAAAAGAACGGAACATCTGAGATCTATTCCTTCCACAAGCATTTCGAGAAGATAAAGGGAATCAAGAGAGTAACAAAGTAACCTAGCTGAAGAAGAGGCTGACCCCAGAAAGAGTTTGCGATGGGAGAAAGAGAGAACAAGAACTAAGCTTCGATCAGGATAATCATGGACTGATAACGATGTCGGCGAAGCCTGTCGGTAGCGGATGTGCGTTCTTCGTCCTCAACATAGGTGCGAAAGATTATCCGAGGAAATAGTCAAGTCGTTCAATCCTTTTGATCCCGGATATTCTGTCGAAGTCTCTATCGAAGGATATTACTTGATCGACTCCTAGATTCTTCATCGCTTGATATGTTGTCGAATCGTCGAGGTCTATACTCAAGCCAAACCCTTGCATAAGCTTCATCAATCGTTCGAAAATGCCAAAAAGCGAAAGAAGCCTAAATCAAGTATAGATGAATGGTGAGGCAAGATCTTGGAAGTCAAATCCAAGTCTCGTAAACATCAGAGCATCAGAAGACTTCGAGAATATGTCGCGAAATTTGGGTCGCTAATATTGCTCCTCTAGTCTCCTCACTTATCGTCTGAATTATGGCTCTACGTGTTCCTCTGCGACTTTAGAGAGGAATCGAGCGAGAAATCTCCGAGATCCTCAATTCCACATTTGAAATGTAAGAGTTTGCTAAAGTAGTCTTATCAGAATCGGAGGATAAGACCCAATCTTAACTTCCTAGCTTACAAATGCTTTATGACATATTGGACAGAAAACTGTACTGTCAGTTGCCAACATTTCAGAACCGCAAGAAAAGCATCTAGGGACAGGAAAACTGGATGATTCTACGGTTCTATCGTTCTTATTTTCTGCTATTTCTGACATGAGTCTCTTATCTCCTCTCTATGTATGGAAATCTATGCATCGAGACGTACGGACGGAAATGTATAGAAAAGCCTTATAAGAATTGAGGAACTT
>Ga0209725_1002058_pt1 | contig 11047 bp, 8 predicted proteins | sample I18A1metaG_FD_184145 | JGI IMG/M metagenome (GOLD analysis project Ga0209725, IMG submission 184145) | Lake sediment bacterial and archeal communities from Gulf of Boni, Indonesia to study Microbial Dark Matter (Phase II) - ​I18A1 metaG... | ecosystem: Environmental > Aquatic > Freshwater > Lake... | reverse complement strand
GCTTCTGGAACGCAGGTTTCCGCAAGCAGATCCTCCTCAATGGCCATGGGCAGGAGTATGTGATCCCGTCAGCGATGCATCAGTTCGCCAAGAAGTTTCAGGTGCCAGGACTCTTTCTGAACCTGAATTGGTATCACGCGATCCCCAGCTTCGTGAAGGATAAGGAGCATGGCGGGCCGTTCGAGACGCCTTTCATTCACGCAGATGAGGTTGAGACATCTTTCTCCCTCGCCCTGTTCCCAGAACTAATACACATGGAGGACGCAACGGACACAACTCCGAAAGGCTACTTGCCACCGAAACACATTGACAAGGCTGGATGCGTCTACCAGAGACCGATCGAATGGTACAGCCAAGTCGGAACCGGACCGATCGAGATCGTTGCCTATCCGGAAGGAGTGGTGGGCAAGGCTACCTTGGCAAAGGCGGAGAAGGCGAAGATGGGAGTTGATGAGCTTTTGGACTACATGGTCGAGTTGCACGACGACATCCTGAAGAAGTTTCCTCCAGGAGTTCTGCCTCCCATGAACGAGGTCAGCCAGAGGCCAAAAGAGCAGCTTGAGGAGCTGATCAAGGGCCCACTCAGAGGTGGCAGGCATATCTACACAATAGCATATCCTCCCTGAACTACTTGCTTCAGATCAGCTCGGCTACGGTCGTCAATAGGACCGCTTAGGAAAAACATGAGTAATCGGCATATCTGCTACCATGGCGAAGCCGTGGTTTGAGAAACGCATCACCACGGCTAATCTGAACGGTCAAAGACGACGCGCGGAATACGAGGCTCGTACCAGGTATGGAGGTTTCGCCACGTCAGCCATGGGCGCTCAATCCCTAGGCCACCTACTCATGATATGAAGGCTTATCTGCTGGTATTATAAGTTCATTATGATACATATGCCTCTTCAGACCAACGAAGAAAGAAATCGAATCATCTACGGCCTCTGGGAGTCGGGGAAGACCGTCGATGAGATAGCACTGTCTACAGGCATTCCCCGAGGTACAGTCGCCTACTATGTGCGCAAGTTCAACCGACTAGCCCGTCAAGGCATTTCACCGGTGTTTGCGCACAAGGCTAGGAAAAGGGGTCCTGATGACCTCGCCCTAAGCGCCTTGGAGAAAATCTTGTGTTTCCAACCGGTCCTTGAGATGATCAAGGTAGGTAATTTCGACAGAAGCTACTACTACCTTAGCACGATGAAGCTGCTGCTAGAGCTAAGGAATCACCTAACTTTAGATGAAGAGGAAATGAGAGCGTACAGGGACGCTCTTCAGAGTATCGCGCGCGCTCTTCAGAGTCCTGGTGCGCAACCGACCACGCCTCGACACAAGACCGCAGATGAAATCTTGAGAGCTGCGAAACCTCCAGCTGGACACCCCGTTCAGTAGCGCCGGGCAATCCCCTCTACTGTGATACACGCTTAGACGAGAATCGAACTCGGTGGCCTCAAAGAAGCCAAATACTTGCTCGAATAGAGCAGAGAGATGTGTTTTCATCCCAACGAGTGGTGCGGCCGCCGGGACTCGAATCTCCAGCCTGCACATCTTCAGACTCATCAGATCACAAAGCAATTGCAGATCGTGCCGAATTCAAATCAGTAGATGAAAGGCCAACAAACTCAACATATGGATTCCACGTATACTGCAGAAGCCAATCCTATGAGATCTGAGAAATCACGCCTGTCATTCTGTCTTGCACGAATTGCCTGACGGAGCAATTCCCAAAGAGCTCTAGAGGAAGAGGCTGCTTTGCGTAGGGATTGTGGTAGACGTCAATGAGACAAGATTGATCCGAGCTTGTTCCCACCATTTCGTAATAGCAGACAGCACTAATGCTCGTGTTGAACTTCGGCCTGAAGAACCTGTCGCCTCCTCTAGACCAGACATGCCTATGTGTTGCCAGATCAACCAAACATGTCTCATCTCCGAATAGAGCATCTTCGACACTTTCTCTTGGTGAGAAGATGGTGCCGCGTGCAAGTACTATGCATGTCGGCTGGTTTCTTGGAAGCTTGTTGGCTTTGCTCCGAAGTTTGCTTCTAATCGTCTTGCTGTCAACTCCCCGCATAACCGAGATCAACCAACATACGCAGCTTGGTCTAGTCAAGCGTCCAACCACCGAAATTTCGGCCCAGGCGTCGCGTTCGTCTGGATACCAATAACTAACAGGAAACTGCTCAGTGCCTCTGAGTGTTCGCAGAGTTGTCCTCACAAAGCTGACTAGCTCTTCGATATCCTTTGCTTTGAGCGTTTTGAGCGCACGAAGAGACACATGAAAGGGCTCCTTGATTCTTGAAAAGCGATTCGTGACTTCATCACTAAGTCGCTGATGTCGCCTAAGTGCCTCCGGAAAGAGATACTTGGCTTCGAAGAATACTGGAAGGCTCTTGTACGTTACCTTGAAGTCAACACCAGAGCATGGTTCGAGTTCGACTGGGAAACCTCGACTTTTGAAGCGCGACGCGAATTCAAGTTCAGTCAAGTAGCTGTCGAATTCAACTTCATTGCGGCTTCTCAACTTCACACGGAATCTTTCAATAGCACATTCATTGACGAGGTTCTGGAGCATGGAATCTATCCTTTTCAACGTATCCAGAGCATAGTGGTCGCAGCTTGCAAGAAGCCATAGAAGATAGTTATCGGGATCGTACTTGTATTTCACGAGTGATCGGCAGAATTCTATGTCGTAGATTCTAGAGAGCTGCGAGTATGACAACAGATTGTGTCTGACCCTTGAGAGTAGAGAATCATCGTTTTGAGTTGGGATTTCAAATTTGGAGAGTGGGAGAGCATCATCACCGTTGATTGATGGAGGCCGTTGCAGATTCCTGAGCCTCCTAGGATTTGTGCATCGTTTCTATATTTACGCAACCTCAGGTTGCTTCTTGCCGCATACAGAACAGTAAGAGTGCTCAGGAGCGATTCGTGCTCCGCAAAACCGACAGAAGACAGCACTTGGAGTCACTGCAGGCTGTAGTGCTACTCCAGTCTGAGAAGCTTGAATAGCTTGGCTCTTCAGTTTGGACGCTCCTTCCATTGTTAGCCGATATCCGAAATATGCCAGCACGAGTCCTAGCGGAGCGAGAATGACAGTCAGCACCACAGAGAGTCCTAGGGATATGAGAGTCGCCAATGGCCCGTCTCGTGTTGCGCTGTACAACACGAAATCGAGGGGGATCAGAAGACAAAGGATCGCTCCTGCCAACAAGGAGGAGCCAATCAGAATCCTGGGATGATAGTGGGTGTATAGCAAATAGGTCATTCCAATCCAGAATATGAATAGCGCAATCACTCCGACCTCTGAAGATATGGTGGTAGTCAGAGTGCCGGCTACGAACCCGATCCAGAAACCAACAATTCCTGACAGAACTGTCCTCAATATCTTGTGTGAAAGCGAAGACAAGCGTCAAGCTCCCCCAGTAAAGTTGTGGTCATGTTGGCTATTAAGGCATCCGTGCGCTTGGTGGCGGCAGAACCACTTTCAATATGATTTCGTGGCTTGGCCTGAGCGGCTGTTCCTTCGTCGCATACGCCTCCTGACTGTTCGGAGATAGGCATCAGGGCCTACTTCTAACACTTTTCGACCAAGCTCAGTTATCCTATAGAGATGCGTGATTGCATCATAGCCCAACGTTGTGCGCGTCGAGATGACGGCCGGCCTCGAAGTGGCGGCTTACTTTCCATCTGATATGGTGCTCACAATCGCTACCGCCTCTCCGACTGCGTTTGTGCATGATATCGGTAAGTGGGACAATGAGGCTAAGGTCGTCAGACTTGATCTTGGAGGGTTGATCATCATCTTTCTCGATCAGCCACATTACACGTTAATGGAGAGACTTCGCCCGCTTCTAAGCCATGACACACGCCAACTGCTATACAAAATCACTGACAAGTCGAAAAGGGGAGCTTTGCGAACCAAGAACGTTGTTCTAACGGGCTTCGCCAGTTTTTGGTTCTGCGCAGCCAAACTATCATTGGACGAGCAAGAACGGACTAGAGTCTTTATCCTTTCACCTGAGACAAGTTCGGAAAAGTTGGAAGAGAGTCTGCGGCTGGCAATCGCCAAAGTCGGAGACAGAGAGGGATTCAAGTCTTGGGTTGAATCGCACCCTCGCAGAAAATGGCTAAGCCAGAATCGCAGCAATTCGAGCTTCACAGATCAATCAGGTAATCGTCAAAGATCAGGCAGAAATCTACAAAAGATTCCGAGAATCTCATTCTCGACTGGCACCTCGCCACCAGAGAGATCTCCCAAGAATTCTCGATCTTATCAAGGCCCATGCTATGCTGAATTTCTGGCACAGAGAAAGGTCGTTGTGGGTTCCGTCTCTTCAGTCAGAATTTGCTTGTTCTCTTGCCAAGGCTACACACTGAGAGGCGAAGCGTTGGTAAGCCGCCCTGAACTCGGCCATAGTCTTGAGAACCGAACCAAATACAGGCCACTGCTCCTCTGAGATTCCGCGAAGGCCATACGATTCCACAGCGAAGATGGCTCCGGCCGCTACCAGCCTCTTCGCAAGTTCCGAAGGGATTTCGTAACTGAGGACGAAATCCGACAAGTTTGACAGGCGTCCAACAAGGCCCGTTTCAGTCGGCCGAAGTGCTGTGTTCTTGAACTCTGCCAAGTTGAACTCTCTGTCTTCAGCAAATCCCTGGACCGCGCGGGCATGGTTTGGAAACTCGGTGTTGCACATGTTCGGGTAGGCCAGCGTATCGTACGTATCCTCAGGCATCCTCTTAGACGCAGGAAGCACGTCCACGGATTCGAGAATAGATCTCGCCTGAAGATCGGTCAGGCCGAATTCACGCTGGAGATAGCCTACCCATTTTCTTCTGTTGTCGTCTGCGTAGAACGTCTGATACACTCGCCTCGCAACAAGCGTCCCAGCCTTGCTGATATCATTCTCCAGCTGCTCAACATCGTTGCGGCGAAGACCTGTCTCCTTCACTGTTCTAAGAAACGCAGGATGCGTAAGAGACTTCAGGTTGCTGTAGGAACACACCTTATCAGCCTTCGACTCAACCGAACCCGCCCCATCCAACAGCGCAATCAGGTCGCCGCCCAAACCGAGATCTCCAGCAAGCTTCCTCAAGAGACCGAGCGCACGTCCCTCTCCGTGCAAACCCCTGATCTTGGCGAAGATCCTGGCGGCTTCGACTTCGCGCAGATGGCTCACGAGACGACCACCCATATTCGTTTCATACGTTCGAGTGATAGGTTTTCCCGCCTTCAACGCCCGAGCCTTCCCCTCGAACGAGTCAAGAATCAACCTGATCTCCTGGCCAACAGTGTAAACCACCGTGTTGTTAGTTCCTATGCCTGCAGCATTCAACTCACGCGTGATCTCCCTAGCCGCCTTAGAGCTTCCAGCAACCTTCAACACGATGTTCGGGGGCACCGCACCAGGATTAGACAGCCCCAGACGTCGATCGTATTCAGCCAAGTGTCTGGAAGCCAAGCCGTACGCAAACTTTGCGTCCTCAAGGCTTGCCTCAACATCGTCAGCTATGTTCGGGTTCAACTGGAAGCTTATCATATAGTCAAGATTCTGCTTTCGCACAGCCAGGGGCCTAAAAACCTCGAGGTTGGGCCAGAGAGCCATGAGCGTAGCAGCCAGAGCCATATCATCTCTATGAGCCTCAGGATCTCTCATCCAATCCTCATGCCTCCTAATCTCCTGCACAAGCTGGCTTCTAAGGGAAGGATCTTCATCGAAGGCTCTTGCAGCAAGGACGGGGTTCGTCGAAACCTGACAGAAACCCAGATGCCTGAGGATCTCCAACCCTCTGGCATAGTCATTTCCAAACTTGCAATATTGTCCCTCAACCATCTTCCAGTAAACTGTCCCACGCGCAACATCCTCAAAGGCACGGATGAACGCGGAAGGCATCATCGACCCTGTGACAATGCTCCGAATATTCTGTGCCATGTATCCGGGAAGGCTGTCCCCCGAATTGACGCTCTCCATACTTCTAAGATACAATTCAACAGCGGACCTGGCGGAAGAAGCCTCCAATTCCTCAAGCGCACGCACTCCGTCAAGGAGACTTGATGTCACGCTCTTTGCAGCGTCAAGAGGTATCTCAGCCATCCGCGAATCGAGTCCCGCAAGATTCAAGCCTACTCGAATTACTGTGGTGAACCCCTTCTCCATGAGGTCCTTGTCGCCAACCGCCACTTCTGATCGAACTCTGCGGCAAAATTCTTCGACCAAGCATTGCAGGTCGCTTCCATTGCGTACTAGAATGTGATCCGCGGCCGCAAGAGTGAACCCATCCTTAAGCTGTAGAACCATGTGATCGACTGATTCTGACATAGTGAACTTGCTCAACATCTCGACCCTTCTAGAGTTCTGACCGTGCTGCTGTTGCGGGTTCACATCTGTCGACGCTCCGCGAATGAGTTCTTTGGGCTGCCGTCCGATGATAAAAGAGTTTGTCGGCAAGGCATGAAATGATGAAAAAACAGTGGAAAAAAGGCAGAAGTGTGAGAGGCCTGGATCTTATCTCTTGAGTTCTTTGATCGCCTTGGGGAGTTCTGAGAGCTTGGATAGGCGTACATTCACTAGGCCAGTGTTGGCATTGGGGCATCCAACGCCAACTGTTGTGATACCGAGATTTGTCGCCCCTCCCAGATCCTTGAGAGAATGGCCAACGAATACAGTCTCATCTGCATCCGTTGCCAATCCCTCTAGGGCAATCTCGTAAGCTCTTCTCTCTGGTTTTCGATATCCAATATCACATGAGCATAAGACATCTTCGAACTTATCGTCTATTCCAACCCTTGCCAACCATCGTTTTTTTTCGAGTCCTGAGCAATGGCCATCGGATAACACGATGAGCTTCATCCCCGCAGCTTTGAGGTCTCCTATCACTTCAGGGACTTCTTGAGGGAATACCATGTTGACTTGGTATTCATTCTCATATGATGTGAAGATGGAGTTCCGCTGTGCCTCATCGTGTATGCCTAGGGAGTTCAGAAATGTTGTCACGTTTTCCTTTCTGGTTATGATCCCTCTGTATGACAGTTCCCTTAGATCGTGAAAGACGTCCATGTTGTTGACGTATTCTTGCCTCTTGCTCCATCCATTCTGTTCCAAAGCCCAGAAGAGAGTTTCCGCCTCATTCTTCTTCCTGTGGTAGAGTATATCTCCAGCGTCGAAGATTGCTCCCTTGACCAAGAGCCTCGTTCTCCTCTCTCACACAATGGCTTGTCCTGATTTTCTGTCAAATACGTGGAAGTTTTCTTTGAAGGCGATGCGTATCGGCTGACCGATCTTGAGTCTTTCTTTAACTGGAGCGAGCGCGCGTATTATGTTGCCATTCGGGAGAGTGACCTCTACGACTTGGGATGTGCCGAGATAGAGAAACGAATATACGTCGCCGCTAAACGCGTCGGTCATCTCTTTTTCAGATATTATAACATCTTCTGGTCTTGTGCCGAACACGACTTCGGAAGGTGTTTTTGGGTCGCTGAGGATCGTCCTTGCGTCTCCGGTAACAGCGATCCTGTGGAAGCCAAAATCTATGTAGGTGCCGTCGCTTTGTCTCGAGATGCTCGCGTCAAGCAGGTTTGTTGAGGGAGCTCCTATGAAGCCGGCTACGAACACGCTATTTGGCTGGTCGTAGATCTCCGTCGGTGTACCGACCTGAACAACTTTGCCTTTGTTCATGATCGCAATTGTTCCTGACATGGATAAGGCCTCGGACTGATCGTGAGTAACGTATACACAAGTGCAGCCAATCAGGTGATGTAGCCTCTTTATCTCGGATCGCATCTCTACCCTAAGCTTTGCGTCAAGGTTACTAAGCGGCTCATCTAAGAGAAGAATTTCAGGCTCCATCGCCAGAGCCCTTGCCAACGAGACACGTTGCTGCTCGCCTCCACTGAGCTCTGATGGATAGCGATCTGCCATCCCATGAAGATGAAGCAGCTCCATCAGCTCTTTTACTCTATTTCTGATTTCTTGTTCGGACATCTTCTTCACCTTCATTCCGAAGGCAATGTTCTCGAAGCAGGTCATGTGAGGCCACAGTGCATAACTTTGGAAGACAAAGCCTATTCGCCTCTCTGAAGCGGGAAGAGAGACGCCTTTCTCGGCGGAAAAAACAAAGCGATCGCCGAAGCAAATCTCTCCCTTGTCAGGTTCCTCTAGGCCAGCTATCATTCTGAGAGTAGTTGTCTTCCCGCATCCCGATGGACCTAACAATGTGAGAAAGTCTCGGTTTCGTACGTCAAGACTTACGCCATCCACAGCAACGGTCTCGCCGAACTCCTTCGTCACGCCTTTGATCCTGATCTCAGGCATTACATCATTCCTCTACGACTCTTTCGGCGGTTACTCTTCTCGCGACCAAAACCACTACGAGCGTGATGCCGCAGATCATGGAAACGATCGCATCTGAGTGTTGCATGTAGCCCTGCTCAGCGTAACGAACAGACAGGTTCGTCAGCAAATTGGTTGCAGTAGTCACAAGCATCACTATCAATGTCAGCTCTCTCATTACGGACATGAAGATCAGGGTGAAGCTTGACAGGAACCCCTTCCTAGTTAGAGGTAGGATGATTGCTCGGAATCGCCTTGGCCAGGAGGCGCCTGTCACGATCGCGGCTTCCTCCAACTCCTTTCCAAGTTGCATTATGCAGCTGACGCCTGCTCTTGAGGCAGTAGGAAGAGTTTTCACAGTGCAGGCCATCACTAGAAGTCCGAATGTTCCATACAGTGGTGGTATCGGGCCCAATGGTTTCGCATACATGGACAGATAGATAGCTCCCAATGTGATGCTGGGAATCATAGCGGGCGCGTATGCTACAGAATCGAGAGCCGATGAGATCTTCGTTCCTCTTCCTTTTACTATCAGGTATCCTATCAGTATCCCTACGAAACTTGTTATGAGGGCTGTGGCGAAGGCGAGGGTGAAGCTATTCTTCATCGCAGCCAGTATCCCAGGGTTCAGTAGGACACCGGGTTGTCCATCTGCAAGACTCGGATCGCTAGCCCCGATCCAGTAGTGAAGCGTCAAATTGTCAATGCTATAGGTGCCAGCGTACCTCATGAAAGTCTGCAATAAGAGAACGCCCAAAGGAAGAAAACAGATAGTCACAAGGAACGTTACTGCAGCAGCTCCTACTATTCTTCTTCTCCTGAGCTCTGTAACTCTGCGTCTGAAACCAGTGCCGCCTACTGTCGCGAAGCTCTTTCTCGTTCCAATCACTTTACGATTAATGAAAAGAGCGCACAGGACTATTCCCAGTAAGATAACGGCAAGCGCATAACCGTCGCCATATAATCGGTTCATGACAGCAGAATACAGCATCGTTGGCATAACATAGTAGCGAACTGGCATGCCGAGAAAAGCCGGAGCTCCGAAGGAACTTATGGAATGAGAAAAGGTCAGTATGAAGGCGGAAAATATGGCCGGGGTCACTACTGGAAACACTATTCTTCTTAGGATGTATAGTCTACTTGCACCGGTTATTTCCGCCGCTTCCTCTATCTCGGCGTTCACGTTCGAAAGCGCGTCTGAGATCAAGTTGTAGTTGAGTGTGAAATAGTGAAGAGATAAGCAGACCACTATTGGCAGGGTTCCATATGCTATCCAGTCCGGGAGCTCAATACCAGTTATGGCCTGTAGCATTCCGCTGTATCCTCCTATCCTCTGGTTCTTGAATAGGGTGATCCATGCAAGAGCAAAGGCCCAAGACGGAAGAGCATATGGAATCATCGCCGTGTCTGACAACAGCCCTTTGAATGCCGTGTTTGTTCTTACAGATAGCCACGCCAACATGAAACCGATTCCAAGAGAAAAAATGGAAGTCTGAAACGCTATGGTCAAGGAGTTCATCAAAGGCACATAGAACATATTCGTGCTTAGTGAACTTAGGAATATTCTCCACCAATGAAAAAGTGAGATCTGTCCCACTTGAGCTTCTGGTGAAAGTCGTGTATCTGCCTCACCCCATACCACTGTTTCCTGCACTAGGTTCAAAACTGGAACCAAGATCAAATAGCCTAGTACAATCAAGAAGAGAAGTGACAGTACAACATGCGTCTTTCTTAGGGCCCTCGGAAGCCTCATCTCCCCTCGTCATCCCATATAGAAAAGGCTCCTTCTTTTCCTACAAAAAAAGGGAAGTGGAGGAAGGCCGTTTAGAGGCCAATCCAGAAGTCGCGTATGACCACCGCGCTTGTGTAGATGAAGCCACTATAACTCTCGACTTCCATCAAAGTCGTCTTATCCAAGCGCGGCGAGGCTGGTGGCAATGGAAGATCGCTCCTGGGTGAATACTGCCCTGGAACCCAGTAACCCGCGTTGTAACCGTTCCAATGGAGCATGAACGTGATGAAAAGCTTCGAGGTCCATGGGTGTTTTGCCATGTTGGCAATATTCAGTACGTTCCTCTTGTAGACGCCTGCGAATGGCCTTAGGTCGTAGATCGCTTCCATAGCGAGGTTTTTGGCCTTCACGTCCCTCAGCTTCGAGACCACGCATATGCCTATGGGAGGGCTCTTCTGCCCTCTTGCTCCGACGCCATTAGAGACGTCTCCGTCGGCCTGTGTTAGCACAACATCGTTCTTCTTAAGCATCTTAATGAACTCGTACCCTGCGTTGGCCGTGCTGAGTTTCAGCGGCTGCCCGAACACCCGCTGGTATTCGTCTGCCAACTGCTTAGCAATGTCTGGCTGTGTAAGCAAAGTAAGCCAATTCATGATGTCCGATGACGCCAGTGGATCCTTCATCATGACCTTTCCTTTCCACTCTGTCTTAGTCAAGTCCCAGAGACTGGTTACAGGCTGTTGCTTGTAGGTCTCATTGTTGTAGATGATGGTTCTTGACTCCATTGAGTGGACAAGAGCTGGTGTTCTCCATTTCTCAGGTATAACGCCGGTCATATTTGTCGGGACCCAGTTGACAGCATATCCCTTCGGAATTACGAGGTTGACAACGGTCGGATAGTCTGCGTAGAAGAGAACGTCTGCTTGGAAGTTCTGGCTTTCCTGTTCTCTGATCAATTTCTCTTTGATCGTGACATCCGATATGTCGT
>Ga0209725_1002057_pt1 | contig 11048 bp, 8 predicted proteins | sample I18A1metaG_FD_184145 | JGI IMG/M metagenome (GOLD analysis project Ga0209725, IMG submission 184145) | Lake sediment bacterial and archeal communities from Gulf of Boni, Indonesia to study Microbial Dark Matter (Phase II) - ​I18A1 metaG... | ecosystem: Environmental > Aquatic > Freshwater > Lake... | reverse complement strand
CTGACATACGCTATCTATGAGTCGGCTAGGAAAGGGAAGGTAGTCAACCTAGTTTGATGAGCGAAAAATTCGCGATGGTAAGTCATGGGAAGCGTCGACAGAAGCGTAGAAGCATCCAACCAACGGTGCCCAGACACGCTATTCGAGCAGAGTATTATGGACGCAGGTAAACCCGAAGTCTCTGTGGTTTTACCTGTTTACAATGAGTCTTCAATACTGAGAAGCAACGTACTGCTGGTTGAGTCAGTTGCCAAAGCTATCACCAGTTCATATGAAATCATCATCGTTGAAGATGGCAGTACAGATGGCTCAGATAGAATTGCCGAGACAATGAGTCGGGAGAACCCTAGGATCATCCACCTACACTCTGAGACACGATTGGGAAAAGGAAATGCTTTGAAGAAGGCGTTAAAGTACTGCAAAGGAGAGACGGTGGTTTTCATGGATATCGACCTAGCAACCAATCTTAGGCATGTATCGGAATTGATAGACCTTATCAGGAGTGGTCACGCAGCGATTGTAGGCTCAAGGTTAGCACGTGGAGCACGCGTTAGAAGGCCAATCTCAAGGAAAATAGCTAGCTTGGCCTACAACCTATTGGTTAATGTCCTGTTCTATGACGGTGTCTTTGATCATCAATGCGGATTCAAGGGGTTCAGTCGTAAAGCACTCGCCAAAGTCATCGATGACGTAAATGACGGGGGCTTTTTCTTCGATACCGAAATCATTGTAAGGTTAAAGCGAAAAGGTTTTTCAGTAGTTGAGCTTCCCTTAGAATGGACGGAACCCAGAGTCTCCTACTTACATGAGGGGCCTCTGAGGATGCTTTTCAAACTCTTAGCGCTGAGGTTTAGTCTATGAGCCTAAACGCTTTTTTCCGACTCATATCTGAACGGACCTATCGGATGAGGATTCGTACCAGTACGCTATCGGTGATAGTGTTGTTGTTTTTGGTATTCACATACGGTGTCTCCTTCTCCTATCTCACAATTATGAGACATTATGCCTACCAGTCCACTTGCTACGATTTGGGTAATACAGAGAAGCTTCTTTGGTCCACAATAAATGAGGGCAGCTTCTTCGAATCAACTGTATATTATCCTACGCGAAGTGAGTTTTCCTTTCACTTCGTTCCTGTTTGGTTTCTCGTGCTACTTTTTTATGCAATCTATCAAGCTCCAGAAACTCTACTGGTGCTTCAATCATTTTGTCTTGCCTTAGGAGCAATTCCGATATTTCTTTTGAGTAGGCGCGAAGTCGATGACCTAACGGGAATTGGACTCGCAGCGCTCTATCTTTTGAATCCGATTTTGCACTGGATTAACTGGTTCGACTTCCATACAGAGGCACTATCAATTCCGTTTCTCTTGTTTTCCTTCTACTATATTCGAACTGGCAGATTCTGTTGCGCGCTACTTTTTGCTTTCTTAGCGGTCTGCTCCACCGAACCTGCAGCACTGACACTTTTAGGGTTGGGAGCTTACACATTGTGGACAAATAGAAAACGCATTTCTCGCGACATCACACAAGTAATATCCGCGAGGTGGTTTCTTAGCTCGCTTGTCCTATTGTTGCTAGGAGGAATCTGGATACCTCTCTCGATTTTGGTGATTTCAATGTTTGGCGGGCATTTGGAGATTTTCGCGCAAAGATATGGGTATCTCGGAACAACACCTCAAGACGTTATAGTGAACACTATGGTGAAAATTCCGGCCATTATCACTTCTATTCTTGGAGATCGTTCCAGAGTTGATTACTTAATTCAACTTTTGATCCCCATGGCCTTTCTGTCACTTTTTGATATGGCTGTAGTTATGATACCAGCGGGTAACGTTGTTGTGAATCTGTTGTCTTCGTTTGAACCCCAACATAGTATCAGGTATCAGTACACCGCCCCGATACTACCCTTCATTCTGATGGCAACGATATCCGGCCTAAGGAAAGCAAAGAGTGAGCGGGGGTTCCACAAGCAGCTTTTAGCGATAATGTTCGTAGCAACAGTCATGCAGGCATATTTACAAGGTCCGATAGGCGTATCCAATATTCCATCAAGAACAGCGCATGATGCCGCTCTTGACTCTGTCTTAACTCTGATTCCGCGCAACGCTTCAGTATCTACACAGAACGATATTTTTCCACATGTTGCTCAGAGATCCAATGTCTTCCTGCGTTATTCAAATAATGTTGAATACATAATTATGGACACAACCTCTCCATGGTATAGAGAAGGTGTTTCCCCTGAGGATTCAAAGTATTATGAAATCCTCCCTGGCGTCCTTCACGAGTACGGAGTTATAGCATCGGTTGACGGGGTAGTGTTGCTGAAAGCAAACTACAGTGGTCCACTTCTGTTGCCTTACAGAGATGGGTTATTTGCGCAGTTTTTTAACAATAGGAATTTAGCAGGCCCAGCTGTTTTTTCAACAGTAGTGCTCAACGTTAATCAGAATTGGGGTCTAGGATCACCTTTCCCGACGGTTAATACCGATAATTTCAGCGCGACCTTCGAAGGACGTATATTCGTGCCTAAAACAGGTATTTACACCCTCATTCTTGCCGGTGATGATGGCTCGAGGCTTTACTTGGATCAGCTGTTACTCATAGATGGTTGGGGAAATCTTCCATCCAACAAAACAGTTACAATGCCATTAGAAAAGGGTTGGCATGAGATTAGAATCGACTATCTGGAATGCACATATTTTTCGTCGATACAGTTATTGTGGGTTAGACCTGACGGAAAGAAGGAAATCGTGCCACGGGGATACTTCAGTCTCCCAAACCATTTTGCTAGTTAACTACGACGCGTGAGTGGAGCAAAACTTCAATATGAAATTTCGTTATTGTAGATGACGCAAGAATTTGGGAGTTGCTAAGACATTGCAGGCGTTTATACCTTTTCGTAGCAGTGAGCTTTGATAAAATATTGTGTGTGCGGCGCTCCATAATCGGGAGTCAGGACCTATAAAAGGATTGGTAATCACTTGTAAACTGCGCAAAATAACTCGGACACTAGGTGCGTATGTAACTGTATTTGCTGTCTCAGGGAGAGTCCAAGTATGTCCTATCTCGGAAAACTAGGATGCTCGAACATTTTTCAACGCATTTGAGACTGGCTATTTAGCAGCTACTCCGTTCTTGCGGTTCAAGTCAAAATGGTCTTAAGAGATAGGCGATCGGTTGGTCATTCCGGATAGCCAAGCCAGAAAATGCTACAGGTTTCCGTGTGGTTTATGATCCGTACTGGGCACCTGAGGGCGCCGACGCGTTACCAATATCGTTTACGATTGGCCCGGTTTCGTCAGATTGGGCTTCATAAGGATTCGGGAGAAAATGTTAAATCACGTTGTCCTTGGCACATAAAATTGCTTCGATGGAGAAAAAAATTCACGCGTGCGGGCGCAGGTATGTAAGAATATGAAGACGTGTCCTGGCAAGTTTGAACCTGCGAATCGGTGCTAACTCTCGAATTTGGCTTGAGTGCGGTTAAGTTATAAACGAAGATGCTGGGTTGCTGAAAACTACCAGAGCCTCCGGGCAACCATATTCTTTCTTGTGGGTTGAAGGTAACTACCAGCTTTCCTCCGTTCCTCAAGAAAGATTTGAACAACTGCTCGTGAAAGGCCCGTGTGCCGTCGTTCAAGTTGATTAGCATACTGCTGAATACCGCATATTCAATTCCATTGCTGATGTACCATTCATAATCGTAATTATATGTCCAAATAGTCATGGAAAAATTGTATCTCCGGTAAGAGACAGGGGGGCCCCAGACCTCAACTGCGATTCGTGAACCTGCTGGAATATTTGCTTCTATCCATTTAGACGCTATTGTCCTAGTATCGTTTTCGGGATGCGCAGCTATATGATCAAAAGTCAACGTGTTATACAAAGGAACTACGATGATGACAAGTATTATCACGGTGAATACTATATTGCGTTTGAGGCTAGGCAACCCTAGTCTTGCCAAAAGGACGGAACCGAGAATATGCCAGAGGAAGTACGCTGCAAGGATCGCAATGAAAGGTGAGAGTGGAACAAGATTTCTCACAAAATTCACTTTCGTGTTCAGTAGCGCGGCGCCATACATGAAGGCAGGGAAAACCAGAAAAAATGTCTCTCTTCGGTTGCGATAGAAACCAAGAATGATCCCTAAGAGGCTGAAAAGAAGCACAAATGGGCCAAATCCCCACGCTAAGTATGCAGTATACAGAGACACATTTTGGAATATCGTTCCTTCGGCTCCAATGTGCCCCGTCCTATAATGCCATATCTCCGCAGCCACACCGTTCAGGAATGTAGGAGTGTCGAGAAACACAAATGGTACGCCGATAAGAAATCCTGTACAACAAGATAAGAACAAGGTGAAGGCATCAACGGAACCCTTCCAAATCGGTTTTCTTACAAAGAGAACGAAGAGACACAGTGGGAAAATAAACACAATCGCATTATACTTAGTCGCCATAGCCAACCCCGCGAGTAGGCCTGCGAACAAGAAATACCGTCTCTTTGAGAGAGACATGCCCTGCGCTAAAATGAAAAACGATGCAGTAGCGAAGAAGGTTGCTGGAACATCTGTAACGGCATAATGCGAATGCTCAACATGAATGGCAGAAACAGCAAGAAGCAGTGCCCCAATCGTTCCCGTCTCTCTGCCATACAATTTGCTTGCGAGAAGATAGACCACTAGCACGGTCATTACGCTCAGCAAGACCGTGACTATCCTGGCAGCTAGAAGAAATCCTGCAAGCTCCGCCGACTCCTTGACTGCCATAACATAATAGGGTGGAATGAAGATTTTTTCGATGAAAGGTTGCAAGTTTCCTGCCGAAACTGCGAGAGGAAAGTACAGACTGAACGCGATTGCCTGAATGTACATCAAGAACGTCGGGTAGTTGAACCAGTGAGGATTGAAATCTCCGGTCTGAAGCATGCGAATTGCCCTGAGGATCAGGGCGTCCTCGTCGGGATGGTACCAGAAAGGCAGACCGTAGTTTATACCGTAGATTCTTAAAAAAACCGCTACGAAGATTATGGCAAAGACCGATGCCCGTGAGGAATTTTGCTCTATCAACCTGCGTGCACGGTGCCTGAACATTTCAACATTGCACGATAGCGGTAGTTTCAATTTTACGTCAACTTGAGAGGCAATCCAACCATTTCTCAGGCACGAGCATCCACGAAAGAGGAAATGCGATAGATGAGCTAGCTCCTTCCTACATCTCCATTCAGACATTGTGATCAAGACCGCATACCAAGCATCTTCAATTCGTTAATCAAGTCTTCACAAACCAGAACGCACGAGGCCATTCCCGTGCTCTTCTTCCCTATTATAAACTGTGCGCCCAGCGCACAAGGCCAGCTTCAACTCGCAAAAAAGTGTTAAATCTAAATTCTTAAATCTTCCTTCCTTCGCGTTAAAGTTTTTTGGGGAAATCTCATGCCGTGGCGAGGAACAAAAATCACCTCGTTAACGAAACGAATGAAGCCGACCATTAAGGAATACTTTGCGCAAGCCGAAGCGCATAGAGAATTTAGACCGGGGCGAACCAGAATTCCTCTGAACGTGCCCTCCTTCGGTGAGGAGGAGGTTTGCGAGGCTTTGGATTCGATGCTTACAACAAGGGTAACGATGGGGGAAAAAGTCGCTAAGTTCGAAGAGCTATTTGCCCGTTATATTGGAATGAAGTATGCTATCATGGTAAACTCAGGCTCATCAGCTAACCTCTTGGCCCTTTCGATATTGACCAGCCCATCCATACTCGGCAAGATAGGGTCAGGTTCAAGAATAATAACTCCTGCTGTTACATGGTCAACAACAGTCTTTCCTATTGCATTCGTTGGGCTTGTTCCAAAACTTGTGGATGTTGAAGTTGAATCAATGACAATGGATCCGGCGCTGGTGAAGCGGGCGGTATCGCCTGAGACGGCGGCACTTCTTCCTGTTCATCTCATGGGGTTTCCTTGTAACATGACAGAAATAGTGGAGATGGCTAGCGCCAAAGGTATCTACGTTATCGAGGACGCTTGCGAAGCGCACGGCGCAGAGGTGTTAGGAAGAAAGGTTGGAAGTTTCGGGGACATCTCGACTTTTAGCTTCTTCTTTTCACATCATATAACTACGATTGAGGGTGGAATGATCTTAACCAACAATGAAGAGTACAGTAACTTGGCGCGTTCTCTCCGCGCTCACGGGTGGATAAGAGAGCGAAGTGACAAAAAGGAGATAGCCAAACGTTATTTGATGATAGATCCGAGATTTCTCTTTATCAGTCCCGGGTTTAATGTTCGGCCGACAGAGATTCAAGGCGCGTTTGGTATTCATCAGATAAGGAAATTGAGTAGGGAACTTGAGGCAAGGCGAACCAATGCCCAATACTGGTCCAGCAGGTTTTCGAAGTTCTGGAATATCTTCATTCTGCCCGTAGAGAAGCCTGGAACGAAGTCTGCTTGGTTTGGGTATCCGATGACGGTCAAACCCGGCGCACCGTTTTCGAGAAATTCTTTGGTTGCTTTCCTAGAGTCAAAAGGAATCGAGACTCGTCCAATTATGGCTGGGAATATGGCGGAACAGCCTGTCATGCAACACTTGAATTACGATGTCCACGGCGATCTTAAGAATGCAAGGATGATAATGCGGAATTCGTTCTTCTTCGGGAATCACAGTGGGATAGGCAAGGAGGAGAAGGAATATATTGCGGATTGCGTCGAAGAATTTGCTAGATCGAAGTTGAAGCGAAATGTTCTGGACCAGAAAGAAAGTGTTGGTTACAGGAGCTGACGGCTTTGTGGGTTCTCACCTCTGCGAAGCGCTGAGGGACGCGGGAGCCAGCGTGCGCGCTCTAGTGAGAGCCGGCAACCCTAAAAACTTGAGGGCGCAGGACGGGATTTTTCCAGTTAAAGGAGACGTTCTTGATTTCGATAGCCTCCTAGAAGCTTCGAGCAAGGTGGACGTTGTATATCATTTGGGGGCGATTACCCTCATCCCTGAGACACGTTCCATGATGGCAAATACGTTCTCAACGAACTCGGTGGGCACTCTTAACTTGCTGATGGCGGCACTGCGGAACAATGTTAGCAGATTTATCTATGTAAGTACCTGCCATGTGTATGGCGAGCAGGCCTCTTTTCCTATTAGAGAGACTGCCGCTCCGAAACCGATAGACATATACTCGGCGAGCAAGTTAGCCGGCGAGCACCTGTGCACCTCGTTTGTGAAGATGTTCGATTTAGACGTAGTGATTACAAGAGCATTTAACCACTTCGGCCCGCGTCAGCGAACAGAATTCCTAATCCCGAGTATAATAACTAAACTCATTGGCGGAACCTGCGAATTGGGGGATCCTGAACCGACTCGAGACTTTTCTTATGTCGATGACATCGTATCCGGCTATCTAGCGGTAGCGGAACTAGGTCGAACGGGTGAGATCTACCAATTTTGTTCCGGCGTCGAGAGAACAGTTCGAGATATTGCAACCGAAATAGTGCGCATTGGGAAGTTCAATGCAGATCTGAAGTGGCATCCCGGCGCAAGGAAGGTCGACTTGCCACGAAGCTATGGCACCTACGAAAAGGCTAAGGCAGAGCTAGGATGGAGGCCTAAGACGACATTCGAGGAGGGGATAAGTCGTACGATAGAATGGTACAAGAAAAGAACTCTGGGAGGCTCGTGATTAGCGGTCGTCAGATTCTTGACGGTATGTGATGAATGTTGAATTCTACGCATATGCGCTAGGCCTCACGTACAGGACATCATGGTACACCTTAACGCAGTTCGACTCTGCAGGAAGTGGTGCACGATCGGGGATCAAAAAGCGATTCCATCAAGTTATGTGGATCTTCTGCTTTCTTTGATTTTGCCGACATACAACGAGGCGACGAACATTGAGCCCCTCATCGTTCGAGCAATGAGGTCCTTTAGACACCTTCACATAAGTGGCGAGGTAATTGTGGTAGACGATAATAGTCCCGACGGAACTGGAGAGATCGTCGGAGCGCTAGCGAAGAGTTTTCCGAATCTCGTTCTTCTGAGACGACCGAGGAAGCTTGGCCTTGGATCAGCGTTCTTTTCAGGTGTGGAAAGATGCCGAGGCCAAATTATCTGCACAATGGAAGCGGACCTTTCTCAAAGGCCCGAGAACCTTAGCGCTTTGCTTGAAAAAATCTTGATCGGATATGATGTTGTGGTTGGTTCCAGGTTCAAGAGAGGATCGCGGGTCGCAGGCGTGAACTTAGGAAAATTGCTGCTAAGTCGATTTTTCAACCTCTTGGTCATGATGATTTTTCGGAGCGGCGTTCTCGATAACACTAGTGGTTTCAGGATGTATAGAAGATGGATATTGGCTCGTATCAGCTCTAGCCGACTGAGATTTCAAGGGTTTCCATATCTTCTCGAAGTGATGGTTAGAGCCAGCGAACATGGAGCTAGGGTAGCGGAGGTTCCCACCGAATACGAGTATAGACACTCGGGTTCCAAATTTGGAACGCCGGAGATGCTTCAATATATTGCTGCCGTTTTCTATCTCTTGTTTAGGCGTCGAGCCTGTCTAGGGAAGAAGCCTCCGATGTGCAGTCTTCAGAATAATAGAGAGCGAAAACGTGCATAACAAGTAACTCCAATCGAGTTTTCCTGGGCTCGTCGGTCCCACTTCTAGGAGCACATTGGGATTCCGACAACGGATATACAAGTTTCGCAATAATCGTGATCGTTCCACTGCTATCTTGATCTCGTGTCTGATTGGTGTCCGAGAGAAACCGTTCTTAACCGACCGTCTGGCTTTCAGCCAGGCCTCAAGCACTTCCTGCGGATGTTCATAGGAATACCGAAATAGCTGGGCGAGATGGTCCAAATCGTGCTTCGCTTTGACCCTAAGATTCTCTAGATCGGCAAAGAAGTCAATCTCGATGACTGGAATGACGCGGTTTACACGTATCATATAAGAATTCTTGGCGTCAATGTAATCGAAGCAGTCTTCGTAGTGTGTTAAGATGCATGGGGTCCCCGAAGCTTGAGCCGTGAGAATCGTCATTGTCGCTCCTTGCGTCCCTAGAGGGTACACGTACCAGTTACATTTTTGCGTAGAGGTCCGCCAATTGTTGTTACGGTAGAAAATCGCTAATCACTTTAAACTTTTTTCTCATAGGACTGAAATCTGACAGTAATTCCTTCAGAGGGACCTCAATTTGAACAGCGAATTAACTGGCTATTCAATACAGCAAAAACAAAATATTAGACATTGTTTCTTGATGATTTCACAGTGGATGAGGGCGTTTCTGTGCACATAAACGAAGGTAAGTCAAGGGACCACCCGAAAGAATTGAGCTATGACCCATTTCCTTCCATACTTCAGATCGAGAGCACGAACAAATGCAATTTCAGCTGCGTCATCTGCGATTCGAGGTGGCAGCAAAGGCCCAAGGGCGAGATGAGGTTTGAAGTTTTCAAGGCCATAATCGACCAGTTCAGGCCCAGCACTCTCTGGGGTGCCATTTTGCAGGGATGGGGCGAGCCTCTCCTCTGCGAGGACCTCTTTCAGATGGTCAAATACCTAAGCGACAGGAGGGTCTTCGGCCACTTCAACACAAACGGCTCGCTTGTGGCCGGGGAAAATATCGAAAAGATCTTTGAGTCTGGCCTGCAGAGCATAGCCTTCTCGATCGATGCCTTGGACGAGAAAACCGCTGAGAAGATCAGGGCCAATAGTAAAAAGTACCCAGTTTACCAAAACCTGATCGATTTTATCAAAGAGAAGAAACGGCGGGGATGCGGGCCACGGGTCATGGTGGATTTCACCATCAGCAACCTGAACCTCGACCAAGTGGGCCCGACGCTAAAATTCTGCGAAATGATTGGCGTCGACGTCTTCAACGTCCACGACTTCTTCCCATACCCGAACGTCGTTAAACGCTTCCCGGAAATTAGGCAACTAACAGATGAAGAACTATTGGAATTGAAAGGTATCCTGAATAATGCACGGATCCAGACCGTATACGATAGTTGGAAAGAATCCACCTGCCGGCTTCTGAGAAACTGGATGTATATCGACTGGGATGGCCGCGTCTTTCCATGCTGCCATTTTCACTCGACTGATTTCTTGCTTGCCGAGAATCCCTTCGACCTTCTTTCCGTTTGGCATGGGGCGAAACTGAATGCGTGGCGTCAAGCGCATATAAAGTACCCATTATGCAAGAAGTGTCTAGTCCTATGAGAGACCCAAAGGTTTTTGATTACAAAGATACATGGTTGCAATCCTTTCGGGTTTCAGTTCTTCCCTTAACATGTTGGCATTCTCTTGCAGCCAGGTGTAGAGCTTATGACCTCTAATATCCATCATAGCCTTTCTAAGTTCTGATTCGTTTTTGACAAAAATGCCTGCTCCCTTAAACTGCTGGAAGCCTTCTATGTTCGTGAAAATGCATGGCTTTCCCGCTCCAATAGCCTGGCTTGCGGTGGCACTTTGAAAGATCCACTGATAGAAGAGCACCACGACATCAGCCGCCACGATCCGGTCCTCAACAAATTGGCCATAGCCTTCTTCGATCCGAACGTTTCTTACCTCATTAAGCCTAATGTACTCGGTAACCTCATCAATGTATCCTGGATCGAAGTCTGAAGAACTCCCTGCAACAACTAATAGTGAATCCTGAGGCAAATTCCTTATGACCTCAATTATTCGCTTTCTCCTGAAGAAGAAGCCTGGTATTAGAAAGACGAATGCATCCTCTCGTAGTCCTAATTTTTTCCTTTTTTCAATCTTGTCGTCTTGGAGCTTCTTTACCGGGAGCGGGATGATTTTAGTTTTTGCGCGGATGTCGCCCAGCATATGCAATTGATCAAGCATAGCGGAAGAATGTATGACAATGACGTTAGGCAACCACCCTAGAAGTAGCATAGAAAGCCTGTGAATAGCGAAGGTCAACCCGACGTTGATGGACCCGCATATGACTTTAGGGAGTTCGCCAATCAGTCCACGGGTGCATTTATAGTCGATCAAGCTGTTGAGCCTATGCCGCAGAGCAAATTGCATCGGCTCTAACTCATGGAGCGATAATAT
>Ga0209725_1002056_pt1 | contig 11048 bp, 11 predicted proteins | sample I18A1metaG_FD_184145 | JGI IMG/M metagenome (GOLD analysis project Ga0209725, IMG submission 184145) | Lake sediment bacterial and archeal communities from Gulf of Boni, Indonesia to study Microbial Dark Matter (Phase II) - ​I18A1 metaG... | ecosystem: Environmental > Aquatic > Freshwater > Lake... | reverse complement strand
AGTCATCGTGCCTATCTACTACAAGAATGAGGATCGCGACACAGTCCTAGCAAAGGCGAAGGAGATAGCTGACCGTCTCAAGGCGGAGAATATCTCAACCTTCCTTGATGATCGGACAGAGTACACACCGGGCTGGAAATTCAACGAGTGGGAGATGAAAGGAGTTCCGACAAGAATGGAGATAGGTCCTAGAGATGTGGCAGCGGATCAGGTCATAGTCTCTAGGAGAGACACAGGACAGAAACTCCCAGTCAAGATGACCCTCGTCCACCAAGAGATCAAGAGAATCTTGGAATCGGTCCAAGCTGATCTCTATCAACGGGCAAAGAAGCAACTGGAAGAGAGCATAAGAAGCGTGAAGTCGTATGAGGATTTCAAGCAGATCTTGGAGACGAAGGGCGGCTTCATAAGGGCCTGCTGGTGCGGTAGATCAGAATGCGAAGCCAAAATAAAAGGGGACACGGGGGCAACAATAAGAACTGTTCCCTTGCAGAGAGAAGAGCCGTTCGGCAAATGCGTGATGTGTGGCCGTGAGGCTAGAGAGGTCGTGTATTTCGCGAGAGCCTACTAGGACTCAAATGCGGCGTACATTCGATAGAAGCTCGTTGGCCCTCTCAGAGATCTTGCTAGCCTCGCGAATACAGGCGGGTCCCATATGCTCTATTTTGAGGGAGGCCGCCGCCGTGCCGAGGCAGGCCGACCATACCGCGTCACCTGAGCGAGAGAAATCCAAGAGAAAAGCGGCTGTGAAGACATCTCCTGCGCCGGTGGGATCGACAACCTTCTCAGGTCTGTAGGCAGGGATATGGAAGAAACCGCTTGGGAGAAGGAGATCGAGTCCCTCACTTCCCCGTGTATGGATGCAGATAGACGGTCCCATTCCTTTCAGTCTTTTCAGAGCATTTGAGTCGCTGTCTCCGACCATTGCTCTCAGTTCGTCGGATGTTGCCTTCAGGATGCCTATCTTTTTCAACAGGGATCTGTCAAGCCACCGTCTCTCCGATATGACTCTGCTTCGTCCAACTTTTCGCAGGTATCCTTGCGGATCAAGGGACACGAACATGGATCGGTCTGCAAACCATCCAGCAACTGTCTCCGTGATCTCTCCGATGACTGGTGCAATGTGAAGACAATGAATTCGAATATTCTGCTTCAGATCTAGGGTTTCGAGGTTATCGCACCTGCCCAACAATCTCAGCCTCCTATGATCGTTTTTGTAGGTAATCTCGAACTTGGTCGTCGGAGCCTTAACTACCGTAAGGAATCTGATGTCGACTCCTTTTTGCCTAAGCCACCTTACTCTCCTCTGTCCAAAATCGGTTCCAACCTTGGACGTAATGAGTGGTCTTGCACCAAGAGAGATTGCCGTGAGCGAAGTGTGAACCGCTGGTCCTCCCGGGACCCAACCTGTCTTCCTGTACCGGCCTATCCCTATGCGATCGAGTGTGACATGACCAAGCGTGACTAGTCGCAGCATGCCACTTCATCTTCACGGTAGATTCATGTTTCTGGTTCATATGATAATCGTTGTCTGAGCTCGGAGCCGTGTGTTCATACCAGAGCCAACGGACGGCTGCCGAGATCGATGACGGGCTGTGTTTCAGGTATTATGGCTGACATGATCTCACAAGATAAAGCCATAATAGGGGCGAATCGAGATTGGACGGGGAGAAGGCAAAGTCAGATGGCAAAGAAAAGGAAGTCTAGAGGAAGGAGCAAAGGCGGAAAAGGAAGATCTGACCTAATTCAATGCTCCAACTGTGGGATGCAAGTCCCTAGGGACAAGGCGAAGAGGTCGACCCACTGGGTTTCTTTGGTGGATCCGTCCTTGGCTCGAGAACTCAGGGCGAAGGGTGCTTATATCGCTAGACAGAGGGTCGTCAAGTTTTACTGCGTGTCCTGTGCCGTGCATTTCGGAGTCTCCAAGGTCAGAGCGAGAGACGAGAGACGATTCTACTAGCCCTCTGGTGAAGCGCCAAGACCCACCTCTAATCATTTCCTAGAGGACCCTGACCCTGTGAATCCTAGCAGGTGGAGTAAACTCAATTCCAGTCTGCTCGGTTGAACGGGCCAGTCTCGCGGGGTCTGTAAGCAGCTCCTTTATCCCTTGAACATGTGCAGCGCCGACTAGGGTCAGGATGTTTGGTTCTACTATTCCGCCCCGGATGTACTGCTCCGTAATGAAGATGAGTCTAGCAGCCATCATTAGGTTTCGTTCTTGGATGAGAACTCGCCAGAGGGTCGGAAAGGCTCTGCACATGAGCTCGGTTCCGCCATTGAAGTGCGCCAGAGCTTCCTGCTTCAGTCCTTCTTCCCAAAGTCTGATTCCTTGTTGGTTGTATCTGGCGACGTAGGCCTCTATTCTCTGCCAAGCCACTACCTCCTCCAGTGTGGCTTGTGACTGTACTCGTCTGGCGATATCGTGTTCATCCATGTCTATGAGCCAAATGTCTGCCTCCTGATTTCCAAGCGCATCCACAGCCGCCACAAACTCACACTTGCGATTGCAGTTACCGAACCTTGGGCAGTCGAAGCATGTCCGCCTCAGGTGGGCAAATCTTCGCTTGTCCAGTTCAAGGCAGATGGCTTGAGGAGATGTCATGTTGACTGCTTGTGCGGCGTCTGCGATGCTTCTCTGGCTCCAGTGCGCTGTTCCCAGTAGCTTGATGTATCGAAGATAGTTGCGCATTTCTAACAATTCCCGCTAGGCAGAACAAGATCTCTGTCAAGTTCTGACGGATTCCAAGGCCGAAATGGCTGTGGGTCTTCTCCTGGCCAGAAATCTGGTACGAATGGCTCTCGCTGCAACGGTTCGCACCCATATAGTGAGGTTCGACATGCGACAATGCCTTGAGATCGATGTCGACGGCATCTCTCTTGTTTCATCATTTTCGGATTCGACCTTCTATTCCACTCTGATTCTTACCTTGGGTTGTCTCCTACGGACAAGATTCTGTTCGATCTGTTCCAGCTCAGACTTCAGAAACCGGTGATATGTCTGCACGGCTTGTTCATCATGAAGCATCTTCTCGTGCGGGATGCACATTCTCAACATGAACATGTGGCGGGGAGTTGGTTGGCTTGAGAATCGTCGAATCAACTCGTTCATGTCTGAGAATTGAGAGAGGTCATGTGAAAGGGCCTCAGCGAAACGAGACGTGATCTCCATGGCTTCAGAGAATCCCTTGAACGCTTTCTTCAACGCCTCTCGGCCCCTTGGTGTCAGCTCGAAGTTCATTCGCCCTCTCCCTCCTTCAGCGGCATCATGCCTCTCCACGAATCCTCTCTCCTCCAACTCTTTCAACGCGTTTGAGATTGTTCCTCGATGCGGTTGCCAAATGGTGCCGAATGGCCTCCTCAGATGCTCCTCGATATCCACGAGACAGAACGCTTCCTCTCTCAGCGCCGTGAGTATCGCGAATTGGATGGCACTGATGGGACGCCTCTCATTGGGCACTCTGAAACTCCACATTTTCGTGTCATCTAGTCGTGGGGACGACTTTAAGTCGTATCAACAACTTAATAAACGCACCGGAAACCTGCATTCAACCGAAGCAAGTCATTCACGAATATGCGTGTTTGACCATGTATGATTTTCCCGAGGCTCTTACTGGATCTGAATGTCAAGATATTGTTTAGTCTCTACGAAAGCTCTCTATGTGCTCGATAGATCCTTTGTGCAACTGTGACTGACGCAAGGATCGATACTACAATGACCCCCACATTGATCGCTTCAGCAAGCGTCGAAGCAAAAAGGATTAGCAGTCTCTCAGGTCGCTCAGCTACACCCACCGTCATGTTCGCGCCTTCGCTTTCTCCTCGCGCTCTCGTGTAGCTTACCAAGATCGAGCTTGATATTGCCCAAATTCCCCAGAAGGTGGAGCACAGTCCGGCCAAGGTGATTGCCGATAGAACGAGCATCTCGCCGACCTTGTCTATCACAGAGTCGCAGAACCCGCCGAATCTGGTTACCTGTCCATACAGTCTGGCCAAAGATCCATCCAAAAGGTCGAAGAATCCGGACAGCAATAGCAATGCACCAGCCAACCACAAGGAAGGCCGGTTGCCCGCTGAGACGTAGTAAAGGAATGAGGATCCCACAGCCAAAGTCAAGCCGAGAAGACTCGTCGCGACTGGGCTGAAGCCAAGTCGATGAAGCTGCCTGGCATAGAAGTCAAAGAATCTCTTCGAGCTTTCTTTCAGCTGAGTAAGCACCAATCTTCCTCAAACTACGATGTACAAGTAACCGTTTAAACATGTGCGCACATCAAATAGCCCGATCCTTCTGGAGTCACCAGTTAATACGAACGACCCGGTCAAGCGCGTCCAGCAACGGATAAGAAAAAAGCCATACCAGAGGGGGTAGTAGGCAGAAGAACCAGCGTGTCTTCCAATTGCTCAGCACTCCGCTCCACAGCTTGAAACTCTGTGCATAAGTCAATGAAAGACATGCCAGCGAGATGAAGAGCGAGGCCAGGGACGGAAACCACACAGCAGGATACGAGAGCAACAGTTGCGACTGGGTTGCTGCCAGTGTGTGAACGTCTATCTGAGCCAATTCTGGGCGCAGGAGCATTTTCACATACCAGATTCCCCAAGAGACCTCGTCCTCAACATGAAGCTGTCCCGTTAAAGTCGGAAGGAGAAAGAACAAGACTGGGAGGGCACGCAACGTGCAGTTGATCTGAGCAAAGGCATTGATCAGCAGCGCGCTTCGTCTTGGCCGGCTGAGCAGATGGAGGAGCGTAGTGAATGCAATCGCCAATGCCCAACTCAGGACCGGCCCCAGCATGCTTGACAACACGCTTTCGGCCATATTGGTGCGAAAGTCCGGGTCGTCCGGTGTCCTGTTAGGATTGCCCACCTTATTGAATCCTGTGCTCACATGGACACGGTCCATTCTCGCGCCTAATCCATGCGCCAGTTCGTGAAGGAAGGTTGACAGCAAAATGGCACAAAGCAGCATCACAATCCAAACTGAGAAGAATGATGGGATCTGTTTGAGTCTCAGTGATTTAGCCTGCATATCTTCCTTTCCGCGTGCGCTATTTCTCTAGGGCTCAAGAGACCTCGCTTCTAGTATGCATTTCGGTCAATCTCTGTGCTTGCGGGGCAGTATTACATGTAGGATTACACTCATTCTAGGTGGGCTTCTTGTGTGGTTGAGCCAAAGCTTAGATCAGTCTACCTTTAAACTGGCAAGATGACATATAGTCAGCATCATCAGTCCCATGAGCACTGGATTTGATGTCTAGATGGGCAGGATAGATAAAGGGGTCAGCTGCAACGTGTCAGGCTGCGGGGAGAAGGCTGTGCGGTCAATCTCGGCTGAAGACGCCTCGCAGGCGAAGCTGAACATAGGTGACGCAAGGAGAGCCTACCTATGCAAGAAGCACTACAGAGAATTGAAGAAGAATCTGAGACAGAATCGTAGACTTCAGAAATGGCGTTGGAACCCATAGAGCACAAAGAGGGTTTTGTTAATGCGAATACTATTGATACATTCAGAGCATTTTGAGTATCAAGTGATTGAGAAAGCGATCGAGAAACCAGAGCAGGTAACGAACGCTGAGAGAGCGACCACAGTGACGGACGCCTTGGTTACCTTTTGCACAGTGGAGAAAACAGATGAAAAGAATCCGAAGAATGTGGCACAAAACGCGGTCAAATCAATTGAAGAAGTTGCTGACTGGGTTAAGACAAATAGAATCGTGATCTACCCTTACGCTCATCTGTCGAGCAACCTAGCATCCCCAGATGTGGCAATACAGATTCTCAGAGAGATGAAGGCGGAACTGGAGAAGAGAGGATATGTCGTCACGAAGAGCCCTTTTGGGTGGTACAAGAGCTTCAACATATCATGTAAAGGGCATCCATTGTCAGAACTCTCCAGGACCATTACAGCTGAGGAGGAGCGACCAAAAGAACCGCGCATAGAGGTCGAATACGCTATTCTTGATTTGGAGGGGCGAATCCACGACCCGAAGACATACGCCTTCAAGCCAAATGAAAATGACTTGAAGATGCTGGTTGAGAAAGAAGCCTTCAAGATAGGGCTGACGGGAGGCAAGCCTCGCTTTCTAGACTATTGCAGGAAATTCGGATTGGAGTGGGAACCGTATTCGGATGTGGGGCACATGAGGTATGCGCCAGAAGCAAACATGATGTTCGAACTCGTCGCCGAGTATTCTTGGAAGGTAGCGAACTCCTTAGGTATGCCGGTCTTCGCGGTTAGAGGCACCAACATGTTCGATCTCTCGGTCAAACCGGTGAGGGAGCATGCCGACCTGTTTGGAGCCCGGCTCTACCAAGTGAACCTAGACGAGAAGAGCTATGTGCTAAGATATGCCGCCTGCCACCAGCAGTTCGCAATGCTGAAGGACTGGGCCATAAGCTACCGACATCTTCCCCTGGGAACCTTCGAGGTGGCTGACAGCTACAGACTTGAGCAGAGCGGAGAGCTGCTTCTCTGCTTTAGGGTCAGGAAACTGCACATGCCGGACCTGCACATTTTCAGCAAAGACCTAGAGGAGTCGAAGGTCTCTGCCATGAAGACTCACAGGAAGATATATGAGGAAATCGGAAGGCTTGGAAGAGACTACGTCTCAATCTACAATACGACAAGGTCCTTCTACGAACAGAATAAGGCCTTCTTCAACGAGCTTCTGGCGGTGGAGAAGAAGCCTGTTCTCATGTGCTTCGTTCCTGAATCCATCTACTACTGGGTAATCAATGTAGAGTACACAATCATCGACGAGTTAGGAAGGCCCAGGGAGATAGCAACATTCCAGATAGACGTAGGCAACACAAAGAGGTTTGGCATATCATACACAGACTCGAGTGGAAACAAGCAGTATCCGCCTGTGATACACACTGCGCTGATTGGTACAGTTGAACGATACATATTCTCTGCTCTTGATACAGCTGTCAAAATGGAGAAAGAGGGCAAGGTTCCGCATCTGCCCTTGTGGCTGACGCCTGTCCAAGTCAGATTGATACCCGTCAACGAGCAGTTCATCCAGTACTCCAATGGCCTTCTGTCAAAGATTGAGGAAGCGGGCATCAGAGTTGACCTTGACGACCGAGCGGAGTCTCTTGCGAAACGTGTCAGAGATGCGGAGATGGATTGGGTTCCTTACATAGCTGTCATAGGAGAGAAAGAGTTGGAGTCCCATCTGTTAAATCTCAGAAAGAGGGAGACTGGAGAGCAAAAATCTGTCTCCCTTGACGAAGTAATCAGAGACATAGTCGAGCAGACTGGTAGTTATCCGCGTTCTGGCCTGAAGATGCCTCGTCTCCTTAGTCAAAGACCCATGTACAAACTGTAGCCAGAAGTCTCTGGGAATAGCAGATAGCGGGAACAAGTACAAGTTTTATATGGAATAACGGCTCAACAAGAAGCGATGGCCTATGAGCAAAGATCAAATGTATGGCGCGCTGGTCTTCCTGCTTTCTCTTATTGTTGCAGTTGCCTATGTTTCTGTTTTCATCGGGGGATACCTTGGCATGGCGTTTCTCAAACAGCTGCAAGAGCTCGCGATCGCCATCCCGGTGGTGCTGGCGGTTCTCGCCGTTCTGGTTATACTGATGTGGATCGGCTGGACCATGTTGACAACGCCTCCGCTTGAAGATATTGTGCCGCCTCCGGAAACCAAGACCTGAACTCAAGATCTTTACGCGTAACTGTCCAAATCTCTAGCGCTTTCCTGCTACCATTACCAGCGAAGGCATGCGCATTTTCCGACCTTGCATATGCACGAGCGGTTTCGAATTCTTGTAGACACACAACTTATACTGAGGACACGACTAGTTGTGGTGCACACCCAGCATGCTTGAACCAAGGATAGATGTGAGAAAATGATGGACTCGCGATTTTGGCTCTCCATACTTGCAATAACAGTCATAGGAACAGTCGGCAGCGTGCTCTTCAAATATGGAACAAATGCTTTTGGAACTCTGACTCTTGACCGTCTTCTTCAAATGGAGCTTTCGAAGGCGGCATTCATAGGATTGGCAATTCTTGCGATTGGCGTGGCGATGACTTTCTTCGGAGGCTACATGCTAAGAGAAGCTTTCTTCGGGATCAAGTACCTTTTCTATCCGGCCATATTCCTAGCGCTAGTGATGCTTTTCATCTCCCGTTTCCTGATCGGAATACCTCTTTCTGTAACCGGGCTCGGACGATTGAACGCGCTTCTCACGGTGGTGTCCATAGCCTCGACCGCAGCGGCGAGTGCTGTCATCTTCAAAGAGACTTTCAATGTCAGGGTGATTGTCGGTTTCGTTCTTGGTATGGCATCAGTTCTGCTAATCGGAGAGATATAGCTGGGCTAAACATACGATCGGCCTTCAAAGAGCTATTTAATTCGCCTTTTCAGCACCTATGACGCAGCTCCATGGGCCATGATGTGGCATGAGTCCTCTCAGAGAGATCATTGATCTTTACGAGAGAAAATCGAGGCATCAGAGAGGATTCATAGAATTTGGCCTAGACTTGAAGGCCTCTCTATTTCAGGCTGAAATAGATGAAGAGAAGAAGCGGAAGATTCGCCTCCTGATGTGCAAGGGCGTTAGGAACGAGAAGGAGTACCCAAAGCGTTTCGATAGGCGAATCAGGAGGCGTCGCTCAGATCGCTATCATCCTGCTTCCGACTATTACAGATGCTATCTATCAAAGGCAGCATCTAATATAATGAGTCGCCTGACACAACGATACAAGAATGAAGCTGCCAGAAGGGAATTCTACACAGAACTTGCCAAGATAACCGAGGCAATTCATCTGAGCGCGTCTGATGACAGAATCTCAGCTTTGTTCGAGAACAGAGACTCAGCGTTGGTGGACGCCGTATTGAGAGAGACAGCAGCTCTTTCAAAGGGCTCCTTTGACCCAAATGAGGAAATGAGGCAGAAGCTAGGATACGCTCGACAAGAGCTCTCTAATCTTCTGAAACGTGCCGAGGCCTTTTTGGGCGTAGAATGGGAGAAATCCGAAAAATACGATGAGCATTTGGCACTAGTCTCCTTTTTCGATCCTTGGCATCTGGAGGATGAGAAGATGGAGAGATGGGGGGTTGTCCGATATTCGAATCCGACCATTTTGAACGTGAACCCGCCTGTGATGTATTTCGACGCGTTGAGACGTTCCATCGTGGCAAGGGAAGCGATCAGTCATCTGACTCCTAGGATCGCAGACTCAGTGCCAAGACTGTATGAGCAGTCTGAGTACTTGGTAACAAAGCTTCTTGAGGACAAATATGAGAAGGAATTCTGGCTTTTCGCAAGACATGGGCTGAGAGAAGAAACGAGAAACGCTAAGGAAAGCATCACTGGCGTGTCCGAATTCTTTGAGTACTACGAGAACTTCGTGGGAGATGACCTCTACAGGCAAGCCTGGTCCAGACTTGCAGAAATGGAGCGTCTATCTCTTCAAATCAGTTCTGTCGCGGAATATGGAAGGATTCTGGATGCGATAGTGGCTCGTCCGACACGGGTGAAACTTACGAAGGATGAGATCGCTCTTTTCAATGTGCTGGCCGAGAGGCCGAATATGCCCATGAGCGAGCTGGCTCAACGGATCGGCACAAGTATTCCAACGGCCTCGAAGCTCATGGAAAGGTTGACTCAGAAGGCATGTCTACGCTTCTTCATTCATGCGAATGATCGTGCTCTGGGGTTAGACGAATGGTTGATCTTGATGCGTACGCCCAAGCCGGACAGGTTGCCATCAGTGGTTTGGAGGATACCCTACTGCCGAGATGTCTACCGATTGTATGGTCCAATGGACTACTTCATCGTTGTGAATGTTCCGCAAGAGAAGACAGGATTTGCTCGCAAACTCGAGTCCGTGATGATGGGCTGTGGCCTAGCGTCACAGGTCATCTTTCTCAAAGCTACAAGCGACCATACAAGCATGAGTTTTGAATACTTCGAGCCAGAGGAATCGGTTTGGCATGTGCATTGGGATAGCTGGGGGGCTGGACTTGCAAAGGCGATAAAAGAAAGGCAAGCAGCACTCAATGCTCAAAGCCACCCGCAGAACAATGAAAGCATATCCTTCGACAGGCTTGATCTTGAGATACTTGAAAAACTCATGTATAACGGCAGGAGCTCCTACTCAGAGATCGGAAAGGCACTGGGAATCACGGGAGCGTATGTCAGCAGAAAGATCCACAGGCTACTGAGAAACAGAGTTTTCAGACCGGTCGCAAAACCTTTCAAAATTGGCGCAGAGGAATACGCTCTCGTCACGATTGAGTGCAAGGATGATTACGTCGGACCTTTGATTGAGTCTCTGAACAAACTGCCAGCCTGGCGAGGAGCAGCAGTAAAAGGAGTATTCGACGGAGTCCTTGCCCAGGTCGGAGTCCCATCAGGCGAGATCAACCAGCTATTCATGGTTCTGGATGACCGCCTCGTAAAGACCCGTCTGGCAAACTGCTCCTTCAATATGGTCGGTATGTACGGGTATGGGTCTAGCCTTCGAAGATGGCTTCCCATCTCCCTATACTCTAGGAATGAAGGCTGGAAATTCGAGGAAAGCAGGTACTTGGACCTGGTAGATCAATACGGTAGGATGGCCTAGGGAGCGCTCTACAAATCCCCCCAAGATCATCTCAACTCCTACCATTCCGGGCACGGGGGATCCCAGAGTCCTATCGGGTCATCTTCGATCTTGTTTCTCTTCTTCAAGCATTTTCACCTCCTTGTGCGATTCCTTAACTTGCTTGGCCAAATGCCACCAAGCATCGTTGAAGCTGTCATACGGCATACCTACCACTCGGGGCATGGCGGGTCCCAGAGTCCTATCGGGTCATCTTGCGCCTTGATCCTCTTTTTCAAACATCTTCACCTCCTTCTCTTGCTCATTCAAGGTCATTGATCACCTGCAGAGACTAGCCTCCAAAGCCGTCCTGCAGTCTGTCTACCATTCCGGGCACGGGGGATCCCAGAGTCCTATCGGGTCATCTTCGATCTTGTTTCTCTTCTTCAAGCATTTTCACCTCCTTGTGCGATTCCTTAACTTGCTTGGCCAAATGCCACCAAGCATC
>Ga0209725_1002054_pt1 | contig 11053 bp, 10 predicted proteins | sample I18A1metaG_FD_184145 | JGI IMG/M metagenome (GOLD analysis project Ga0209725, IMG submission 184145) | Lake sediment bacterial and archeal communities from Gulf of Boni, Indonesia to study Microbial Dark Matter (Phase II) - ​I18A1 metaG... | ecosystem: Environmental > Aquatic > Freshwater > Lake... | reverse complement strand
TGCCGCCAAGCAGACGAACAGAATTCAGCTGGCTCCACAGAAACAGATTCTAACGAACCTTTTGAAGGAATTCGCTAGAAAACATCAGAACCAGAGCGCGCGCTCCCTATGCACATCCAACCCGCAGACAGAAGCGCTCATAACGAAACCTGAGCATTGCCGCCCAACAAGCGCTCTTCCATACCATCGCGCTAAATATGCACTGTGTATACTGTGTTCCAGAGGCACTAAGATATGCTCGATTTGACTACCGGAGCCCTCATAGCATTCTCAGCATTCTTAATGGAGGTTGTCGACGCATCTTTGGGAATGGGGTATGGAACCGTCCTCACGCCGATATTGCTAATGGCGGGTTTTGACGTCACTCATGTGGTGCCCGCAGTAATAATATCGCAACTTGGTGGGGATTTTGCGGCCGCTGGTTTTCATCACAAGTTAAAGAATGTGAGGTTCACTCACGGTGGCTCTTCGGAAGATCTGAGGATTGCGCTGACTCTAGGTGTGATGAGCGCCGCGGGTGCGATTATGGCTGTTCTCACGGCTGTAAGAATCTCGAAGTTCTACCTGAATCTCTACATCGGGCTTCTGATTACCGCGATCGGGTTCATAGTTCTCGCTCTTACGGTTCGTAAAAAACCCTTCAGTTTTTCTTGGCTCAGACTTCTCGGTTTAGGGCTCTTTGCATCCTTCAATAAAGGGCTTAGCGGCGGTGGTTATGGCCCTATAGTAGTCTCGGGTCAGATCGTTACTGGTGTTGATGTGAAAAATGCTGTAGGAATTACCTCACTAGCAGAAGGCATAGTGTGCCTTACCGCTTTCCTAACCTATCTGATGACCACCGGAGTGCCGGACTGGCCTCTCGCCATTTATCTGAGTATTGGCGTTTTGTTTTCGGCGCCAGTGGCTGCCCTCATAGTTCGGAAGGTTGAGGCTGAGCATCTCAGACTTGTCATCGGTGTTGTCACGATCATACTGGGAGTTGGAACTACCATGAGACTGATATCTCCCTAGTACCTCATCATTTCCTTGCTCTCACGGCAATGTAACTCGACAACTCAAGGAAGAATAGTGATGGCGCGCAGCATATCATTAAAGAAGCATGGTCGCATTCTTAGTTTCCATCGTTCTTTTGAATGAGAATGCCTTTATGGTTGATGCGAGGTTTAAGAAATGGCAAAGATACTGGTTCTTGGTTCAGGGACACCAACGCCTACACCAACTCGATTCGGTACAGCTTTCATCGTGCAGATTGGCGAAGAATATGTCATGTTCGATTGTGGCCCTGCCACAACTTACAAGATGGCGAAGATTGGTGTATTTCCGACACAAGTAAATCACCTATTCTTCACACACCATCACTATGACCACGATGCTGACTATCCATGCTTTCTGCTATGCCGTTGGAATCACAGCATTGGAATAGAATCGGAGCTACAGGTCTGTGGGCCTCCGCCTACCTCCAAGATGACCAACGGTCTTATTGGTCAAAACGGGGTCTTCATCGATGATTTGTCTGCGCGAATCAATGCTCCAGCCAGTCAAAAGGTGCATGTGAACAGAGGCGGAACATTGCCACGTCCACAGATCTCCATCAAGGTGCGTGACATTGGTCCTGGAGATAACGTGAAGGGAAACCACTGGAAGGTTGTTGCTGGAAGTGCGAAGCATGTTGAGCCTTGGCTCATCTCACTCGCATACCGGATCGACACGGAAGACGAAGTGATCGTGATAGCCGGTGACACAGAGCCGTGCGAGTCTGTCATGGAATTGTCGAAGGGAGCTGATGTCTTTGTAGCCAATTGCTGGGATCACCAAGAGACTATGGATAGGAACGGTGAGGCTCCCGGGCAGACGGGAACCATAGACGCCGCGAATATGGCGAAGGAGTCTGGAGCGAAAACGTTGATACTGGCACACACAGGGCCCCATCTTTCTGCGGCCGGATCCAGAGAAAAAGGTGTGGCAGACATAGCTCGCATCTATGACGGTAAGGTAATCTTCGCTGAGGAACTCATGAATATTGCAGTGTGATCTGCCGCACGTCCTGATCCAAGCTGTAGCACGCGCTGTGTCAAAAGAATCATCACAACTATGCCTACCAGATCAAAGAGGAACGTCGTATAGTATAGGGCACCGTAACCCATCGAGGCTATGATCGAGCTTAGAGCCACGGGAGCTGCTATACCTACCAGATCTCCAACTCCTCCGTACGCAGCGTTTGCCAATCCCAGATCTCGTCTATCCACGGAATGGGAGAGATGTAATGATGCAGACGGCCATATTACACCGTGAGCCACGCCAGCGATGCCTATGAATATGGCCAGCAAGAAAGCCTCTGTAGCTAGCGGTATAGTGAGCATAGATATCATATATACCGCAAGACCTGCGATGAGAAGTCTCAGCGCAGTCATTCTCTCAAATATCTTTGGTAGAAGAAATCGGATCAATGTCATTCCAAGCGGGTAGAACGACATCAGCAACGCTATCGTTGATGGTGAAAGCCCTATCTCAGAGGATGCGCGAAGCGGGAAGTAGGTTGAAATGGCTATGTCGCTAAGAGCAGTAAAGACTTGAACAGTGGAAACCAGTTGAACTTCTCTGTTGGCAAGTACATTCTGAAGACTTGCGCGCACCTCGAATGATTTTCTGATGGTGTGTCCTTTCGGAAGAAGCAAAGACGCTGCGACGCCTGCCGAGCCTAGGATTCCTGCTATTAGATATGTCTCCCGTATGGACATTGATAGAAGCAGCGCACTGCAAACCAATGGCGCTGCCAAACCGGCCAGTGATGAAGCAGATGCAAACGCGGCAAACTCTGTTCCCGATGAATCTTGAGACATCTCCGCAGCTACTGTCATTCCAATTGGGAATACTGTTGTGAAAGCCAATGCGGTAAAGACTTGGCTTGCTGTTATGTGGAGCAGCGAGACCGAAAGGTACAGAACGAGAAAGCTTGACATGACACAGATAGCGCCAAAGGAAAACAGACGTTTCCTGCCAAATCTATCTGAGAATAATCCAATTGGCACTCTGGAAATGAAGCGAACCATGAACCCGATGGAAACGATCATTCCTATCTGAATCAGTGTGGCGCCTGATTCTGCGGCAAACAGAGGGAATGTCGGCGATTGCATGCTGAGCGCGAGTACAGTCAGAAAAGACACTGAGAACAGTAGTACAATCTTTCGATTCGGAGAGCTTTTCGCATCCATAGTAGACACACCGGTCATCCGCAGACTGCCAGCTAGCCCTAGCTAGACTGGCACATGTCTCTTTGGGTTTTGTGGTCAGCTCACGCTAATCCGAACATTGTGAACCAAGCGTAAGCCATGAGCTCAGCTCTATCGCTGAACAAGTCTCCTCAGATTTCGGGTCGCCGCCTGCCCAACATCATCCCTTGACATGCCCCTCATCCTCGCGATCTTCTCGGCGACAGTCAGTACTCCTTCAGGGTTTCCGGAGTCAGTCTCAGTAAGAAGCCACTGTAACGGAATCCGCTTAATCGCCTCCTCAAGATCCGCATTCATAGGCGCCGTCACGGTTCTCAAGCCTATGGAGAGATAGATATCCATCTCCGCGCATCGCTTAGCGTATTCAACACCCTTGGAGAAGCCATGAATAGCCACACCTGATTCCACGTTTCCCTCCTTCTCAATCATGTCCAAGACCTCCCAGTCCGGAGTCCTATCATGAACAATCACCGGAAGGCCCAGCTCAACAGCCAAGCTCAGTTGTTCACGAAACGCGGCACGTTGAATCTGCTTGTCCACATACTCATTGGTGAATCTTCCATCAGGCATTCTTCGACCGACATAATCGAGTCCAATCTCGCTTACTGCAACAACGCCCTCCTCCTCAGCCAGCGCCCTCAGTTCGCTCAATGTTTCACTGGAATACTCGCCAGAGTTCCACGGATGCAGCCCGACACAAGCCCTCACGATTGAGTGTTTCTGAGCAATGAGAATAGCCCGCTTTGAGGACTCTAGATTCGATCCGGCATTCAACACAAGCTCAATCCCGACTGCTCTAGCTTGATTCATTATCAGGTCCAGATTACCGCTGCCGTCATCTTTCAAGTGACAGTGGGTCTCAGAGAACAACGATCTTCCCAATCCTACCGAATCGTCTTTGAATGAAGAACCTTTCGGCCGAACTGATGCGCCTGGTCAGTTGACGAGGGCCGAGGCCTTCAAGTCGGTAGGCAATTCGAAGTCGACTTTCATAGACTCAACAGTTTCTCCCACAACCGCAGGGTCCAGTGTGCCCAGACCATATTGCTCTGCCTGAACCAGATGCCGAATCCTCTCCGGCTGGAAGCCCATAACCCTAGCCATGGTGGCGTCTACTGAGACAGGATTTCTTCCTAGGATAAGCGCATTGATTTGTTTCGGCCTTCCCGATATCACGCCCTCCAATCCTACTCTGGCGTCGACAAGACACAGATCCGGCTTCACGACTCTGTTGATGTCAACAACCACCTCATTGATGTTCGGGTGATAGAACACCTTATCCTTCCTTGGGAGAAGGCCGAAACCATTCTTCAAAACACCCGTTACGAGAGTCAAACCGTGAGTCTTGGGAACAGCCACCGAAGCTAACGAGATGGGTTGGGTTAGTATCGCAGGAAGCTCAGGATCATGAAAGTAGAGGCCATCCAATCTAGCCTTGTCGACAGCTGACTTGCTCAGATTGATCAAAGAGGCATCGAAGCCTCGACGATTCAGTCTGTCCACAAGATTCGCGTAGCCGAATTCCATGAAGGCTTCGTCAGCGAATTTGGACATGCTATCCGATTCCACTATTCTAATCGGCAGATGCTCATTCTCCTCCAGAATCAAGGATATCAGAGCCTCCACCACTCCCACTTTCGTATTGGCAACTCCGGTCCGGTCTACACCTGCGCAAATGTTTGGCTTTATGACCAGTTGCGGCCTTGAGAACCCAAAGCCACCTATGAGCTCAAGGGCCTCGCGGAGAGCGGCCTCTGGACGGTCTTCACACCTTACCAGAGCAACAGGCTCCACCGTCACACTTCCTCCTCCTCACAGAATCTTCGATGCACCTCTATTTGTACTGATTTTCTGCGTCAAGAGAAGTGCGCTGGCCTGATGTAAGATCCAAGTTCAAGCGGACGCGGGCGTAGCAAGAGCCAACACAGAATGAACCTACAAGAAGAAAAAAAAGGAAAACAGTGGGATTCAAGAAATGATGCGAAGACTCTTATCAGCATCCTTCCAGTGTGGTGGCCCAACTGTGCAGTGGTATGTGTGAAAGATAGCCGGATGGACAGTCAATTTCGAAGGTTGTACGTGGTCTCCCTAGCAGCATTTCTATTCAACCTTGTCGGAAATGTCACTCAACCCATCTTCACTCTATACGTTCTTGAGCTCGGGGCCACAGTATTCCAAGTGGGGCTGATTCTCTCCTTACAGATGCTCTCAATAGTGGTGCTGAGAATTCCGCTGACTCTTGTGGCTCAGAGAATAGGCCATGAGAGAATGATTCTCATTGGATTCGCTGTGCGATTCTCAGCCACGATCCTTTACTTTTTGGCGCCAAACTACCTGTGGCTGTTCGCCATACCAGTGTATGAGGCCATTGCGACAGCCTCCTTCTTCCAGCTCGCTGTTTCGATGGTGTCGAACATGGCGCCTGAGGAAAGGCAGGGAGACGCTCTCGGGCGATCGATGACGCTGATGTTGATGGGCATGTTCCTTGGCCCGATCATTACAAGCGCACTGGTCACAGTCATGACTTTCCGTCAGCTCTTCCTGTTCGCGGCGCCGTTCCCCATCGTTGGGATGATTCTGTTTCTGCGCACAATCCATAGGATAGGGGATTCCCGTCATGTTCAGGAAGGTCAACCGGGACTTGAGAGGCCGCAGACATTCAGCTCTTACAAGGCCTTGTTGAATGATAGAACTGTCCTGATCCTGTCGATCATAAGGACCTTGTATTTCGTTTCGAATACAATGTTCACAACTCTCTTCGCGATCTACGCGGTTGAGGAGCTCAGGTTTACTCCTTCTCTGATAGCTTTACTGTTCTCAGTCCAAGGCTTCATCACCACCTTCATCCAGTTTCCTGCGGGAAGAATCGCGGACCGCGTAGGGAGAAGAACCGTACTCCTGATCACGTTCAGTGCGATCATATTGAACTATGTGGGGATGGCTGTTGCAAGGAACTTTACCAGCTTGATCCTAATGTTTACGGTTTTCGGAGCATGCTGGGGCGTCAGAGCTATAGTAGAATGGTCACACCTCACAAGCACGGTTCCAAGAGAAACCAAAACCATTGCTGTGTCCTATCTGGAAAACTTCTCGCATATCGGCGCCGGCCTCGGAAGCTTCTTCGCCGGAGTCGCAGGCAGAGCGCTTCCGTTCTCAACAATATTCCTGATGGCCGCTCTTGTCAACATACCTGCCGTAATATCCATATATGCTATGAGGAAAACCGGAAGCAGGAACTAAGGTGCGCCTCCTAACCTGGTCCGTGGTCAGTGTCGTGGCTTATTTGCTTCTTACATGGGTAGGACCCTGCTTTTGCAGCGGGAAATGCAAGTGGAGCTGTACCTAGAAACATCATGTGGAGTGGCCTAGTCCTGCTTTCGCCCGACTTGCCAGCAGTCACTCCCATACCGAGCTGCCGCTAATCCATCGATTCATCGTGTGACATATATCGGTATGGCCTGGTCGACTGGTCAACGCTAAGCCTATTCGTACGGACCAGTTTTTCTACTACTTTTCGAATAAGATGTTCAGGTTCACCAGCTTCTTTCGCCAAACCCTTTATTGTACTGATGCCCTCTCTTATTCTCCTGACAATCCATCCTTCTAAGAACTTCTGATCCGCAAGTCGACAAATCCTCTTCTCAATAGGAGAGACTATACCTCGCCTTTCCCTTAGGTCCATGAGCCTGCTGCAAAGCGCATCCTCCCACACCACTTTTGAGTGCAGAGATTGGCAGTCGCATTCTGCTGCAATGATACTCCAATCCACGCCACTTTCTGCAACTACTCCCATGTCCTCAAGATCACGGGCTCTGTCAGTCACGCTCTTGAGAAGGAATATATCCTCTTTGGAAAGAAGCCTCACCTGCAAGTTGCCTCTTTCGAAGAGCAGCTGGCTTCTCGCAACCATATTGCCCGAAAGGGAGAGTTTCCTGGCTACAACTCGCTCAAATATGTCCCATCTGAATCCTTCGGAGTTCTCCAGAATCATCGTGGCTCTCATACGTGCGTATTTGACTGTCACGCCTCGGCGAGGATCTGAGTATCCCAAAGCCCGAAGCGCCAGAGCGAGGGAATTGACATCATCTTGCGTTTGAACGACGACATCGACATCCTTTGTAGCTTCCTTGAGTCCGTAGAACGCCATGGCAGCTCCACCTCCGACGAAAACTGCACTTTTCTTCACGAGCGAGCCAGCAAGCTTCTGCAATTCATTCTCTATGTATTGCCTGTCGAAGTTGGGACGCTCAGTCATATGTCGACACCATATTCCTGCGCCTTCTCCACAAACTCATCCCAGGTTGGAAGTGCTGCGCTGGATTGGGGTCTGTGCGTATCAAGAAACCGTAGCATTGCCTCGATCTGTTCGTACAAGCCAACCATTTTCCCTCTGTTCAACAAGTAGTTTCGGTCAACTTTGATCTTGGCCAAGAGAACTAGAGCGTATGTGATGTTGGTGAGACCGTCGATAAGAAGGGTGTGAAGTGCGACATCTTCAGCCCTCAGCGCCCCGTCTCTCGGGGAAAAGAAGTAGTACTTAACATCCGATATGAGACGAATTCCGTACCGGGGAAGAGCCGTTGTGGCGGTAGGTTGAAATCGCTTGTCCAAAACCCTCGTGCCTGCGGCTACGCGAACAATGAATTGAGAACCGGAAGCCCAAACAATCACTGCATTCTCAGAGAGTCGCGTCGCCGACTTAATGTTGACGAAAGTCAGAAACTCTTGAATGAATTCTGCCAACTTGCGAAACTTGGGATTGATTGTGACGCCTTTCTCTTCGTTGATGATAATTCCATGGGCCATCAGATTCCTAAGCGCTCTCCAATCTGTTGTTCTAGATACCGTGGCTGGCGCGGCGCCTTCGAATCTGAGTAACGGATAGATCTGGGAAAAGGCCAACAATGATTGCCAAGGCACGTGAGGATACGCGATAATGATTTCCCGGAGAAGTTGAGCATGTTTTGCTTGGCCCACTCTCACCAGTTTTCGCATGCCGAGCCTTTCTACTGTCACGAGGCCCTTTTCCCGGAGTCTTTCAACTATTTCTGTTACAGTTGGCTGAGATTTTCGAATTTGTTTCGCGAGTTGGGATATGGAGGTCGGAGATTGAGCCAGTTCACTGAACGCTTGAAGTTCCGTTCGGGAGAATTCGTAAGGGCCCAGAGGTTTGTTCATGGGATTGCATGAGGCTGATGAGCTTATATACATTATTGCTTTATTGAAACAATCTGCATACGCGCCAGAGACAACTCCATCGCGTTTACCAGTAAGAACGGGCACCAAAAGGTTGGCATATGACCAATTGCAGGGCCTTTGGGGACTCGCACCACATGTAGCGCCAGTGCCAGCGGCAGGTTCTAGGTTAGGTCGGCCACCGCCAGAACGACCTCTCTTCCTACCATCTCGATGGGTTGGATCTCGTGGATGTTGGGCATGTTGAATATGACATGTTGAAAGCCTATCTTCCAGAATCTGCGACATAGCCCAGTAATGTCGTCAACATTCATGGCGTCACGCGCGATCTTTACCGTGCCAAGAGTTGTACGTTCAATGTCTTCGTAAGGTCGCCTGATCTTCTCGCAGTTGCGCCTCAATATCGCAAGTCTATTCCTTGAAAAGGTCTCGAATTCATCGTAACGTTCCGTCATCCATTCAGGGAATTCCTTCAAAGGTGACCCGAATTGGAGATTGCAAGCGTCCGCATACCTAGCAGTCAGTTCCATCATCTTCTTTCCTCCTTTCCACATTCCGATCATTATGGGCGGGTGTGGTCGGGTCAAGGGTTGAGGGCTGTTGATCGGTTCGGCAAGTTGATAGTACTTGCCTGTGTAGGGTGAGGCTTCTCCGCGCCACATGTGGTGGAAGATCTGCAAGGTTTCTTCGAGGCGTTGGATGCGCTCCTTCAGTGGCGGGCGTGGAATTCCTAAGCCCTTCATCTCTCGCTCCACCATCCCGCCGGGTCCGATCCCAAGGTATGCACGTCCGCCGGACAGAACATCGAGCGTCGACACGATCTTCACCAAGATTCCTGGGTGTCGGCATATGTTGTTTGTTACCAAGACGCCCAGTTTGATTCTCTTGGTCATTGCCGCAAGGTATGAGATCGTTGAATATGCTTCAAGAAGCGGCGCCTCGACTGGTCCAAACGCAGCTCCAAGCTGAAAGAAGTGATCCATGACCCATAGACTGGAGAATCCTGCAGCCTCGGCAGTTCTAGCTATCTCAGCAAGCTTCGCACCAATGTTATGCGGACTGCCAGGCCAGTTGAAATGGTATATTTGTAAACCTATCTTCATCTGAATCCATCTTGGCTGCGTGCCTAAGATATTTCACTCTTCCTACAAGGCTCACAGCTTGTTTCCAGTTTCGGTTTCGACAGATTGCGCGTGGCATATATCTTCGGCCTTACAACTCTGCCCTCCTGAAAGGCAATAGCACGGCGAGATAGCTATGATGAAGATCAGGTTGGGAAAGACCGGCCTTATGGTTTCTAGGTTCGGTATGGGGGGGATCCCATTACAGCGCCCCTTCCTTGATGAGGCGGTTAAGATGATTCAGCACGCTTTGGATGTGGGAGTGAACTTCATTGATACCAGCATAGGCTATGGTGACAGCGAGATCCGGATAGGCCAGGCCATCAAGGACCGGAGAGATGAGGTCATACTGGCAACGAAGGGATCATGGAGAGACGGGGGCTTGGCCTCTCGCAACATAGACGATAGCCTCAAGCAACTCCAAACAAATCACATCGACCTTTGGCAGTTCCATAATCCCCACGATCCATCAAATCTGAAACAGCTTCTCGCTCCGGGTGGAGCATATGAGGCAGCAGTTGAGGCAAAGGAACGCGGGAAGATACTCCACATAGGGCTCTCAACCCACAACATCGAGGTAGCTCTCCAAGCAGTGGAATCCGGCCTATTCGAAACGGTGATGTATCCCTTCGACTTCGTAGCTCACGAGGCAGCGGAGAAACTTGTCCCACTATGTAGAGAGAAGAATGTTGGCTTCATCGCCATGAAGCCCTTCGCTGGCGGAAACATCCGCGACGCTAGCCTCGCCATAAAGTACCTTCTCCAATACGACCGCGTCCTACCCATCCCTGGCATAGAGAGGGTCGAGGAGATAGATGAGATCGCTGGCGTTATCGAGGGCTCGTGGAAGATCAGGCCTGAAGAGAGACGCAGAATGGACAAGATACGAGACGAGCTAGGGAAGAAGTTCTGCCGCCAATGCATGTACTGCATGCCGTGCCCCAACGGCGTCGAAATCTGGCTCCTCACATACATGCGGAACCTTCACAGGCTTTGGCCACGCGAGAGGTTCGTCAAGGGATGGTTCGCCGACGCCGCGGAAACAGCCAAGAAATGCGTTGGCTGCGGTGCCTGCGAACCCAAATGCCCCTACGGGCTGCCTATCAGAGAGATTATCGCAGACAACTACGCTTTCTTCCAGAGGGTCAAGAGCGGGGAGATACAGTAACGCACGTTCGACCCTCTGAATCACAGAGGCAAGCGCTTCTCTATGTGTTCCTTGGCTCTAGAAGCCGATTGTATTTCCTCAGAATCTGCCTTAGGCGGTCGTGCGGAATAGCAGTCACCCTATGGTTGTCGATGCCAGTCATGGTTTCTGCTGCAACCAGCGCGTTTATGATGGCTTCCTCCGTTGCTTGGATCGTTGCCTCAAAGAGCGAGTTCATTTGATCGTTAGGAAGCATCGTCAGATGGGCTACTCCTGTTGGATTGGCGGCCTCGGGGTTGGCTGTGGAGAAGGCGATAAAGATGTCTCCTGAAGTATTGCCTGCAATGCTTCCGTTTCTG
>Ga0209725_1002053_pt1 | contig 11057 bp, 9 predicted proteins | sample I18A1metaG_FD_184145 | JGI IMG/M metagenome (GOLD analysis project Ga0209725, IMG submission 184145) | Lake sediment bacterial and archeal communities from Gulf of Boni, Indonesia to study Microbial Dark Matter (Phase II) - ​I18A1 metaG... | ecosystem: Environmental > Aquatic > Freshwater > Lake... | reverse complement strand
ATCCCACCCCGCAAGAGGTCAGCACCCATGCAAGGAACCGACCCCTCAATAGAAAAATACGGCAATGGACTGATAGGGGTTTCGACGCCATCTATCGTCTCCTTGCTGAGAGCTCTTGATCTGAGAGCGGTTGAACCCGTGCTCCGGGAGGCGTACTCGGGGCGTAGGAGAAGACCCTCGCACCAGCCTGCCGCTATGCTCAGAGCTCTCATATTCCAGAAGATCCGGCAGATTCCGTCGTGGCGGAAGCTAGCCAGCATACTGAAGCACGAAACCGATTGGCTCCCTGTCCTAGGGTTTGACAGGGCTCCTCACCACGACTGCTTCTCCGAGTTCACAAAAAGAGTTGGGCCAGAGCGCTTGCGCAGAGTGTTTCTCATCCTTCAGTCGCAGCTGAGACTAAACTATCCGGGGCTTGGGCAGCGCATCGCCATGGACTCAACGATTGTCAGAGGATACTCCAACCCAAACAGGCGAAAAGGCACTCTGTCGGATTCAGACGCGGCATGGGGAGTAACGGGCCAAAAGCCAAACAAACCAGCATACGTGTTCGGCTACAAACTTCATATTTCCTGCGACGCCGATTTTGGACTACCGCTGGACTACCTAGTTGTTCCAGCAAACAGAAGCGATTCACGCCTCTACTATCCAACACTCCTAAGCACCATGGCGGCAGGGAACCGCGTTGAAGTGGCGATCGCTGATGCTGGCTACGACTCCAAGAGGAACATTCTCCTGACGCTCAAGCACCACGCGATACCAATTATCAGGCTGAACCCTAGGCGGTCTAAGGAGAAGCGGAGAAGAGCCGACTACCTACTGCCTGTAAGGCGAGACTCTGAAGAATGGAACCGATACTATAACATGCGCACATCAGTGGAACGAGTATTCTCCCGGCTCAAGAAGGAACTGGGATTGGAACATCTCAAACTTCGCCGACTCCAAAGAGTGGAAGTACACTTCGCCCTGTGCCTCATCACAATGGCCGCCATAGCCTCCACAGCGACGATCACTGGTTTCAGCCACCTAGCCCTCTGCATCGAACCATGGAGGTACTACGGCTAGAATGAGACTTCAGACATCCGTCTCTCGTCGCGTCGGGAACAAAGAATATTTCAAGAATCAAGTTGTCATTCGCAATCGGACCATATCGCAACTCGGATGGTGTCCAGGCGACTATATCGAGGAAAGAATCAGAGGCAAAGGTTTGCTCCTCTTCAAGATCGAGCCACCTCAGAAGCCTTCAAGAGCTGGCTACGATCAATTCAAAATCGCAGTGGTCAGAACGCTGGTCTCCGCGCCCAAAGGTTGCTGCTGGCCTGAACTGAGAGTCAAAGCCGGTCTAGAGCAGGTGACTCCGAGCCCGATTTGGGTTAGGCAACTAGAAGAAGAAACTGGATTGGAGCGTGTCCGAGACAACACAGCTTCGAGAGTCATTTGGAGGCTGCCTGTAGAGCGACTGGCATCGCTTATGTCAACTCTCAACGGATGGACACAGAATCCTCAGGAACAACAAATGCCTGACAAAGGAGGTGAGAGGGCTGAGAAACATCATGGATGAGATGCCTGACGCTAAGAGCCTCATTGAGAATCAAATCGCTGAAGCTCTAGTCAAGATCAGGCAGACAATCGCTGAAGGCGCATTGATTCATTTTGAGCAGACATATGAACCTCAACACGAACAAGGCGTCTCGTACTGGGGAGAAGCGGAGCTTGAACTGATAGGAGCGTATGCGAAAGACCGAACGATCGCTGTGTTGGTGTCAGTTAAGGACTGTGAGTTTCCAGAGCGAGTTATGGAAGAGTTCTGGAAGATGCTCTCGCAGCGAGTTTATGACGAGTTGGTCAAGAGGATCCCTGACCTGAGGTACGTCGCACTAGAAGCATACTTTTACGAATCTCTAAGCGATCTGGAAGAAGCTGCCGTCGAAGGAGGAGTGCTCTCCTAGCGTGCCCTACCGCACCTCCTAGAGCTCCTTGCATACTGAGCTCTATAGAATCTTCCTGGAAATCCCTTCTGAGTATCGTACTAGACAAGTGACTACTGGATTCAAGGCGAAAGACGGTCATTATACCAATTCCTATGGCGAGAGATATGTGGACGATTGGCTTCATGGCCGTTTTCGGCACGAACACCTATACGACTAGAAGAAGACGCAGTCCAGAAGCTGCAAAGTCAGGCTCACACTGACCAAGCATGAGTGCGATGTAAACGCAGAATACCATGGTTTACCTCATGAGCGCCATCAGAGCTCTCTTTGATGTCTTTTCGCCTTGAACATCCCCGCTGGCTCCTAACCACAGCACCCAGATTCCGAGTCTTTTCAGGAATGTGATGTGCTCCTTCCGATTGGGTTCCTGACTGAACAACATCACCTTCTGAATGCTTGCCTTCCTGTTTCTTAGAAGCCACGGAACGTCAAACTTCTCGTAGAAGAATAGTTTGCCAATGCCATCTATAATCCGCAATCTTTCGTCCTTTGTGCTTCCCGTCTTTATCGATTTGACCTCGATCAACAATGCGTCTTTTCCCCTCTCTGCAAGCAGGTCGAAGTTCCCCTTTCCGAGTCTCCACTTTTTTTCGAGAAATCTGCGGAGTCCGTCCAAGGTGGAGTGGTGTATTTTCGTTCTTTCCTTCAAGAGTTTGGCCCTTTCAAACACGTCTTCAGGGTCGTATTCGAGACTTCCCACTTCAATATCAGACGGTTTCCACTTCACTGTCAGGTTGTCTTCTGGGCTGATTATTCTGAACCACGGCTCCCTCAGAACCCTCTGAGGCGTGGCAGGACCAGTGACACCACCTATATGTCGCGTCTGTCTATCCAACAGAGTTCTACCAAGTGGAGTAAGACGGGAAATCCCCGCCTTTCTCGTAATCAATCTGATGTGTTCCATCAAAGCGGGCAGTATTTTCACACTATTGTTTGCGTTGGGGGCACTTATTCCGGCTCTCTTCAGCTCCTCCTTAAGGAGTGTCTTACCGGATCTAATTCGCCTGACCAATAGTCTAATTCTCCGAATTTCCTCCTTGGTCTCGCTTGCCATACTGAAGGCGAATGCTAATGCTTTGGTTTGGACTGGGCCATCGCCAAGTATCTGAAGCATCATTTTGGCCGGTCGGAATGTGGTGTCATTCACAGGTAGGCGCAGATCGAGAAGCCCTTCCAGCCAAGCTGTTTTCTCGGCTTTGGTCAGTTTGGAGCGTGACGCCTTGATAAGGGCCTCTCCTCGCTCAGTGACCTGAAATTGACCGTTTGATTCCTTCATCAAACCGAAAAGCAGGAAGAATCTTCGAAGATCTCTGGCAATTCTCAGTGGAGATTGCGCTGATTCTTCTTTCTTCTGTATCTGATCAAGCTGCTGTTTGAGGTTCCCCGAATACCCCCTTGACCCGATGATACCTTTCAGGAACAAGGTATATCCAAGACTTGAGTCATCGATGCCCTTGCCGGATTTCAAGAGCTTTTTGGCGATTTTGAAGGTTCGCCTGAGCTTGATGGGATCGCTAATCTGGTGTGGAAAGGCCGCAAATGGCATGGAGACAAACTTCGGGCCCCCATGTTATTAGTCTAGCGCACATGCAAGCCCGAGACTGAATTGGCAACTCTCGAAGAGGTATTCGTTCCCGGTTGAGGATGCAATTATGCCAGAACGATGGGCAAGGTTCCTTCTTGGGCGGATACGAAACGTCGGTGGGGCAGTGCTTTTCTGTCCTCGCTACATCAGACATCGGGGGATAGCTTCGTTATTCATGAACAAACGTCATTGGAAACGGCTCGGCTTCATGAAGGTCATCATATTTTGGTGATGATGATTTATCTTGTAGACATAGGGGTATCCGAATGGATACAGCGGTTTCACTTTCTGTAGCAGGACTGTTGTGCCACAGAACTCGAAACCGATGTTCATCATCATCTGCACAATGCTCGATTGGACGGAAGTCTCCTTCTTGTTGACGGTGAAGTCGCTGATTATGATCGTGCAATATTTCCCTGGACGCAACTTCGAAAAACACTTTCGCATTATCGCCTCCAGAGCGGAAATATACTTCTGATAGTCGCCCATGTTCCCCAAGTCATTTGTGTAATCGGTGTAGTATTGGATCCCCTCCCGCGCACCCATCCTGTATGGCTTTCCGTTGTAATGTCTAGTCCCCTTGGAATCGTTCCTCAGTATGTTATGGTAAGGAGGAGATGTCACAACGTAGTCAACCACACCTATGCCATCGACCTTGTGATGTGCGTCTCCAATCAAGTATTTGTAGTCGGAAAAGCCATACTTCCTTGCCCGACGCTGTGCTATTCTCCTGTAATTCGGGTTGACATCTATTCCAATACACTTCCTTCGGAGGCTGTTCGCCGCAATGATAGTTGTTCCACTTCCCACGAATGGATCTAGTACCGTCATGCCGCTCTTTGTGAACAAGCTGATGAGCTTCCGAACATCGCTCGCCATGAATGGTGCGGGATGGTCATACGCTTCCTTGTCTTCCTTATTGGGCTCACTTTGCCAGTAACTCTTTGTCAGCAACAGCCAGTCCTTGCCAGTGAGGTCATTGAGCCTGTTCCTTCGGTCGAATCTCCCAGGCTTATTCTCTTCTGAGTGTGGCTTTCTAGGATTCTTGCGTGTCGGGGTGGATTTAACCAACTGTCTGCCCTCCATTCAAAGTCTTCTTGTAGCTCAATAATGAGTCAACGGTTGGCTTAGAATATCTGAACAGTCGATCGATGTCATCGTATGTTACATATCCCCACTTGTTTTCCGAAAAGGATGATAGGAAAAGGGGATCTCTTATCTGTTCAAGCTCCGTTTTCCGCTCATCGGGGATAACCATGATCTTGGGGATAGCTTTGTCAACGTTCGATGCTCTCTGGATAGCCGAAGTAAAATCCGTGGTATCCTCGACCTCGAATACGCAACGAATTAAATCCTGGGATCTGGACAACCACAAGACATCGATCATTTCGATACGGCCAAGCCTTTCAGGGCCGTATGTCTTTCCCAAGGTACTTAGTGAGGTGATGTTCGCATAGTCGCCCAGCTTCTCACCCTCTCCGAGACTTTCCGTTTGTTCTCGTTTTCCAATGAACACGATTGTGTCATCAATTGACTTGCCAATTACTGCCAGTTTCTTAATGATTGCCGTGTGCCGTTTTATGGACTGGAAGACATCTTCTCTAATCTTCCATTTACCCATTGACTGGTACGCATATCTGTCCAGAACCGCTCTCACGTCTTTCTGATGGGGCAGTAGACCATTTGGGAACATCTGAAATAGCTCGCCCAAGACGTCATCGAACCTGACTGAGATCTTTCTCCTCAAGATTGACAATACTGTTTCTTCAACACGATCCTTCAATGGCCTATCTGGATGTTTGATGTGTTCTCTCGGTTCGACAAACCACCAATAGTCTCCTGCTTTGCTGTCCTTGTTCTCTCTCACCGTAAAAATCCTGTTTGGACCAACGTAATCATTCAGTATTTTAGAGACTTCCTGTTGATAATCTTCGGGTTGTATGTAGCCTGCCTGAATCATCTCAGGGATCACACCTTGAACGATGAAACTGTACGGAGTCTCCTCGTTCCGTTGCGCTATGATTTCGATAGCCTTTTCCTTGACGAAGTGTCTGAGAGCAGACCTGTCATCAGTGAAGTCTACGTCTCGGTGTTTCACGCAACGTATGTACAAGTCGGATCCGGACGTTCCATATGGGTTTGCCACATTCGACTCGCCAGTTCGTCTGTTGTATTGCCAGGTGACTTTGTCTACTTTGAATCCTGAATACTTGAGGGCACGTGTAAGACCTACGAACTCGATTATCTTCTTGTGATGGAATGTCGCGACGAGATACCCATCGTCTTTGAGAGCACGATGAATCTGCTTGAACGCATTCTCCATCCTCCTCTGGTAAGCAGGTCTCTCAATCTGGCCTTTCTTGATTGTTATTTCGGCATTCAAGTCTGGTAGGTATTTCTTGTCCAACTTCTGAAGCCATACAAGCCAGACGAGGCTCAGATCGAGATAGTAGACGAGTCCTGCGTATGGCGGGTCGGTTATCACGAAGTCAACGCTCTTCTCGTCTACGTAATCAGCCAAGTCGGCTATGTCAAGGACGCCGTAGTTGATGTCTGCACTTGGTTTGAGTTTCCCAGTCTCATTGATGCTATTCAACGTAATTCTGTTAAACAGTGTATTCCTCGGTAGGTAATTCTGGGCGCTCTTCAGTGCCGACAGAATACTCTGTTTGCCTGTACATGAGCGTCTGAACTCTAACACTGGGTTCTGCTCCATGGACTTTCGTCTTATCATGTAGTCTGCTCGACCCCAGCTTCCGGAGAAGTCTCGGTTTGCAGTTGGGGCGCGGTAGACCACCATCTTGCAGGTCAGATGAAGTGTCTTGATGAATCCTGCGAGTAATTGCTTTTTCAGTGTCTCGTCTTTTTCAGCATTGACTTCATGGAAGATGCGAGAAAGCAGGTAGAGGTTTCTCCTTGTCCAGAGATACTGAAAGCCGTTTCCTCCAACATCCGATATGAACTTGTGTTTGATCGGTGGGGTCTGAGGAAATTTGTCCGTCGGATACCAGTATGGGATTGATAGATCTTGCATCTCTTTAGCTCGCTGCTTGTCCTTAACGCTTGCTGGCACGAGCATCTTCCTGCCAGAAGATGTCTCAATCGCCACTTTGTCAACCTCCTTCCATAGCCAGCGGTAGTTGTGGACAACCGCGTCCTCCTTCTGGTATGTAGTAGTGTAATGTGTGAGGTACACCGGATCCTTAAGCAGCTTTGATTCTATCGATTCAACAGCGGACTCGAATTTCTCTTCATCGAAATATGAGGTCAATACTTCTATCATGAAGGAGGACAATGGATTCAAGTCGAATGCCAAAGCCCGCCTGCCCGTCCTCGCTGCCTCGATTGCGGTTATTCCGCTTCCTACGAATGGATCGAGGACAATGCCATTGGGCGGGCAATAGTTTCGAATGAAATCCGCCCAGATGTTGTGGGGTTTCTTTCCCCAATACTTCATGGCCGTGTAGATGCGCGGGCGGACATCTTCGACTAATGGGTAGTTTATGTGCTTGACTTGAAAGGCCATGTCATTCTTTCGCTCCATTTCATTGGTTAGAGTATGACTATGATCTAACATCCTCTGTTTTTCCGATCCTTGGCATAACTCTCCATTTATTGCTTTTTTTGAGGATTTAGCGAAGAAAACCTTGTTTCAAGCTCAAACTTGTCCAAGTCAACATCTCTAGCTAGAGTGGCCTCGATTTCTTCTACGAACTCTTGTGTGAAGCCTCTAGGTATTCCCACATCCTGATCTATTAGGTCAAGAGCTAGCGGGAGTCCTGTTGCTTTGTCACAGGTCGCTTGGCAGAAAGCTAGTAAAAACTCTACGTTTGTTCCAGTTTTCACTTCAATGGCGAAAGGCGGAGCTGGATAAGAGCACCTAGCGAAGTAACGTGTGGTTCTAAGAATCTCGCTCGGTTCGCGATTGAGGTCTCGCTTTATGTTTCTTTCGACATCTCCTTTGCAGGCTTCGTATATCGATTCGATGCTTCTTCCGTGTTCTGTCGTGTAGAACCGTCCGAAGGCCCAAGCAAGTCTCGATAGGTAGTTGAAGGCATCATGAGAGCCGAAGTGTTCTTCGTAGGAGAAGCTTTCTCCCTGATTCATGAATGAAGAGAGTATGTCTTTGTCGTTGCGTGAAAGTGCAAGATTCCTGTTTCCTGTCCTCAGTATCATCCATCCGTCGATTGCAGCTGTTTCAATCCTCTTGACTATTCCTAATGCTTTTCCACAGTCTAGGAGTTCTTGGCTCATTTCCACAAGTCGTTTCACCAAGTCTGAGCCCTTGCGATGTCTCGGCACAGTTATGTCTTTCTCGGCAACAATTCTGCATCTGGGCCTGAATCCGAAAAAGGGACCGTCGATCACGATTAGATCGACATTTTTTTCTAGGCACTTAAGCGCGGCTTCTCGTTCAAGCTCTGTCGTCAAAAGCTCCAAGGCCTTCTGACTCGCCTCACGGTTTCCAACCTGATCGTCCGTCATGTAACCGCTGAAGTATTCCTCGTCGACAAGCTCCATTTCCTGAAAAATGTGGTAGCCAGCAGAATAGGTACCGAATCTTCCTCCTACTCTCTCGCTCATCACTGGGGATTCCGACCCGTCAACGACCGCAACTCTCCAGTCTTTCCACGAATCGTTTTCTCGTATTGGCTTGAATGACAATAGTTTTCCTACTTCCTCAAGCTTCTTTTTCTGTTCTAACAGGAGCTTCTTCGTTCTTTGAGCTTCTGCCGCTGCATGCTCGAAGAATTGGTGTTGCAGTTTGACGGGGAGCTTCAGCCAGTCTGGAGGGCTTTCCTGCGTTTCGATGGCGCTCATGCAGCGTCCTCCTCCGGAAGATCGAAGTGAATTAATAGGGGAACCGGAGAGGGATTCATCTTGCCAAGGAAGTAGAAGTCGCCTTCTGGAAGAGAGGTCAACAGTTTGTCTTCGACAGTTGCTTGAGCGAGCAGCTGCTTTGCTTCATTCAAGTCTAGCGGATGTATTCTTCCAATGAACTGAGTATTGAGGTTTCGGCGGACGGATGCGTTGATTCCAATCTCGCCCGAGATCCCCTGTGACAACAGAACGACGCAGAGCTCGTAACTTCTTCCAAGTGCGCAGAGGCTTGAAATAGCCTCGGTGGTTTTCACCTGCTTCCCTTTTGGCATGAACGGACAGTACTGCGGACCCTCGTCAATGACAAGAGCGATCTTGAGGTTCTGCTTCTCCTCCATCATCCGGCGAAGGTGATTTGCAATAGTGAGAAAGATAGAGAGTTTTTCGTTATCTCCACCTGCACTGATGTCAACTACGGTGACGCCTTCTTTCCTTGCCAGGTCAACTATTTGTTCTGACGTTACCTTCCCCATGACATTCTTGAGTTCTTGGTCATCAATTCTGGCAAGGTATCTCCTGAAGCGGACGATATCCCTTCTCCCGTATGATGAGAGCTTGAGCTGGCCCCTTGAGTCCTCTGTGGTCTGATCTATCGTGATCCCCTCTACAACTTCTTTCTCAAACAGAGCTCTTAGCTCAGAAGAAGTCCTGAGCTTTCGCCATTCCCCTTTGAAGATAACTGTTTCGAGGGCTCCCTTGATCGGGTTCCTTTCCGCATAGGTGCCTGAGAAGTATCCGAATTCGTCCATGGCTGCGCATAAGTATTCGATAACACTATCGTCGTCCAAAGCCAGATCCCCCACAGTAACCTTCTCCTTGAAGTAAGGTGCGTAGTCAGATCCCTTCCAATCGACGATGATCACATCATGCCCAGAGCTCCGAAGGAATGGGATGATCTGATAGCGTGTCAGTAGAGACTTACCTGCGCCTGTTATGGCGAATACCCCGATATGATACGGGATGAACCTTGCAATCATTGGTACGATCCAGTTTGGGTGGTCCTTGTAGTACCCTACGCTACCGTTTGGGCTCCCAAGGTGAGTCATCGGGTTGTCTTCTTGCTCGAAGAGGAGGACATCAGAGGAAGGCGCTATCACCGTTTTGTTTTGCTGAAGTGCTCCTGTTGAAATGTCTCCCAAGACGTCCAAGGCGAAAGCATAATACTCCTTAGCGGTGCTTGGGTGTCTGCCAAGTCGAGCGTAAGCAATACCCGGCGAGAAGCCGACGGCTCTGAGATTCTCGTTGCTTCCGACAGCTGCCCGGCAGACAGCCATTATCCTGTTGCCATTCCTGTTTTCGATAACAACGAGATCCTCTGCCTTGACATTCTTCTCCTCTCCCTCGTTCAAGATGACTGTCGCATCAATCACGGTTGAACCGCTTGCGACAATTCCAATTTTCCTCATTCTCTATCTGCCCCCTTCACGAGAATGGGTTTCACTCAATAGTCCATCTTGTTCCTTTATTAGGTGAGCGCTATCTCCACCAGCCGCGTCAGGGCTTTGCGGAGGCTGATGGTTGGCTGAGGCGATTCTGGTATCTAAGTCCCTTAACAAATCATTCAGCTTAGAGGCAAGCATCGCGATTTGGCTCAGCAACCAAAGTATCCCCGAGGGTGCGCCAAGGGAAGTTTGAGGCTCAACATACGGTATGGAAAACTTCCTTCGGCATTCGTTGCAAAGGTATCTCCTAGATATTCCTCGGGCGTTATACCTGAAGCCAACCCTGCTGATGTCTGGCGATCCACAGTACCTGCACTTGATTGGCCTCTCCTCAGCCGTCTCACAAGATTCCTCCAGGCTAACCCGGTGCATCGCAGAAGACAGTAATGCAGCATAGATGTGCGCACAGTGCTGGACATCGCTGCCTGTGAGAGCAGTATTGCAGTCGCAGACCCAGTTTCCCTCTTTGAGTTCAACTAGGAACCAGCCTTCGCCGTCTTTTCTTCTTACCGCGAATAGAGTGGGGTTGAACCGTCTAACTGCTCCTTCTCGGAAGATCTTGTACCCCATCCGGTTTGCTTCGTCGCTCGTATTGTTGTCAGGCTTGTTCTCGAAAGACATATTACATAGGCCTCACGTGAATTCCACTTGGGACCAGAATGGTTCTCAAAGCCGAGACCAAGATTCTGAAGAACCCGGACGCAAACACCCAGTACATCACCATACCGGCCAGCATGACCTTAGATTCCCAGTATCCGTTCAAACCAAATGAGAAGGTGGAGCTCGAAATCGATGGGACGAAACAGGTGCTGATTGTGAGACGGTCCACAAAGAAAGCATAAGGCCGGTAGTAATTCGTGTTCTCTTCAAGCATGTGATATCCACGTGGAAATCACATCGGACTGATTTAAGCCTTTAACCTCGGGAGATCGCTCACATTCTTAGGGCCCAAATGCTCAAAAGGTTAGCACCAGCAAGAAAACTGGGTGTTTCGTAACCCACGCACAAAGCGCTAATTTTCCGACAGCCTACGAATTTACACAGGAACAAGGTTCAGATCGCTCCCGAAAAACTGGCGATTCGAACTTATAGTTCAGTGGACACCTACAAAGCATATTTCTTGGAATCATTTGATAATCAAGTGTACTCTCTGAGACG
>Ga0209725_1002051_pt1 | contig 11060 bp, 5 predicted proteins | sample I18A1metaG_FD_184145 | JGI IMG/M metagenome (GOLD analysis project Ga0209725, IMG submission 184145) | Lake sediment bacterial and archeal communities from Gulf of Boni, Indonesia to study Microbial Dark Matter (Phase II) - ​I18A1 metaG... | ecosystem: Environmental > Aquatic > Freshwater > Lake... | reverse complement strand
GAAATCTAAGTAATATTCGCGGAACTGTGCCGACGAAGCGTCATTAGATCTTCCTTCACATCTCTATCCAAGTAGCTCTTCGTATTTGTGCCTCTATGCGAAGCCGAGATCAAAGCAGCCCTATCCTTGTAGTTCTCTTTGCCGCGTCGAGGATTATCATCAATGGGAACCGCAACATGACATCTCTTCCGACAAAACCCGTCCTCTGGGGATTGGCTAAGAGGAACGGGTTTACCCTAACGTCTGTCCACCGCACTAGACATTTGCAGGCCTTACTGATGGACCGGCCCGCTCTTTGATCCTTGGCTCCTATCTTTAGTGTTCTCCAAGCGTAGTAGAACGGTCGGGTCAGATGGATGTCGCTTCTCAGCTCATCTGGTCGGGGCGGTTGGACTCCTATCTTGGTGAGATCATCGAGGCTGAATGCTGCCACATCAGGGTTACCCGTATCGAAGTCGGCGTTCATCATGAATCCTCGCTCGAAAACCTGTTTATCACTCCAGTCCGATGAGCCGAGAAGGATCGGCAGAGTAGGGTAATAATCCGTCCGCGGGAGCTGGCTCCAAGCAGCCTCTTCTATGACATCTGCCCCGACAACGTAGCAAGCTTTACCATGCTTTTTCTCGAGGAGCTTGAGCTCTTCATCAGTTGGACCATATGCATCACTATATCTTGAAACAACATTCCCGTCACAGAGCACTACATACCTTGCACCTTGGTCTAGAGCGCTCTTTATGAGGCCCCCGTACCTCTCGTAGAGTAGATCGTAGAGGAATATTACTTCGTCCGCGGTCAATCTATCCCTCTGCTCAGGGGTGATCGCGAACGGATCTGCATGAATCAACTGCACGTTCGAGAGTTGAGACGTTGAGGATTCGATGGGCTTTGCTTTCCCCCGGAAGAGCCATGATCCCCTCCTTCCTTGACCAACCTTCCTCGACTCGATCGTTCCTTGAGCAGCCATCCTCATCAGAGCAGCCTTCACTGTGGTGTAAGGTATGCTTCTGCCTCGCTCTCTTAGTGACCTCAAAATCCACTCAATCTCCATCCAATCCTGAGCTTTGGACAGTAGCTCAGACAACACTTGTTCAACTGGCAAGGGTGATGTCACCTGAGATATTACTAGAGACGTTGCCGGATATATAACTCTGTTCTCAAGATTTCGCTAAATGTAGCGGGAGATTGGGAATGATTGCGCGGTGGAGATCGCTGACATGCCTGGATTGGATCAATCGCTCATAGCGCCTGTCAAGATGAGGGCCCTTAAGGTCTGGGTAGCTAAGAGGCCTAGAGATTCATCCTCAAGTGCGGTTAAGGCTGAGCACGAATTGATCGAAAGTCTTCTAGATGTTCGCGAAGGCTTACATAGGATGCGACGAGGCTATGCAGACAGAGCGCCATAGTCTTCAGTGAGAGCTACGATCGCGAGTTGACTTAAGGATCGTGCTTGGTAAGGGTGCAATTGCTTTGATACGCAAACCACAGAATGGGTAGTCGGTCTGCCTCGATCCGATTGTATTCTAGTCGGGGTTTAGAGTGTTTTCGCTTGTTAAGCTCACTCTGAAGCGTTCTATGAGGCCAACGCTATTAGCATTTGGCATGTTTCAGCCGGATATCGAGGAAATCTTTATCATAGAAGAGCAGGCCGATCAGCGCTGACCGCGGATTTGTTTGCTCTTGTACCAGTCCCAGAGCTTTTTCAACCCTTCCTTCAAGGAATACTTGGGCGTGTACCCTAGGACTTTCCTCGCTTTGGCGATGTCCCCGCAACTGTGTCTAACATCTCCCACTCGGCCTTCAGTGTAGATCGGCTTTGGAGCTGCCGCGTCGATCACCTCCGCCATCATGCCAACCAGCTCGTTTATCCTCGTAGCGTGTCCAGTTGCTATGTTGAACGCTTGACCTGCCGCTTCCTTGGAGTTCAGGGCAAGTATGTGAGCATCAACAACATCTTCAATGTAGGTGAAGTCTCTCGTCTGCTCTCCGTCGCCGTGAACGATCGGCGGCTCCTTTCTCGATAGTCGCTCAATGAATTTGACTATTACGCCGGCATATTCTCCTGCTCTCTGTCTTGGCCCGTAAACATTGAACAGACGTAAAGATACTGTTTCAATTCCATGAGCTTCATAGAACGCTTTGAGGTAGCCTTCAGCCGATACCTTGCTTGCAGCGTAAGGAGAGAGGGGTGAAGGGGATAGACTCTCGCTTTGAGGCGAGACCTCAGCGTTCCCGTAGATAGCGCAGGAAGAGGCATAGACTACTCTCTTCACATTAGAATTCAGACAGGCTGTAAGAATATTCGACGAGCCCTTGACATTCACATCGCGTGCAAGCACAGGGTCCTGTACAGTCAGAGGAACGCTTACAATAGCCGCCTCATGGAAGACGGCATCTACATCCCTAACCAGAGTCTTAACTAGAGCGAGATCTCTGATATCGCCTTTGACAAAACGAAAATTCTTGTTCCCTACATGAGGGGAAAGATTCTCCTCTTGCCCTGAGAAGAGGTTATCTAGCACCGTAACCTCTAGACCGTTGAGAAGCAATCTATCTACAAGATGACTGCCGATGAATCCTGCTCCCCCGGTTACTAGACTTCTCGAATAGGTTCTCATCAAAATTGCATCCCGCGAGGGCAGCTGTCAAGACTCTGCCTACAGATGTGTCTTCTTCGACGTTTGGGCTATAAAGCTTGAGTGGATAGACCTTGCGGGAGACAGCCTTGGATCGTCCACTTGCTGAGCTATCAAAGGTCCCTCCGCATTCGACGGAGTATCATCGAGCAGAATAGAATGCATCATCATGGAAAACTCAAGCATCAGAGAAGACGTTTCATCCAACCCCGTGAAAACTGAAATGGTAGGTTCCAACCTGAGTAATATTTCGTAGACTGCATGTGGCCGATGCATCTACTGGAAAAGCTGACTGGTTTTCTTCCCCAGCTGTGTCTATTTATTTCGCCTCTTGAGGCTTATGGTGGCCAATACAATTGCAAGTAAAAGAATGACAGGAGGAATTTCTTTCGAGAACTCTGGGATTGTGTAGGAGCCTCCTACGATCACATCATGAGCGCTATGGATGAAGGTGAAGTAGATGAAGTAGTATGTAGCGTTCTCGGTATATGTTGACGCAATCTCATAATTGTCAAAGAATACGACTGGTAGTCCGGATATCAATGCTTTCGGAGTTGTTACGTTGCAGAAGCCTTGTGTTCCTGTCGAGCCGACGACGGTGAAGTTGATCAAAAGTCTTTCTTCATCGTAGATGAAGTTCGATATGTAAGAGTTGCTTGATATTTGAACGTGGTATTGGACCCCTTCACGGATTACGTTGAAGATTAATCCTCCTTCTGAAACCGCTACTATATTTAGTATCAATGTGATTGTGTGGTTGAGGGGTCCGCTCAGGGCTGTAATTGTCAATTCATAATATCCGGGATTCGCGGAAGTTTCCGCCGTTAGAGTCAATGTTGAGGTTGCCCATTCATCAGGAAGAGGTGAAACAGGTGCTGGACCCGATATTGCGACGCCTATTGGGACACTTGAGGTTGAGAAGGAGACTTCCATATTGAAGGCGTTTATTGAAGTTACGTTGATAGTTGAGGAAGCGGATTCCCCTTGGAGCATAGTCAGCGACTCAGGGCTGGCTGAGATGGAGAAATCTGGTTGAGGACCTGTGTACACTAATAGCTCAGCATTACATGAATCGGTTAATGAGTCGCCTATCCCGGTTATTGTTAAGTTGAAGGCTCCGGTGATACTCGTGGAAGCATATATCGTCAGATTTGCTTCGGTCGAGCGATCGCTCAGCACGGGAAGAGGTTGAGGGTTGAATGCGTATGCAGCACCTTCGGGCAAACCTGAGACGGCTAAGAAAACCGGTGCGCTGAAACCTCCAAATGATGTAGCGGTGACGTAGAATGATGTTGACCCACCTATGTTGACGAATTGATAGGATGGGTAGATTGAGATAGTGAATCTAGGGGTTCCACCGAGCCCGAATGCATAAATGTATCCATCGTTTGATCCTACGAACAGCCTCCCATTAGCTATGGCAGGTGAGGATTGTATCCAGTATCCGGTTTGATATCGCCATATCAATTCTCCGGCCATGCCTAAGCAGTATAAGCAGTTGTCATTCGACCCAACGAATACCTTACCGTCTGAAACAGCTGGGGAGGATGATACCATAGCCCCGGTAGTATAGCTCCATACCAAGTTTCCTGAGGCTTCGTCTAGAGAATATATTTTGCCGTCGTTAGAACCGATGAAAACTCTTCCGTTGGCGACAGCTGGCGAGGACATCAGTACTTCTGCAGTTTGATAACTCCAGATAAGAGCGCCTGTCGCTTCATCTAGACAATAGATGCGGTGATCGTTTGATCCCACGAATAATTTTCCGTCGGCTACCGCTGGCGAGGAGGCTATTGGGCCTCCTGTCTGATATTGCCAGATTGAACCGCCACTATTTGCGTCTAGGCAGTAGACTTTCCGGTCGTTCGATCCTATGAATAGTCTTCCGTTGTGGAGCGCTGGAGATGATTGTATCCTGCCTCCAGTCTGGTACTTCCAGATTATAATGCCGTCGTCTTGATTCAAAGAGTAAATGCAGCTGTCCCATGATCCCATGAACACTTTCCCGTCAGCTACTGCGGGTGAGGATGTTAACGGTCCTCCAGTTTTGTTCAGCCGTCTTGAAGCACCTGTGTTCTCGTCGAGACGGTAGATCCAGCCATTCCAAGATCCAACAAAAACCTTGCCATTGGCTACTGCTGGTGAAGAATATACTCTCCCTCCAGTCGTTTGTTTCCATAGTACGGCCCCCGAGTTTTCATCTAACGCATAAATGTAGCCATCATCCGATCCTACGAATACTTTGCCGTCGGCTACAGTTGGGGAGGAGACGACCCAGCCACCGGTCGGTGTACGCCAAAGTATTTGACTCGTTTCTGGTCCGGCGGAGCTTGTGTACCCTGTGCGGACATTGTCATGGTGAAATGTAGGCCAAATATCAGTTGTTTGAGCATCTGTCTCTTGTATAGGAAAAGAAGGTGAAAAACGCAATAGTGCTAGGGCTAGAATCAAAACGACAAAAATAAGGGCGTGAAGCTTTGATTTCCTCGGCTCGCTAGGCATTGAACTGCCATCTCCCAGAATTATATTTTCTCTCTTCTAGGACTTAAGTTGGTTCCGACAGGAGAATTCAGAGGTCTCTAGCTTGCTATTGCAGTCCAGAACTAATTTCGCATGAATTGTACGGTCAAGGCGACATGCTGACTCCTCAAAGGCTTTGCTGCGCTCTGTACACACGTTTGAATAAGCTTTCTTGCAGGGTCCGGGATAACTTGACGCATAGGTGCCAATATTAAGAGACGTCCAAAGAAAGCGTTAAGTGGATACGAGCTTTTTTATAAATCTAGGAGAATCTGGCATGTCTCATGCCTTTTTCTCCGAAAAAGGTTGAAGGAAAATGAAGGAGAAAATTATGCGAAAGTGCTTGGCATTGATACTGGTCTTCGCTCTGTTTCTCAGTTCCTATGTGGCTAGTGTTCATGCGCCTGCGGTCACATTTACGATCAACCCAACATCGGCTACAGCCGGCGTCTTGACGAAGTTTGCGATTACGCCCAAGCCTACAGGTGTTACTGCGCTTTCGGTCAAGGTCACTCTACCGGAGTTCGCGTACTGCGGAGTGATAATCGATACTACTGCATACAAGCTGGTCAACGAATTTCTGGTCGGAGGTGTTCCTGTGCCGATGCCTCCAAACGATCCTGCTGCAACTGTATACCATTATAAGGTCGATGCGGAGCTGCCTATGGGTCAAAGAGCAGCTCCATTCGTATTGCCCAAATACAATATCCTCGTTGTCGATACGGACACGAACGGTGATGTTGACTATGACGCTATCTACCTAGACTTCAACAAGGACGGTGACTGGCTTGATGTGATCACTGTGCCCAGTGAGGGGCCCTATTATGTAGGTCAATGGTTTGTCGATCCGAATTCAATTGGCTTCGACGGTACTATGGGAGGGTATGCTTACGGAGTGTCGTTCATCGACCAATGGGGTGAGAGCGTTGCAATTATCTCTCAAGGCTCAGCTTTCCCATATGAACTTCCAGACGATCAAAACAGATTGCAGATCGATTTCGGAGATGTTAAACCGGTAAGCAACAATATGACATTCTATGCCGTCATAGAGCGTACTGGAACACAGTACTTCATTGTCAACTACGTGATGAACGGTCTGGCTCAGTCGCCGATCACTTTGAGCGTCTCTGTAAAGCCGTCGACAGTAGTAGGGTTGGCAAATCTCAATCAGTGGCTTGGGCTGCCTGAACAGCCAATGGTCTTGGGTCCTGAGGCTTTGCGTGATAGGCCTCGGTTCAACTTGACCGACCTAGCCAATGTTGATTTAGAGAGCAAGAAGGTGTGGGTTAATGAGACTGTCAAGGAGGCAGCGGCTAAGCCTATGGATGAGGTCTATAAATCAGGGCTATCGCCAGCATGGATTCCTCCAGACTTGAAGTTTTGGCTAAAGGCTCACTCAACAGTCAATGTTCCAAGCGATGGAGGCGCTGCATACGGCCTGTACTTGACGAATTTCGCTGATATGTACGCTGACAACCCGATCATGTCGATGACGCTATCCCCTGTATTCAAGCCGATCCCTGATGGCTGGTGGGGAGCAGGCTGGAAGGTTGCAGAGGGGGAGTTGAGTGCGATTAAATTGTTTGACAGGTGGGGGTATGGTGTACCTCTATCAAAGAGTGGCTACTACTACTATGGCGAATACCATCCGCCATGGGACCCATTCTGGGTAATCCCCTTCTTCCTCATCGATTCGTCTACGGCCGGTGTCTATGATACAATGGTCTTCGATTTAAATGGTAACCGTATCTTTGGTGAAGGATGGCTCACGATGGAGAGATGGGGGCCCAATCTACAATACTACTTCATGATGAGTGAGGGGCCTTTGAGGAAGGGTGATATGTTTGAGCGATGGTCAAGCGAGAATGGAGCAGAAATTGGGGAGATCTACGATATATGCCAGCCTGGTAAGCCCTTCCCAACAGCATTTGATCCTTGGAACTGGTGGGCTGGTATGTATTGGCCGGGCTTCATCGACAGCTGGCTAAATGCCTATGACATGGGAAGATATACGCCTCCATACCAGATAATCCAGCCCTTAGGGCCTAGCGTTGTCCCAACCTATGCTCAACCTCGATTCGAGATCAATAGGGTTGGAACGACATATACGCTGGTGGCTGACTATCAAGGTCAAAGCATCGATCCATACTGTACATGGATGATAGGATTCAATGCATGGGGTCAGAAGCCTATTGGAACTTTCAGCCTTCCAACGAGCTTGAAGGTTGACTACAATGCTATCACGACGTCTCCGCCTATCTCTCTGTCGGCTAAGGTTCAGAAGCCGGTCATAGTGTTTGATGGCGTTGTTCCTACACCTATCAAGACGGCTTCCGGAACTTTGACGATTTACAGTATGAAGGTTAGGAACGCTGGGAATATGCCTGCGGTGGTCGATTTAGCTACGCAGGTTTCAAGGAACATGTGGGGTGGATCTAACTACTTCGAAGAAGCCTTGCTCACTATCTCGACCTTGACGACGACAACCAGCCGACCGCCTGGCAACGCTGTTCCGAACCCTGTTCGTGTAGGAGGCATCGATACATGGCACGTTGGAAAGTTGGTTGTCGGCTCCGTAGCCTACGATATAGTCGTCGGAAGTCTCTCAGAACCGTTTGGTGCAAGCTACGACTGTATAGCTGTCGACTTGAATAGGGATGGGATCTACAGCAACTACTTCGACCCATTGGTCACATATGATCGCATAGAGGGTATATGGATTCCGAGTTGGGTGATTTGGGATCCGATCGCTGGCTTCGTAGGCCGAGTGATCTCGATAGATCCAGGTGGCGACCATGTGGTTATAGCGCCTACTATGCTGGAAGTAATGCTGCCGGATTGGTACGCTGTAGAGCATTACTTCTTCCTCAAGACCGGCCAGAGTATTACTCTTCCGGTCTATATAGTGGCTGGCGATAGGGCGAGCGTATATCGATTCAGTGTCTACTGCGATGCTTGGAACTACCGGATCAGTTGGCCGCGGTGCGATTACTGGTGGGATGGAACTTCAGGAGGATGGTGGGACTTTTGGCGAGAATACAACGCTCAATCGGTTAAGACGTATGATGTGACTGTGACCTCAGGCCTAGGCTTAAGCATGTATCCGCTATATGCTCAAAGTGATCAGTGCCCACATTGGTTCAGCTTCCAAGTAAGGAATACAGGAGGCTCAGATGCGAACAACATAGTATTCACAGTTCGGGTACCCAACCTGTTCTGGAACCCCTCGACCATTGATTATGAATCGCCTTGGGGACCCAACTACCTACCTTACCCAGCAATCTTCAGCGCTTTATCAGAGCCCGGATACCAAGTGTACAGATTTGACTTGAAAGGGTTCGCTTTGCCGAGGGGCTACAAATGGACCTTCCATATCCCGCTTGAGACGCCCCCGGTGGGAGGGTATCCGCCGTTCAAGCTTGAAGCCACATGCCAGTACGGAGGCATCTCATACACATTCAAGAGAGACATATACATAAACGTCATAGACCTAGAGATAGTTGATTACGGAACCGAGGTTTCAGGTAGCGACCCATATGATGTGACCGTATGGGCGAAGGTTAACGTCACATACTATGATGGAGTCGTTAAGACAGCTGCCCTGACAGGCGATTTTTCAATCGGAACCAGCCCACCAGTATTTGTCTATGCAGGTTCGAATCTGTGGTATAATGGGGGATGGGGGAGGGACGCGTCTTTTAATGCTGTTCAGGGAAGATGGGAAGCTGTGTTCACTGGAATACCGGCAGGGAGTTACGATTGGAGCTTCTATATGGGAGCTGACACTGCATCCGTATACGAGCACGACACAGTAGTAGTACCCTAACCTTTTTTTCTTTCGAGGAGAACGAGAGACGCAGGTCTTCCTCAAATAGACGCTAGTCCAGATAATAGGAGTAGTAGAAGGGCAGGAAGTTGAATAAGAGAAAACTCTTGATCATATTTCTGCTCTTCTCATCCTTGCTCTATGGAATGAATTCTCCAACTCTGAGCGCGCAGACTCTCGATCAGGATACGGGCTATAAGAATTCCAAGATAGATAGATATGCGTTAGACCGGGAGTTCTTGAACACTCGTTACTTGAACTATTCGAGAAACCGTGTCTCCCTGATAATCATGTATGATAGACATCCCACCAAAGGTGACTTGGATAAAGTTGAAAATGTTACCAAGAGCAAGAGAGGCTTTATGAATGAAACCTTACCGTTCGTCAACGGCGTAACCATAACAGTATCGCTACCTCATTTCCCAGATTTCGAGCATTACGTAGAGTTTCTGGAAAGGGTTGCAAGCTTGGCCTCCGTGAGAAAGGTCTGGCTCAATCATGTCGTTACGCTTAGGTTAAACGCTAGCGTTCCTTTGATACGCGTACCGGAGGTATGGCAGCTAACCGATGAGCAAGGAAGATTTGTGAATGGAACAGGAACCAAGATAGCTGTTTTGGACACTGGGATCGACAAGATCCATCCGGACCTAGATGACTTGGATGACGACCCGAGCACGAACGACCCGAAAGTAATATTTGAAGAATGCTTTACCGGTGAGAATAAAGTTACAGATGGTTTTGGCCATGGTACGCATGTCGCCAGTATAGCAGCAGGCACTGGCGAGGCTTCAGGCTATTTGTACGTTGGTGTTGCTCCTCAAGCTTGGTTGATCAACGGCAAAGTCCTTACGGATCAAGGCATCGGATACGAATCTTGGATAATCCAAGCGATCGATTGGGCCGTAACGAATGGCGCAACGATCATAAACCTGAGTCTAGGAGCGGATGTGAATGGAGACGGAACAGATCTGCTCTCCGTAGCTTGCGACAACGCTGTCGATCAAGGAGTCATCGTATGTATCGCAAGCGGAAATATCGGCGATCAAGGCTATAATACAGTCGGCATTCCGGGTGTAGCTCGCAAAGCGATAACTGTTGGAGCCAGCGTAAAAACGCCTGAAGATGTGGCTGGATTCAGCAGTAAGGGTCCAACCGGAGACTACCGGGTGAAGCCCGACGTGGTAGCGCCTGGGCAGGACATAGTGGCAGCTAGAGCCGCTGGAACAGGCATGGGGGACCCTATAGATCAGTATTATACGAGTGCCTCAGGGACCAGTATGGCGACGCCTCATGTCTCAGGTTCAGCTGCTCTACTGAAGCAGCTACACCCGAAATGGACCCCTGAGATGGTTAAGTCAGCCCTCACGAATACGGCCGTCGATCTAAGTCGAGACATATACGTTCAAGGAGCTGGAAAGATCGATGCATACTCAGCCGCAAGTAATGGCGCTCTACTGATTCCTGGAAGCATCAGCCTAGGCCAAATCCAGCTTGGAGGCACATACACTGCGGATGTGGAGATAAAGAACAATTCGACATCTACGGAAACTGTGAACCTAGCAGTTTCAGAAGCGGACAACATATTTACAGGCTCATCTGGAAACTGGGCGAGCTTGAACACGACCGGCCTTGAGGTCCCGGCTGGGGAGTCCAGATGGTTCAGGTTGACTCTGAGCTTGCCAGCATCTGTGGAAACAGGCTATTATCAGGGAAATGTAATAGCGACTCTAATTAGCGGTCAACTGGACCTGATCTTCGGTTTCGCTAGTCCCTACGTTGTCATCGTCAGCACATCAGGGTTGACCTCTTCCTCTTATAGAACCCGTGTCTATCTGGACGGTGTCGATCAAGACCAGCCCTATCTTTGGGATGGTCTACAAAGATCGTTCAGCTTCGAGCTGCCTCCTCAAGCTCACACCATATCTGTCAACCAGTATGTCAGTGGACCTACGGGCATCCGATACTACTGCTCCCAATCAAGCATAGTAGTCTCAGATAGCGGAACGATAACCTTCACTTACCAAACTCAGTATCGCTTAACTGTCGACACGCTCCCTAGCGGGATAACCTCGCCGACTGGA
>Ga0209725_1002047_pt1 | contig 11065 bp, 10 predicted proteins | sample I18A1metaG_FD_184145 | JGI IMG/M metagenome (GOLD analysis project Ga0209725, IMG submission 184145) | Lake sediment bacterial and archeal communities from Gulf of Boni, Indonesia to study Microbial Dark Matter (Phase II) - ​I18A1 metaG... | ecosystem: Environmental > Aquatic > Freshwater > Lake... | reverse complement strand
CCTCGTTAGAATGCTCAACATCGTTCCTGAGAGCCCAGGTGCCTTAGTCAGAGGATTCTCATTACAGGCGAAACAGGATCTGGAAAGACTGCGACTGCTCGGATGTAATATTGCCTTTCGAGTCTTTTAACGGGCTTCCATCTGGGAGCTGGGATATCTTCGCTTGTGAGTTTGTCCTATTCAATGTGTTCTCTAAGTAGATCTATGTCTTCTCTCATTTCGGGAGTGCATTCTAAGAACTCTCTTACAGATCGTTCTATGTCTCTTGATTGGGTGATGAATCTGCCTACGACAATTATGTCTGCGCCCGCGCTGATTGCGTCATGGGCTGTCTCAGGAGTTATTCCGCCAGCAACCGCAATGAGCAGTTTTCTCTCTTTGAACGCATTCTTTATCGCTTGAATATGATCCCAACGTACGCTTCCACCCCTTTTTTCGACATCTATCCCCCTATGCAGAAGAACAACCTCTGGGAGCTCTTTCAGAACCTGAAGCTTTGCGATAGGACTCTCAACTCCCATCATGTCGACTATTGCGTACATACCCAGCTTCCTTGTTTCATAGATGAAGGCATCCAAAGTCTCCACAGGCGCCAGTCCGGAGACAGTTGCCCCATCAGCGGTTTCCTCAAAGGCAAGATCGACTTCAACTTTTCCAACATCCAAAGTCTTAAAATCAGCGATGACAAACATGTCTCGGTCCAGTGACCTAAGCTCACCTATTACCTTAGCGCCATATTTCTTAATCAGCGGAGTACCTACTTCAATAATGATTCGATCGCTCCTCGGTACTTGACTAACTATTTTCCTAGTTCTTTCCAGATCTGGAATGTCCAAAGCTATCTGAAGGTAAGGAGGCCTCCACAATCGAGGTACTTTGAATCCCATAACCGGATGTTTCGCTCTATCCTTCTCATAGAGAACCTTCTCGAGGCCCGGATAATTGGTCATAGCTCTTCTAATAGCCAGTTTCGTTGCTCCGTAGTTATAGTGATATATCCTACGATAGTCCTTGGCATCAGGATGTACAAAGACACTGCAGACTATAACCCAACTGTCAACCTTGTCTTTCGGAATGATCCCCTCTTCAACAGCATCGACGACAGCTTTCGCAACCGCAGCTTGGGCAGGACCAAAGATACGCGCAGCCTGCTCTAAGTCCTTTACCGTGACTTTAGGTACGACCAAAGTCGAAGGCTTAGCAGGCAAGTTCGGTCTTATCACAGCAAGGAGTGGTGTATGGCCTACGGATAGATTTGACAAGCTATTCGCAAACGCCTCTCCCACAGGGCCTTCCTTCTCACCTACTAGAAGGTCTATGTGAGCTACCTCTGATCCGTCGCCAACCAATGCTTCACCAACTAGGTACACTTCAACACACCTTCACGAATTACCTTGTCTAGGGATTTGCTTAACCCACAAGTATGCAATATAAGTTTTGGCAATAAGATTGCCCAGCTACATGTGAGCGATTTCTGGTAACACAGGAACAATTCGGCTGGTAAAGGTGAAAAAGTTGTGCTATGTAAAAGTGCAAGGCCGAAAGTTGGCTTCATTCCTCTTATCAATGAAGCTCGATTGACTTCAAGTATATTAGCTCGACATGGCTAGTTACTTGGTGTGCTTTAAATTCTACTTATTCAAGACTCTAGAAAGAAGGTGATCCTAACAATGGGCGACATCCTCGATAAGATTGCTTATACACTCGCAAATCTTGAGAATTCGAATAATCTTGGGAAGTTTATTAGCGAAGCCTTGAAGAAGAAGATTCCAGTCCTTGAAATATTGGAAAAGGGCTTAAGGAAAGGCCTAAATGAAGTCGGCCGGAAATACGAGGCAGGAGAATACTTTCTATCTGAGCTTCTCTTCGGAGCATCTATGATGGAGGACGCTATGAAGATTCTTGCTCCACAATTAAAGACTGAAAAATTGGAAAGGAAGGGGCAGATTGTCTTAGGCACCGTTAGAGGAGATATTCACGACATAGGGAAGAATATCTTCAAGATGTTCGCGGAAGGAACCGGCTTTGAAGTCTATGATTTAGGCGTTGATGTCAATCCTGAGAATTTCGTCAGAATGGTCATGGAGAAAAAACCCGATGTGCTAGGCTTATCAGCTCTGCTAACCACTACGACACCGGAAATGAATATGGTTATTGAGGAACTTGAGAAGGCTGGAATAAGAGATAGAGTAAGAGTTCTTCTCGGAGGAAATGCGGTGACGGCGGAATTTGGAAAAGAGATAGGCGCAGACGCGGTAGCACTTGACGCGGTTCAGGGCGTAAGCTTTTGTAGAGAGTGGCTTAGCAAATGAAAGAACCCGAAAACATGACACCGAGGGAAAGAATAAAGAACGAGGCGGACTTCAAGAAAGTCGATGCCATACCATGGTGTGAAAGTTTCTACGAAGACACGCTCATCAAATTCTTCTCTGAGGGGTTGCCGGCGCATGAGATCACTAACATAGAGTGGGAGATGTCTCTTGACGGTCGTCTTCTAGCAAACTGGCCGAAATTCATGGGTTTCGACCCGCATTCCTATTTCGGGTGCATTAACTATATGGGCTGCGCAGTTCCAGTCGATATGGGGCCAATACCAAGATTCAAACAGCAAAGGATAGGAGAGAACGCAAAGTACGAAGAATATATTATGGAAACTGGCGCGCGTTCTCGCCGATTCAAAAAAGAAATGGGGAAGATAACTTGGTATACCATGCCCCAATTCCTTGAATTTCCGGTAAAGGACAAGAAGAGTTGGGAACAGTACAAGAAACGGTTGAACCCTGAAGATCCTAGAAGGTATCCTAAAGACTGGGAAAAAGATGGTTACCTCCGGCTCTTCGAAGAATATGAGAAGGGTCCTACTATGCTTGTGATTACTGGGTTCTATGGGTTCGGAGCAGAGCTTATGGGGATTCCCAATTTCAACCTAGCCTTCTACAAGGATCCGGAACTCATAGAAGATATGGTCTCTCACTGGAAGTATTTTACAATCGAATCCGTAAGAGAGGCTGTGGAGACGCTCAAAGATCGGATCGATATGGTCTTCTGGTGGGAGGATTTGGCTGAGAAGCACGGCCCCAATATTTCACCCAAACTGTATAAGAAGTTTCTGCTTCCGCACTACAAGAAGGTTACAAAGTTCTTGAACAAGAACAAGATCTACAGAATTATGATGGACAGCGATGGAAACACTCAACCAATATTAGACTTCGTTATCGAGGCAGGAATTACGGGACATTGGCCTCTTGAGGTGAACTCGGGCATGGATGTGCGAACCCTGAGGAAACATTATGGAAACGAGCTCTTCCTAGCAGGTAACCTAGATAAGAGAGAGATAGCGAAAGGCGGTGAAGCGATGCGAAAAGAAATAGACTCGAAACTTCAGTTGATGAAGGAGACCGGAGGATACGTTGCGGGGCTCGACCATCTTGTGCACGTGGAATTCACATTTGAAAGATTCAAAGAATACGCAGATCATCTTAGGAAGAAATTGATCGTAGAATAATAAACTCTGGTTCCAAAATGCCATTATGTTCATAACTATCGGTCGCAAGAAGGCAGGGCCTTGAGCAGTCTGCGTCTGCCTGCTCTATGCGCTTAGGAGGATTCGGGGCTTTGCTTCCAGTGAGACATAAAAAGTAAATTATCAATGAGCCAATTGACCTTGTTTGCTTCCACTACTATGGACGGCCAGAGTAAATTGTACGCGTACAAAGGGAAATACTTGAGGATAAATCTGCGGAGGAAATCTGCAAGTGTTCATGAGACGCCTAAAGAATGGATGATGAAGTATCTTGGTGGGCGAGGTTTTGCTGCAAGAGTCTACTACGATGAAATCGATTCGGCTGTTGATCCTCTGGGACCTGACAACAAACTCATCTTCTTTACAGGCCCTTTGACAGGAACACCTGTCTTCAGCGGATCGAAGTGTTCTGTCGCAACTAAGTCGCCGCTTACTGGGATATACCTGTGTTCGAACGCTGCGGGTTTTGTAGGCGCGGAGTTGAAGTTCGCGGGCTACGACGGTTTAATTGTAGAGGATAGATCTGATGAACCGACGTATCTTTCGATAGTGGATGATCAAGTTCAATTCCGGAGTGCTAAGCATCTTTGGGGTCTGGATGCGATTGAAGCACAGAGAGCGGTCAGGGAGGACGTGGGCGAAGAAAGGGCTCAGGTTATGTCGATCGGTCAAGCTGGAGAGAGGGGCGTGAGGTTTGCCTGCATAATGAGTGATGAGAGAAGCTATGGGAGAGGAGGAGCCGGGACTGTCATGGGGTCGAAGAATCTGAAGGCTATAGCTGTTCGTGGGCATAGTACGGTTCAGGTCGCAGATCTCGAAGGGATGCGGCAACGTCTCGTAAGTTCTATTCCTTTGCTTAAGGAGACTACGAGTGGACATACAGAGTTCGGGACGCTCATGTACATTGAAGTCATCTATGAGACCGGTTCTTACCCCATAAAGAATTTCCAAATAACGAGACATGAAGAGATGGAAAACATATCGGGCTTCATAGCGAAACAAAGGTTCAAGATCAGGAATACACGATGCTTCGGCTGTCCAGTAGCTTGCGGCCAGTTATGCGAAGCCAAAGAGGGAAGGTATCGAGGATGTAGAAGCAGACCTGAATATGAAATAGCTTGGGCCTTCGGTCCTCACTGCGGAATCTTCGATTTCAACCCCATCATAGCGGCGATCGATCTTTCTAATAGATATGGCGTGGATGGAATCTCCATGGGATACACTATCGGCTTAGTTATGGAACTGCATGAGAGGGGCATCATACCTAAAGAACGACTCGTAGGAATTGATGCCAAGTTCGGTAACGAGGAAGCTATGTTTGATCTTATTCACGCAACATACCAGAGGAAGGGCATCGGGAACCTCATAGCGGAGGGAGCGAGAAGACTCAGCGAAGCTGTCGGCAAGAACGCTTCATACTACGCGATGCATACGAAAGGGATGGAATTTCCTGCCTATGAGCCTAGAGCCTTCTACGGGATGGGTCTGGCCTACGCAACATCGTCGAGAGGAGCTTGCCACAACGTTGGAGGCTGGACTATAAGAGATGAACTGATAAAGAAGACTTGGGATCGTTTCGCCGTGAAGGGCAAGGCTAGACTTGTAAAGACTCTACAGGATATTCGCGGGTACATAGATTCAGTCGGCATCTGCACGATTCCTCGAAGATCACTGCAGCTCACAGATGAGCCTAAGGAGGACATTGTAAACTTTGCGACGGGTATGGATTTCACCGGGAAACTCGTGACAATTGGAGAGAGGATCTACAATTTGGAGAGGATCATATTGAACAGAGAAGGAATCGCAAGAAAGGATGACACACTGCCTCCTAGAATAGAGAAAGAGGCGATCCCTGAAGGACCGGCGAAGGGGCACGTCATAACCTTCCAAATGTTGCAGGAGATGCTCGACGAATACTACCATTTGAGAGGATGGACATCTGAAGGCAAGGTTCCGTCGACAACCCTGACAAGGATGGATATTCCGTGATCTCGACCGGAGTCTGAGCTGTGAATCGGGTCAAGCCAACTCTTTCCGATTTCTGCTGCGGCAACAACGAAGACATGCCTGATGAAATCTAGGTTCTCTGAGCCGTTTCTGCCATTCAAAGAAGCCATGTCGAGAGCTATTGTACTATTCTCGTAGAACTGTCTTCTTCCGGTAAACTTTAAAAGTCGTCATGTCCTCTACGACTTGACTCATCGAAATTTCGAGCGAGGGAATAATAGTGCCGCGCTTCAAGACCACATCGGATATAATGAAGATAATTCAGAACAAGGAACAGGTTAGGAACATCGGTATTATAGCTCATGTTGATCATGGAAAGACGACGATGTCCGACTCCCTTCTTGCAGCGGCTGGGATGCTTTCTCCATCTGTCGCTGGAACAGCGTTGGCTTTGGACTACATGGAAGAAGAGCAGAAGAGACAGATGACGATAAAGGCTGCGAACGTAAGCCTATATCACGAAAGAGACGGCAAGCCTTACGTCATCAATCTCATTGATACTCCAGGGCACGTCGACTTCTCAGGGAAGGTTACGCGTTCGCTTAGGGCTATCGATGGCGCTGTCGTGGTTGTTGACGCGGTTGAAGAAGTTATGGTTCAAACGGAGACGGTTACTCGACAGGCTCTTGAAGAGAGAGTGAGACCTGTTCTCTACATCAATAAGATTGACAGATTGATTAAGGAGTTGAAGCTGACTTCAGAGCAGATTCAAGAGCGGATAGGCAGAATAATCAAAGATTTCAATGATCTGATCGATCTCTACGCTGAGCCCGAGTTCAGAGAGAAATGGAAAGTGAGCTTCGCTACGAATACCGTAGCGATGGGATCGGCGAAGGATAGATGGGGCTTCACCTCCGAGATAGCGCAGAGGAGGGGTGTCAAGTTTTCAGATGTCTTCGATGCATACGTTCAGGGAAAGGTTGATGAACTGAGGGAGAAGAGTCCTCTCGACGAAGCCATCCTGAATATGGCAGTAGAAGCTATGGCTCCACCCCATGTTGCGCAGAAGTATCGCATACCCAAGATCTGGCGGGGAGATGTTGAGAGCGAAGTGGGGCAGGCCATGGTAAACTGTATCGACGATGGACCAGCTGTCATGTGCATAACGAATATCGTGGTAGACCCGCAAGCGGGCGTGGTAGCTACAGGGAGACTTTTTTCAGGAACGTTGCGTGAAGGCGATTTCGTACACCTAGTAGGCGCTAGAACTGACTCGAGGATCCAGCAGGTCTGCATATACATGGGTCCTTATAGAGAGGTCATCGGCTCGCTGACCGCTGGGAACATACCTGCACTTCTAGGATTGGAAGCTGCTAGAGCCGGGGAGACGCTTGCCTCGGTAAAGGATGTGGCGCCTTTCGAAGCTGTGAAATACGTTACTGAACCTGTCGTTACCATGGCGGTAGAGCCGAAGTTCAGCAGAGACCTACCCAAACTCGTTGATGTGCTGCGAAAACTCTCGATCGAAGATCCGAATCTTGTTACCACGATAAATGAAGAGACAGGTGAATACTTGATATCGGGTATGGGTACACTGCACCTTGAAATAGCGACGACATTGATCCAGAAAACAGGCTTGGAAATTATAACATCCAAACCGATAGTTATCTATAGAGAGAGTGTCAAAGGCTCCGCCGGCCCGTTCGAAGGCAAGTCTCCTAACAAGCATAACCGCATCTATATCCAGGTAGAGCCGCTTGAGCCGGAAATAATCAATATGGTCAAAGCGGGAAAAATAGGGGAATACATGGATCGCCATGCCTTGGCAAGGATACTTCGAGATCAAGGATGGGAGACAGATGAGGCTAGAGGCGTTTGGAATGTCGATGAAAGCTGCAACATACTTACCGAGGTGACGAAGGGCGCTCAGTACCTTCAAGAAGCAAAAGAAATGATAGTCTCCGGCTACAGATGGTCGATCAAGGAAGGCCCTCTGGCGTACGAGCAGATCAGAGGATTAAAAGCAAAGATAACGGACATTCAGCTACATGAGGACCCGGTTCACAGGGGTCCAGCCCAGATTATGCCGATGACTAGGAGAGCGTTCTTCGCAGCTTTCTTGTCAGCGGACCCTTGTCTTCTCGAGCCTATCCAACGTATTACAGCTAAGATCTCGCCAGATCTTCTAGGCGCAGTGGCAAGTGTTGTCACTCAAAAAAGGGGCAAAGTCATCTCAGTTGAACAGAAAGGTCATCTTGTCTATGTGACTGGCGAGCTTCCTACAGCTGAGACCTTCGATCTATCGGAGGTCTTGAGAAGCGCGACGGCTGGGCGAGCATTTTGGGGACTTGAATTTGCGCATTGGGCTCCGGTTCCAGGATCAATGATTATGCAGGTAATCCAAGATATTCGGAAGCGTAAAGGCCTACCGCTGGAGCCTCATAAGCCGGAAGACTTCATGGAGAAGGCTTGACTGCTCTCTCCGAGTCCTAGAAATCTATCTCTAGCGGTGTAAGTTCCGGCGGTCGCACTATTCTAGCTATTCAATCGTAATAATCTTCTTGCAAGAAACGTGCCCATTGAATCTTCGAATGAACCGAGGGCATCTACCGCATTCCGTCACTAAGATAGGCTGATTATCTTCGGAGCATGTTACAACCTCTATGTTAAGGATTCTGTATTTCGGCGGTTCAGGATTCTTTCCATGCAGTTTAAGGAAGTCTTCTAGCGTTAACTCCGGACTGAAAACATCTTCAACATCAACGACTAGCCTAATTGATCTAATAGAAGTGTGGGCGAGATTTTCCGCTTTAGCTAACATATCTTTCAGGCTCTCTTCCTCTTTTCGATAGGATGTCCAACCAAGCATTGTCTCTGAAGAATGCCGGAAGACCATCTCGTACGGTTTCAGTCTTTTCAGTCTTGGGTGTCTCTACTGATGGTCGAATTGATTTCAGCTGTGAAATCTCAGACCTTAATGTCTGAACGGTTTGTTCAAGCTGGCTTATTCGGCTTCCGAGTTGCTCGATCTCTTGGGCAACGTCAAGGTTTTCTTGCGATTTTGAAGAGGCTTGATGTTCAAAGAATTTAGGCGCGATGACCTCGTTTATCGTCTTCTCATCGTATATTATCAGTCCGAGCCCTTCTTCTTGGATTATAGCTCCGTCGATCATGGGTGCATATGTTCTTGGTAGGGCTATGTACACTCTGTTTGCTGTTCGCGTGAACGACGTAGCTCTAAGAATGACGCTTAGAATAGCGTTTCTGTTTTCAAGCTCCTCTCTCGAAGGTATCTTGACGAAGACTTTAGAGCCATTTGCTTCATTAAATGAGAGGTTCGGTTCTGTTTCCAATGTTTCATCGATTGAGAGAGGCTGCATTCCTTTGGACATCAAATACAATTTGACCTTTTCTTCAGTCGAGCTAATCATACAGTTTGAGCCACCCCTCCATCCTCTCCCAATTCCAGGCGTAATCGTCCGGTACCGCATAGCCGTAGATTATGCAGCCGTGCCATACGGAAAGCTGAGGTGACTTTGTCATCGTGACCTTGACATTAGTTATCCCCTTTTCCTTTAGCAATAGCCTGATCTTCGTCATCGAATCCGTGGCAATTCCTTCCAACTTCTCCGGAACTTTCCAGCTGAAGTTACCGCCTGAAAGCACAATCTCTCTGTAGAGGTGAGGCTGGAGCTCAACTGGGCATCGTTCTACCGACTGGACGATTGCCTCTCCAAAATCCAGCATTCCTCTAAAAGTGGTGTCGCCGATCTTCACGTCCTTCGGCTTGCGCATACCTCTCGCGAAGTAGCTTTGAAACATATCATGGTTTGGATCGAAGACGTATTCTCCTATCAAGAAGCGCATCCAAGAATTCTCTTCGAAGTCTACAACGATTCTTGTCCCAGGAACCTTAAACTTCGCTTTGAACTTATCAGGATTCTTTTTTGCAGCTTCTACGGCTTCCTCCAGCCTGATCGGTATCAATCCTACGCTCTCTTTGACTCTTCTTACGAAGGCTTCTTGCTGAACTAAGTCGCCATAACCTAAGTCTTTCAGTATCTCGGCTGTTAGCGCGTTGGCGTCTCCGCCGCCCCTATTTATGGCTAGAACCGCATTCCTTATCGGATATTTTGAGATTGGGCAGAGCTGAGAGTTTCCATGGCCGCTCTCAATGACTACGCATGTAGTTATGCCGTGCCCTATAGCGACTGCGAATGGTTGAGGAATGATCGTTGCAGCCTTCACCAATCTCTCTTCTTCATCGATCTGGCGATAGATCTCGAAGAGTTTCTCATACATGTACTTAGGAGATACTGATGATACCGAGGCTACAAGATGAAAGCCTTCGAAATCCTTTTCCTCGGGCTTGAATGCGTTCAGTCCATGCCTTGATATTTCGTAGACTACCTGCCAAGCGCGTTCATCATTTTTTTCTATGACCCCATTTGTCATGGGATAGGTGAGCCTTGTTGATAGATCTTCGCTTGCCTGAAGATACAGTGGAAGCTCTTCTCCTACAATAACGTCCTTTGGCTTCTCAAAAGCTTTGAACATAACAGATTCTTTGTCCGGGAAGTATCCTCTATTCTCGATTACCTTTGGGTTTTCTTTGCATGTGATAGGACCATACTTGTAGTCACTGGTGCCGTAGTCCATACCAAAGGTGTATCTTCCCTTATGCTCGCTCAAGTCCTGTTCCTCCTCTGTATTACCAGCTTCTGGTCGTTGATGCGAACTGCAACCTCTTGCTCAGGTTTGAAAGGAAAGCTTGAGTCTTTCACTACGTCAGCCGGGATGTAGATCACTCCTGTGCTTCCTTTGCTCGGAATGATGAACTTCGTCTTGCCTTCGAGCATCCTATTCACCAGATGAAATCCAATGTAATTGGCAGTGGAATCTACACTATATAGGAAGTGGAGCCTCTTCTTTCCATAGAGAGGGTCGAGTGAAAGTATTCATCGCAGAGGAGGATTATCGACCTATAAGAGCCTAGCTTTCTCCCCGAACTCTATCCACTGTTTCGCTACAGGATTGTTCTTATTTAAGACGTACAAACGAATAGCTCCGTATGTTCTCTGGTCGACCAAGTCGGCTCCGACGAGCAACGGAAGATTATGCCTTATCGAATCCTTTTTCAGCCTGCTGAACTGAGCAATCTTATATATCGTGAGTTCCTCATCGACATGAGTGGCTAACGTTGCAAGAATCTTCAGTCGAGTATAGCTTCCGAGAACCTTGAGGACCTTTTCTTTCTCATACAAGCAATTCACTTTCCCTTTGGAGCAAGTCGACCAAGAATCTCTTGTTCTGCTCATCGGCTTCTCCGACAACTAAGACCCGAGTATTGTCCCTTAGGCTGTTTGGCTTTCAAGCTTACACGGATTGGAATCTTGTCTTTGCAGTCATACGCACTGTCGCAGTATGTCTTGGAACTTGCTCTCATCAATTGCGCCTAAAGCATATAATTCTTTTGCGATCTGGGAAATCTTCATGAACGCGTGTAGAGTCACGCCCATCGTTTTCAGGTGCTTCGCTCCACCTTCCTCTCTATCTATTAGAACGACTGCATCCTCAACTAGGCCGCCTTCAGAT
>Ga0209725_1002045_pt1 | contig 11076 bp, 10 predicted proteins | sample I18A1metaG_FD_184145 | JGI IMG/M metagenome (GOLD analysis project Ga0209725, IMG submission 184145) | Lake sediment bacterial and archeal communities from Gulf of Boni, Indonesia to study Microbial Dark Matter (Phase II) - ​I18A1 metaG... | ecosystem: Environmental > Aquatic > Freshwater > Lake... | reverse complement strand
GAAGGAAATGCGGTCCTGGCTTGTCAGCGAAGAGCTCGTTCGTCACGTAGCGGGTTGGACCATTCTCGAATGAGACATCGGTCCCCGCCGGCGTGGTTATCCTCATCTTACGGCCTTTTTGCGTCATTTCTACTAGCATGTCTTGGAACTTCGCTTGGGTGTCTATGTCGATCTTTCCGACGCATCGAACGATCTGATCTGCATTCAACCCGCCTAGGAAGAGGTACCTGACTCTCCCTTTTCCCTCGGCCGCGGGTTTCATTGCGATATCCCAAGGTGTCGAATAGAGCAACCACTGGTTGTTCAGTTCGATCCAAACATCAGTATTAGGAATTGAAACCTTCAGTGGGTCTGGAAGATACGGATCGCCTACTTTGCCGTATCCGGGAGGCGTTGAATGCCACGCAACCATCACTTTCGCGTCGGCTGCTTGAGCAGCCTTCGCGATCTCCTCTGCGATTCGAAACTCTTGAGGTCCGTCGAGTGTTATCAGGACGCTTTCTCCCGGCTTTATCTTGCAGAGCTTGTTTATGACGACGTGAGCTGTTTTTCCCAGTTCCATATCCAGAATATTCGGCATGATCGCATGCCTCCACCGTTTCGAAGCTTCCGAACACTATAAAACGCTTTGGATGACTGTCGCAAGCGACACAAGATGAAAAGTTACTCAGTGCAGTCTTCGCAATGTAGACTAAGAGAACGATGCGTCTGTACGTTGACTGCAAATGTCAGTGAACGTTCCTGTGGGCAACTGTTCCAACTAGGGACGCCAATATTGGATACTACTGGAATTGTCGATGTTCGGCGGAGTGCCTGCGATGAGAGAATAGCGGCGAAACCTTAGCGATGCGCCCGTTTGATTTGGTTCTCTAGGCTGTCCTGCGTTTCCTGGGAGGCGGCGGGTAGCCTACTCGGCTATGCCTCAGCTTCAACTTGACAAGAGCTTCCGCCCATTCAATAGCTGCCCTAAGTGGATCGACAACGGGCACGTCAAGATTCGCGGCTCTAATCTTTTCCTGCAGAGCTGCTGTCGCTTCAGCCATTCCCGTGCAACCCAGTACGATAACGTCGGCTTTGTCTTCCTTAATCGCGTATAGACTCTCTTTGGACAGGGCGTTCACTGTGTTTTCGCTGCCGTCCAACTCAAGGACGCCGAGCGATGTTGCTCTGACTGTTGCCAAGCGGCTCTCCAGACCCAAGCCTCTGACCAGATGGTGAATGACTGGAACCGAGTTTGAGACGGTTGTGACTATGCCTATTCTCTCGCCGAGTGAACAGGCCATATGGAGAGAGGATTCTCCCGCAGAGGTGACGGGAATCGACACGACTTCTCGTGCAGCCTTCAGCCCAGGGTCAAAGAAGCAGCTTATGACGACAGCGTCAAACCTGTCGCGCTCTGCCTGCTCGACAAGCTCGACTATATGCGGCGAGGCGAGAACATCGTCGTAGAAGCACTCTACCGACTCTGGGCCTTTAGTTATCCCAACCACTTCAACGTACGGCAGGCCTCTCAGCTCACGTCTCTGGGATTCCAGAAAATCTCTCGAGGTATTGGGAGAGATGACACATATCCTCAAAATGGACACGCAAACTCATGTACGAAGTAGGCTATTAATCGCTTTTGACACTGTATCTAAGAATTCACAAAGACTAGCGAACTCAGTATCAAACTGGATCAGTGACAAAGACATCACGGTAGGCTTATCTAAGCGTGAAAACCAAGCTCGGGGGAAGTGAAGGGCTCTTGAAAGTCAAAATAATCATCCCAATCACTTCACCCGATCTAGACTCGGAAGCTGTGCAAGAGTTCGCGGGCTACGCGTTTCCCAATACTCAGACTAGTGTGACTCATCTTGACTACGGACCCGCGTCCATAGAGTGTGAACTCGACGACGTTATCTGCGTTCCTGACTTCCTCAACAAAGCCAAACAGGCTGAGGCTGAAGGCTATGAGGCAGTCATAAGCAACTGCTTCTTGGACCCCGCCGTCAAAGCCGCCCGCGAAGTCCTGAGTATCCCTGTCGTGGGGGCAGCAGAGGCGTCGATGCGCTTTGCGGCAAGCCTAGGGCACAGCTTCTCAGTGGTGACGGTATTGCCAAATGTTGTGGCGGCAATAGAGAATCTCGCGACACAGTACGGCGTCGACGAGAAACTCGCATCAGTCCGGTATGTGGACATCCCCGTACTTGACCTGAAGAACAAGGACAAACTCGTCAACGCGTTGCATCGTGAGATGCTTGCGGCCATCAAGGAAGACCATGCTCATGTTCTGGTTCTTGGTTGTACGGGCATGATGGGCATCGCCAAAGAGATGGAAAAACGGCTCAAACGGGACGGCTACGATGTTCCCGTAGTTGATCCTGCGGCGGCATCCCTCAAGTTTGCGGAATCGCTCGTCTCAATGGGCCTCAAGCAGAGTCGCCTGACGTATATGCCGCCACCTGAAAAGACCCGCACCGTATCTCCGTTGTCTGTCACGATGGAGACCGCCGCTCACTGACTGGACTCGCGTCTACTGCATCGAAAAGACAGGGTGGCTAGAACCCCGGATCGGGTTCTAGCCGTGCACAGGTCGGAGGGTATCTACCCTCGACCTTCTTTCATGATTGTCTCAATTGGTACGTAGGGAATGTCGTAGCCGAAGTGCTTGGGGCCAACGAGCCCCAGACCTTTCGGCGTCTTGAAGGCGTCGCGTCCACGTAGCCCAAGGACCGATACGACATCGCCTTCTTTGATGTCGGTGTTCGTGATCGGCTCGCCTGTCTCGCGGCGAATGACTTCTACTATGTCGGGGCTGGTGACGTAGGGTTTGTCGTCTAGCCAAGTCACGTGGTTCTCGTTCTTGTAGAAGATCTTGAATGTGTGACCCTTGAATTGATCTTGGCCTTCGATGGTGTTGGTGCCCCACAGATAGCCTTCCTTGTCCTCCCACTGTTTCTTGACGACTTTGCCGCGGAACAGCACCCAGCCTTTGGCGGCCTTTGCCACGGCGTCGGCGGGATCCTGCTTGCTAGCCACCGCGTTGCGGATGGTCTGGCCGACTAGGTGGCATTCGCTGAGAGTGTTCGGGATTATGACTTCCTTCATTTCCTTGCCGCGCATGAGGAGACCCGCGCCGCTTACGAGGCCGAAGGCAGCGACGCTGATCATCTTGCCCAAGGCCTCGGCCATATTGTAGTTGATTGCCGTCTTGATAATCGAGACGTTGCCCCACTCGTCGACGTAGGCTGTAGGGTGTGTCGGTTTATTCGCGAGGTTCGTAGTTAGCTGATTTATTTCCGGAATTGCACGCCCAGCATAATCCCCGTTCACGACCTTCTTGCCCAGCGCCATAGCCGCATCGATGGGCCCAGGCGTGTTCGCGCCGCCAAGTTCAACGGGCACGAGTGCCTCAACCTCAACACCCGCGTAGCTCTGAAGTTCCAGCAGCGACAGTACCAACATGCGATCAGCGAGAGCGATGCGGTTCTTCAGACCGGCATCGGCCATTCTGCGGAATGTCTCCTCTGTCTTCGGTGCAATTGATCCCATTAGGTAGGGCGTGGCTACCCAAGCGTCATCGCGGATTTCGGCGGGATCAGTGATCCTAATCTCGCCCAATTTCGCTATGTCATCCAGCAGCAAGGGCAATCCAAACTTCGGACTGCCGCCGCCTCCCGTGCCGTAGAATGTACATCCGAGAACAAGGTCTTCGACGTCTTGTTTGCTTTTCAATACAAGTTCTGCCATGGGAGATTCCTCAGAAACCCCCGTTTGCCTAGAACTTGCTTTTCTCTTTTTGCACGAAGCCTCTGTAACTCATTCGGTGCTGCGCTTCCCTTGAGTCGCCTCGGGGTGAAAGCTCTAAATAGCTTATGGCCGCATTTTTAGGGCCAAGGTTTTGCTCCATGAGCAAATCTGAAGAAAAACCCGTAAGCAAATCCCGCAGGAACTTCCTGATTGCTGCAGGCGGCGCAGTGGTCGTTGCGGCGCTCGGCGGCGCATACTACATGACTTCAATGGCTCCTCAACCAGCCAAACCGAAGGTGACGCTACGTTATCTTGGCTTCCCCTTCTTCCTCCCGCAAGACGCGATTGCGAAGTGGAAGGAACTGACAGGTCAAGACATAGAAGCGACCTTCACAGAGGCTTTCGCTATTGGCCAGAAGCAGCTGGAGAACCCGGCGGCTTGGGACTTCGGAGGCTCTCTTCGACACCGCCCACTGGTAACAGCGGGTATCCTTCGGAAGATGCCGGTTGCGCAGGTACCCCGGTGGCAAAGCGACAAGTTAACCGACATCTTCGTCCACCCCGAGAAGTATTTCAGCGCGGCGCAGGCGAAACGATTCAACTACTTGCTCTGGGCGGATGACGGCGCCTCTCGGACAGACCTCATCTCGGTTCCGTGCATCTGGAACTTCGACTCGGTAACCTATCTTCCAGAATTCTTGACTGGCTACGAAGAACGAGGCGGCGAGCATACAACGATCTCCTATACAGAACTCTTTAACCCAGATTGGAAAGGCAAAGTCGGCATGCAAGACGAAGCATACACAAGCTTCACGGAGCCGGCAAACGTACTGAACGCTACCGGCCAACTGGACATCTCAGGCGCCATCTCCAGCATGACCCAAGATGAGGTGGACAGAGTCTTCAACTATCTGCTCCCGATCGTCAAGTCCGGCCAAATCCGCACGTTCTGGAGCGCCTACGGTGACATAGTCAACTTGCTTTCCACCAAGGAGCTCTACCTCTCCAGCACTTGGCAACCGGTTTGCTTCGACACACGAAAGGCCGGCACTCCGGCCTTCTATGCAAGACTCCAGAACGGTCCGTTCTTCTGGTTCAACTCCAACTACATGTCAACTGGCGCGAATCCAGATGCGGTGGACGATTGCCTCAAGGTGATCAACTGGACCCAGGAGCAGTGGATGCAGATGCTCTACACTCGCCAAGGATACCCGTCACCAGGCTCTGGTTGGGAGGACTACAAGGAAGGAATGGGCGCCGAGTTCTACGACTGGTTCTTCAACGGAACGCCCACGTATCTCCCCATCGAGGATGTCACGAAGGAGATATGGAAGGACAAGCCTGAGTTCTGGAACCTGCCTGAGAGAATGCAGAACGCGCTCTTCACGCCAGACGTCTACTTCCATCACTTCTGGACCGGCGAGGCACCGCGCACAGGGTCACCCAACCCCAAAGGGAACCTCCGCGACCTAGGTTCGATCGAAGACAAGGAGAAAATCACCCGCTACTTCTTGTCACCTGACCTGCCCGACAACAACGAGTACTACGTCTCGAAATACGAGCAGCTGAAAGCCCAAGTTCCGGCCTAGGGGCTTTCAGCTCCCCCTATCTTTTTCTTTTTTCAGTGCGCGTACGGCAGAGAGAACAGACTGAGAGTGCCCAGTTTAGGAGGAAGCGATCACGCGCCGCTTGGCTCGCGGCGGCATGAAAGCCCGCTTGCTGTGACTGAGGTCGGCGAGCACTAACGCGACCGCCGTATAGACGGCCGCTCTAAGCGGTTCCACGATGGGCACATGAAGCCCTTTGGTGGCCAGGCGGGTTTCCATCGCAGCCGCCAAAGATGACATACCAGTGCAGCCCAAAACTATTGCTTGCGCTCCGTCTTGCAGCACGGCTTTTTCCGCAGCTCTAACCATTACACTTGTCGTTCGTCCTCGCTGAGACTCCAAGGCAAGCACGGGAATGTCGACGGTGACTACTGAGGCAAGCTGCTGTGTGAGCCCGTACTTGACCATCAACTCGTGATCGATGTGAGCGAATTCCGGTACGGTATTAATGATGGAGAAGCGAGGCGCCAGCTGAGCTGCGAGGTGACACGCGCTCTGTGCAGCCCCTACTACAGGGATACGCACTAGCTCACGGGCCGCCTCCAGACCTGGATCCCCGAAACAGTCGATGACGACCGCGCTATACTGCTTGGTCTCGGCCGCTCGCATCTTCTCGAGAATGTACGGAATATTCAGGGCTTCGTCGTAAGAGTCCTCGATCGAAACTGTCCCTTTGGTAAGCGAGTCGAAGTCTAGCCTGATCTTTCCAGCTGTCTGGAGTGACAGCCCTCTTGCCAGCTTCTTACGGTCGTCAAGGGCGTCCTGTAGTCCTCTCGTATAGACGACCGGTATCAGGTCGAGTACGCGTAAAGGCCTCCAATCTCGGGGCATGAGACACTCGTGTCCTATCGCTGACCGCGAGAGAGCACCCATCCCAAGATGATGAGTGCGACGATCGAAATGCCTGTGACAATCGCGCCGACTGCGTACCACTTGGGCGTGACGGGGTTAATCGCAAGCTCAGTAGAGATGTACGTCGAAATGACACCCGTTCCTCGCATGACGAAGCTCGTTCGGATGAGCTCTCCCCATGCAAGCACAAATCCGAAGACACCTGCGGCGACGACCTCCCACCTAATCAAGGGAAATGTCACCTTTCGGAAGACGACCCAAGGTGACGCCCGAAGGACACTCGCTGCCCGCTCATAGAGCACTAGATCGGGGTCGAAGCGCGCCATCATAAGGATCAGTCCGAACGGAACCGCGTACACAGTATCCAGTATGGCCGCCGTCCACCATGTGAACTCCCAATTCATCATGCGGAACAGTATGTTGTTGCCGAGGCCGAGGGCTACGCCAGGCAGCACGAAACCCAAGAGGATGAGATAGAAGAGGGGATCACGACCGATAATCCGGTGTCGCAGTACCATCGCCACGCTGGTTACAATGATCAAGGTCAGAATTGCCGCGGTGACGGCGACGTAGACCGTGTTCCGGAAAGCGATCCAGAACTTCCAGTCGTAGAATGCCGAGATGTAGGAGGCGTACTCGTATCCGGTCGGCACTCCGTTGTACCACCTAGCGGTGAGGCCTTCCATGGGAAAGCTGATTCTGCCCGAAGTGTTGAACGATAGGACGATCATCACGACGATCGGTGAATAGACCAGCAGGATGAGCGCCGCAACATAGACTCTTATCCCGACTTCTTTCGGTTTCATCGATCTCTCACTCCTTCGTTCACTCATAGAACAGCTTCTTGATGTTCACAACCTTGAACGCGACATACATGATGACCAACGCGATGATCAGAAGCATGGTGGAGAGGACGGAGGCGTAGGGCCATAGGAAGTTGGCGGCATAGCGAGAAATGGAAAACCCTAGAGTTTGGACTCCCCCCGCCCAAAGGTTGGGGGTAATGAAGTCTCCCAGGGTGGAAACGAAGACGAATATGAAGCCGGCCATGATCCCGGGCAGTGACAATCTGAAGACGATATCGTAGACGACACGGAGCGGCGGCGCCTTCAGCACCTTGGCAGCGCTGATCAGGTCCGGGTCGATGCGATTCATTGCCAGATAGATCGGAAACTCCATGAAGACCACGTACGTCTGGAGCCAGATGATGTATAGCGTGTTGCGCGAGAAAAGGAGCGCCTCTAAGGGTTCCTTGATGAGCCCTAGGGACATCAGACTGAAGTTGATTATCCCGCCCTTGCCTAGGATCGCGATCCATGCAACAGTCCGAATGCTCCAGTCGATCAAGAACGGGACGATGAGTAGTGTAATCACATAGTTCTTGAAGGTCGCGCTCTTGATATGGAACGTTAGAAAGTACGCGAGCGGAAATCCGAAAATGAAGCATGTGATCGCTGCGATGAAGGCTAGACTGAATGTGTTGAAGAGAAGAACGGACGTTTGTGGCGAAGTGAAGAAGGCGATATAGTTCTCAACGGTGAATATCGGCAGGTAGCCGGTTGACGAGGGTGCGGTAGTGTAGAGGCTCACAACAACCATTATGGCGAGCGGGAGCACCAGAAAGATCACGCTAAGGATGAGACCCGGGATAAGAAGCATGTAGCTTGAATATCGGCTAATTCGAAAAGTCGGTGCCATCTTGGGTGTAGATGAGGAAGCCTGTGCGGTCATGGTTGGAAGTCACTTTCCGTAGATGACTTCTTCGATGTTTAGGCCCTCGATGACACTCGGTTTCTCAATTAGGATTGCATCCTTCGCATACCATCCCACTACGCTCTCGCCGCCTGTTGGCAACGTGGCGGCCTCCGGCGCCATGTTCACCCTCACCGATAAGCCACCTCGCGCTTCGAAGAGGCACTCAACTGAATTGCCGAAGTAATACGTGCTGACGGACTTCGCTTCAATGTGATTCTCGCATTGGGAGGCGTCTCTGCCTATGAGAACCGCTTCCGGCCGCACGCCATAGGCAAGCTTATGACCAGAGTAATCCTTGTCTCCCTCGGCTGATGCCTGCAGGTCGCCTAATTCCGTCTTGACGGTGTAGCGTCCGTTACGCTTTCCGACTACTTCGCCGCTGAAGAGGTTGATGTCCCCAACGAAGCGAGCCGCGAAGACTGTGGCAGGCCGAGCGTAGATGTCGTCAGGTTTCCCGAGTTGCTCGATCACTCCAGTGTTCATCACCATCAGCGTTTCCGCCAAGCTCAGACCGTGTTCCTGCACGTGCGTTGTAAGGATGAACGTCGTCCCTAAGCGTTTGTGGAGCAGCTTGAGCTCCTCCATTAGCTTGCGCTGGAGCCTGTAGTCGACGTGACTCAAGGGTTCATCCAACAGCAGGACACTCGGGTTTACGACGATGGCTCGGGCCAGCGCGACGCGTTGGCGTTGTCCGCCGCTGAGTTCCAGCGGGGAACGCCTCTCGAACCCTTCCATGCCCACCAGTTTGAGAGATTCTTTAACCTGCTTATCGATCTCCGAGCGGTCTTTCGCAAGCATTCGGAGTCCGAAGGCGATGTTATCGTAGACAGACATGTGGGGAAAGAGCGCGTAGTTCTCCAACATCAATGAGATGTCCCGCTTGTGGGGAGGAATCTCTTTCACTTCGGTCCCCTTGAGATATAGTTCTCCGTCCTCGTAGTCCAGAAGACCAGCGATCACCTTCAGCAAGGTGCTCTTGCCGCAGCCACTTGGTCCAATGAGTACGAAGAAGTCACCTTCGTCAACCTCGAAGGAAACTTTGTTTAGTGCTAGGACTTCTTTCCCATACCATTTGGTCAGGTTCTTAGCTTCGAGAACTTTCAAGACATCCGTGGCCTCTTTTCGCGGAAAAGGCCGCCTATGAGTTAATAAAGGATTTCATCAATCTTCAGGCTTGGACGGCCGTCACCAGTTGGACGTAACGAGCTGGGTAGCTCCGAAGATGCGGACTCTGCTCGGAGAAAAAATAGCGAGTCGCCTCGCATGATCGTTCGGTGCATGTCGTTCGTGTTCTAATTGCTTCCCCCGTATTCCGCCTCAATGCTTCATCCCGATTGCCGATGCCAAGTTTCCATGTGTTTCTTGTCCGTTTCTGTTACGTATTCAGGGAGGTACTTGAGGTAGTATCCAAGATCTATGTGGTGTGCCTGGAGTGCGGCTGGGAAGTACACAGCGTTACTGTACTTGGGTAGTCTGCCGTACCTGTCGTATATGTAGCGCAGGTACGCTTTGACGGCCTCCGCTAATCCTCCGTATTCCTTGGGGACAGGGAGGTTATATCCTTCCGGACCGTAGATGCCTTTGGAGCCCCATTTCATTTCGACTATCTCGTCTACGGCTTGTTCCACGTCCTTGTACGGCGGGCAGAAGCCTTCGAGGACGCCGTCTATTCCAACCGGGTTCGGGGTTGCCTGGGGGAAACCCTTGCCCTTGACGCGCTCTAGCCTGAAGTTCATCAATCTCATCAAAGTCTCGAAGTTTATTGTGTGCATCAGGAATCCTCCAAGACCCATCGCTTGAGCCGCGAGCATCATGTTCTGACCGGCTATTCCGGCTTCTAGATTTGAGAGCCAAGGAAGCATGGCGTCGTAGGTGGAGATGGTCATCTTATCTCCGTTCAATAGCCCTTGGCGAATCCATTTGGCTACGCCTGCTGGCTTGTTGGTTACTTCGTCCCACATTCGCCATCTGAACTGAGCTATTCCCGTTAGGAGCATGTTGATGTACTCGCGCGTGGTATCGGCCACAGGCATGAAGACCGTTGTCCCAGGCCTGTTGACCATGTCAACAAAGGCCGAACCTATGGCCTCTCTAGGCACCTGAAGCCGGCCGTTCCTAAGCTTGACCAAGTTCCTGCGGTAGTCCTGAATGATCTTGATCCTGTCCTCTTTGGAGGCAATTCTGACCTTCTCCTTTGGGATGATCTCCTTCGACACTTCAGGCTTGTAATAGAAAACACCGTCATCGTTCGTGAAGAACAAGTGCAACGTGAGTGCAGCGCATGGAGTCGCCGATGTCCTGCCAGTCACGGTCAGATGCCCCAAGAGGTGACGGATCTCCTCGGTCGTAGCGCCCGTCACACCAACTCCGGCGAAGCATAGAAGGGCTGTCTCTGTTTCGTTCAGAGGTACGGGAGGCTCTGAAGATTTGTACGCAAGCCCCGCGCGTTTGACGGGCATCTCGCCGCCCAAAGGAAACCGCTTAGTCCGTCTTCTGAACATTGTCTCGAAAAGGGGTGCATCAAATTCAAGAGACAAATACGTATCACTCATCTGTTCCTTGAACTATCCGTTGGAAACCATATAAAATGTCTCGGCGGTTCGGAATTCTTTCGCGAAAAAGGAATTTCCACAGAATTCCGCCGGGCTGGCTCACGAATCGTGAGATGACGGAAAAGAGCTTCAACCACTTTGCACAATGTTTGCGCTCGCGGCATAACAACGAGAACATGAAAGAAGAGCAGAGGAGGATTCTTTGGATGAACTCCGCACTCATGTATTCGGGGTTCTATCCGTGGATGAACTATGGTACCCTAACCGAACGATCTCTCACACAAACGAGCGGACGCACTGTGCCACTTGTCACGGTCATTCTCAGTCGTATCGCCATTTGACCGAGCAACCAAAAGGCCGTGTCTCCGCTACGGCCGGCTTCTTTCCTCCGGTGATGGCACCGAGCGCGTTCCTGAGATCGTGTGTCGTCACTTTGGTGGGGTCTTTGTTGTCGTCGATGCGGCCGTGATACACGAGTTTCCTTTGTCTGTCGAATACAAAAACTTCGGGCGTGCATACGGCGGAAAGTGCTTTGGCGAGCGACTGAGTCTCATCTCTGATGTACGGGAAGTTGAATCTCT
>Ga0209725_1002044_pt1 | contig 11077 bp, 8 predicted proteins | sample I18A1metaG_FD_184145 | JGI IMG/M metagenome (GOLD analysis project Ga0209725, IMG submission 184145) | Lake sediment bacterial and archeal communities from Gulf of Boni, Indonesia to study Microbial Dark Matter (Phase II) - ​I18A1 metaG... | ecosystem: Environmental > Aquatic > Freshwater > Lake... | reverse complement strand
GGGAATTCATCGCAATTACTGATAGAGATGCAAAGGACGAGATCGCGAGTTCCACCCAGGGAGTACTCGATGAGATCCTGGAGAATGGCGCGAAGCTGGAAAAGACTTTCCTAAGCTATTCAAAATGGTTTCGGCTGGACAGAGGCGAGGCCGAGGACAAGGGAGACGGGATATATGTTAGGTCCACGTCGCGTTTCGTGAAAACGGTGATGACTCCAGGAATCAAGGCAACCCCTAGAGACTACACTGTATTTAGGGAAGCGGGACGAGACTACTGCGACAGAATCCGGTCTGCGCCTTTAGTCGTCGCAACGATCTACGACAGAAAGAGGGAGCCTCCCAACGTATCATCAGGCCTGATCTCCTTGGTGGGGATCGGGGCTGCTTTGCAGAACATGCGGCTAGCGGCGACCGCGCTCGGGATAGGATGTCAAGACCTCGCCAGGCCGATAGACACAGAAGCTGGAAGGCGAAGAATCAAGAAGATACTGAAGATTCCAGACCACTACTCTTTGGTAAGCATCATGCGCATGGGCTATATCGACAAGGAAGCCACGCACGCCTATGTAACGGACTTCAGGAGACCCCTAGCCAAGCTCATTCACTACAACAGATTCTGAACCAAGGCACTCCTTCAGGACTGCACTCCAAGTTGCTGAACAGTCGTTTCATGCATTCTTCAACCCTGTTACAGGCCTAGACTGCAGGACGTAGACATTCTCTCCCTCGATAGCCCACTCGATATCTTGTGGTTGGCCATAATGTTGCTCAAGCTTCCTGCCTAGTTGTGTCAGCCTCTCGATCTCCTGTTCCGTCAGTATTTGGGCATCAACCTTCTCTTCGGGAACCGTCCTCTCAGTCGTCTTTCTAGTGATGTCATCTCTGACGAACATGATCTGCTTGCAGGCGACTGCTGCAGTGACGATGCTTCCCGTATTCTTGTCTATCACATAATGATCGGGCGTAATCGTTCCTGAAACAACTCCCTCTCCCAGCCCCCAAACGGCCTCTATGATTATCTGGGCCTCTTCACATGTTACTGGGTTCACAGTGAACATTACGCCAGCCTTGTCGGCGCTAATCATCTTCTGGACTATGACGGCCATCGAGACCTTATTGTGATCAAAACCTTGCTTCTCTCTGTAGAAGATCGCCCTCGATGTGAAGAGTGATGACCAACACTTCTGGATGCAGAAAACCAGGTCTTCCGCACACACGTTCAAGTACGTGTCCTGCTGACCCGCGAAACTGGCGCCGGAAAGGTCCTCCGCTGTAGCAGAGCTTCTTACGGCGACGAACACCGGAGGAGTCCCGTGCTCTGAGAGCCTCTTATAGTTGTTGAGGATATCATTGCTTATCACCGCCGGAATTCGAGACCTCATGATGATCTCTCGAATCCTCTTGGACTGAAGTTCGAGCTGTTTCTGATTATCAATTCGAATCTTGCTCAGGAGTTTTGCAAGCTCTCGGCGTATCTTGTTCTCCTCCAAGAAATGCTGGTACGCCTGCGAGGTGATGACAAACCCCGGAGGTATTGGTAGAGCTGCGCCAGCCATCTCACCAAGATTGGCGCCCTTTCCTCCTGCGAGGCTGATATCCTCCTTAGTCAAGTCCTCAAACCAAGCCACGTATGCCATAGACACTCTCGACTCCAGTTCTCACCCAGGTAGCGCGCATAGGCCACGCCGCAGAGAAAAAGATTTTCTGTCGAAAGGCAAACCGAGATAGATCCGGGCACGGCCTCCTGAGGCGCGAGGGGGCGGCGAGCAGTGGGTACAGATTTCAAAGCTGCTCGGAACGAATCTGTGCCTCACGAAGCGGCGTGGAAGAGTATGCGTGTCAAATCTGGAAGGCTACACCGGTAGCAGAAGCCTCCGGGTCAACGCTGGATCTCATCATAGGACCCGAACGATCAGAGATAGAGAAGTATTAAATATTCTTTGAATTCTAGGGAGTTTGACTCGAAGAAGGGATGGAAGGTGGCTGAGAAGGAAGAGTATGCTCTGGGGTCGAAGGTGCTTGACAAGTTCTTTGGCGACGAGAATTTCCCCGTCAAATGGGAAAGCGAGGATGAGAAAAAGCTGCTGTGGTGGTACGATGATCTTCATGTCCCTCGTCCTGTCTCTCCGATGTATGCTGACTTCTGCGCATGGTGGGACGCCAACCTGCCGATGGCTAGATGCTGCGAGTACATGTACAGAAGGTTTTGGGCACCATTCGGGAAAGCATGGCCGGGCAAGGTTATCAATAGCTACGTCTTCACCACAGTCGTCCCAAGAGATCCTGAAGAGGCCAAGAGAGCTGGACCCTACTACAACATGATCATGCCGATCTACGCAGCAGGGTTCCTTCAGCACTGGAAAGATAGGTACGTCCCCGAGGTGGAGAGGAACCTAGAGTACCTAGACAAGTTTCCCTACGAGAAGACCTCATTGGGAGAGCTACTTTTCCTGCTTGAGGAGAGCTACGACATCTTCGAAAGACACTGGAAGCTTCACTGGATCCTGAACCTCGCTCAATTCCAGTCGTTTCTACAGTTTAGAGCAGTATACCAGGAGATCTTTGGAAAGGTGAACGAGGACGAAGTAGGCAGGATCTTGCTGTCGATCAAAGATAAGAACTGGGAATCGATCGAAGGCCTGTGGAAGCTGAAGGAACGCGTGAAGGTGAACCGCTCCCTTCGAAAGATCTTCGAGGAGCCGAAGGATAAGACCGGAGAGACTGTTCTAAGAGATCTTGAACGCACAGAGGAAGGAAAGAGGTTACTTAGGGATCTCAGAAAGTACTTGGACCGTTACGGGCACAAGTCAGTTTTCGCTCACGAGCTCATCTATCCAACTTGGCGAGAGTACCCCGTGCCGGCTATTGAACTTGTCCGAACATACCTGGCTATGGACTATGACTATCCGAAGGACATCAAGAGAGTCAAGGACGGTAGAGACAAAGCCGTCAAAGAAATGCTCTCAAGGGTACAGAAAGCTCAGGACAAAAGGAAGCTTGAGGAAGCCGTCGATCTGGCCTTGAGAATGGCGCCGCTCACTCCTGATCATCACTTCTACTTCGACCAAGGAACTCATGCGCGATTGAGGAGGGTCTTCCTAGAAATAGGAAAGCGTCTAAGGGACCTCGGGATCATCAACGACCCGGAGGACATATTCTACCTCGAATACAACGAAATGAGAGAGATAGCAGCGAATCCTAAGGCTTTCGATGCCAAGGCGAAGGTTTCCGCACGGAGAAGGGAAAATGAAGAAGCCTTCAAGTTGAAGGCGGTGGATTGGGTCGGCACGGCAACCCACTGGGCTGTCTACGAGGAGCCCTACAAACAGGGCCTGTGGGGATTCCCCGAGAAGCTTGACAGAAGAAAGAAGGCAGTTCGAGGAGCTAAGGAACTCAAGGGTCTGGGAGGTTCACCAGGCGTGGTTCAGGGAACAGCTAGGGTAGTCAGGTCCCCAGATGAATTCGACCAGGTTCAGCCTGGAGAAATCATGGTCTGCCGATTGACTAACCCCGCTTGGATAAACGTGTTCCCGAAGATCAAGGGACTGGTAACGGATGCGGGAGGCATACTCGCGCACCCGGCCATTGTATCACGGGAATTCGGCATACCGTGCGTCGTCGGAACGAGCATCGCGACAGAAGAAATCAAAACTGGTGACACAATCAAGGTAGACGGGACCAAAGGGATCGTCGAGTTACTCGCAACCTAACCCTGCACAAAGCACGAGGGACGAAAAACTCCCCGAATGACCTGGTGGACGAGCGTCAGCGAGCGAGGGATCTTCACCGACTGCCCAACTGTGACTATGACGATCCACGCCGAGCCACACTCCTCCTGTTCCAAGAGGAAGCTCACCACATATTCGACACACGCTGGGACCCAGCAGCATCCTCAACCAACTGGATTTGAACTCTCTTGAACCACTTCAGAGAAGTCTATCGAAACTCTAGCGAGAAACGTCTATGAACCATAAGAGCCACATTGATCATGGAAAAACGGTGCATGATGCGAGAGCCGAGGCTATTCCGGATGAACCGCATCCATCTGAGCAGAAAGGCGAATCCTCGAGGCTTTCAAAAAGGGTCTAAACGTCTACGGAAACGAATGCGTCTCAGGGCGTCAGAGTGTTCACCAAACTCCCTAGGAACAACTTCATGTATCGTGTCACTCTCGATAATACGTCTGAGGCCTCTATCCGTGAAAGAAGAAGTACTGAGGCACAGTCTCGCGAAGCACGTTGGGAATGAGATTTCTATGGGGACGGTCGGCGGAGGAGGCCTTTGCTTTGACGAAGTCGACGGAAGAAACGACGTATGCTACTACGCTTGGGCCTCGCATCCCACAATTTCCACTCAAACCTTTGAGCACCGAGTGAAAGTCACTGGTTTCCTCAAGAGCATAGCTCTGAAGGAAAGGTATGAGAAATCTCGTCCTATCGCTCTGTCACACATCAGAGTGAAGAGGGAACGCGACGGTGCTTGCATTGGGGAGTTTGACTTTCAACCGGCTACAATATCGTGGAACGATAGAGTACTGAAAGCTGATCTCGATCTTTCTGGTGAGCCAATAACGGTTCAGTTGACGCTGACCGCGTTCGAATGCAATCCCTTCGGGGGGGATTACACGTCTTATCTTCACGTAGCAATGATCAAGCTTCAGGGCGATGAGACAACGGTTCTTGAAGCTCGGCCTCTACAGACTCCTCGCTAACCCAGGGTTGATCTCTCTTCCGCGATAGTTGGGCCGCATCATTCCACTCGTGCCGCAACTGATGAGGAACATGACGTAGGGCTAGAGGATAGCTTCTTCCGTCTTCCTATCGAAGAGATATATCTTCTCGGGATCGAACTCCACCCAGATACGGTCTCCATACTTGGCCTCGAAGCCGGGGGGAGCGAGGGCCTTGACCAACTGCTCGTCTACGCCCAAGTGAAGAATCATTTCAGCGCCCAAAGGCTCGACCACGTATACGACCACTTCGCATGTGCTGTTTCGTCCACGCTCTCTGCTGACCCTGATGTGTTCAGGTCTGATGCCCAAGGTCAGCTCCGAGCCTGTTGCACGTTGCAGCGCTTCTTGGAACCTTGTAATGTCAATCTTGTATGGCCCAACGTCCAGCATCGTCCTTTGACCCACTTGCTTGCACGAGCCTTCCACGAAGTTCATGGCGGGCGATCCTACGAGGCTCGCAACGAACCGGTTCTTGGGCTTATTGTACAACGCTTCGGGACCATCGATCTGCAGTAGTTGCCCCTCCTTCAGCGCTGCTATTCTGTCTCCCATGCTCATAGCTTCCAGTTGGTCTGGAGTTGCGTAGATGAAGGTCTGTCCAAGCTCTCTCTGCAGACGTTTCAGCTCTACTCGCATTTCCAATCTGAGAAGAGCATCCAGATTGCTCAAAGGCTCATCCATCAGAAATACTTTCGGCCTTCGAACCAACGCACGTCCTATCGCAACTCGCTGTCTCTCGCCGCCACTCAAATTCACTATGGTTCTGTCCAGCAGGTGTTCTATCTGAAGGGTCTTCGCGACCTCCTTTACCCTATTCTTCAGATCAGTTCTTCCCATCTTTCGCACTTTGAGTGGAAAGGCCATGTTGTCGAAGACAGTCCTGTTAGGGTACAACGCAAGGTTCTGAAAGATCATGGCAACATCCCGGTGACCTGGGTGGATGTCGTTCACTAATTGATCTCCCAGGTACACGTCGCCCTTGTCCTGCCTTTCAAGTCCGGCAATCAGTCTTAGAAGCGTCGTTTTACCAGCGCCCGGGTACCCTAGAATGCAGAAGAACTCTCTCTCACCGACCTGAAGGCTTAGGTTGCTTATGACCGTTTTCTTACCGAACGTCTTACTCAGATTCTGAAGCGTAACCTTCACCATTGCTAGCCCTCAGGAATTCGCTAAACAGCAACCTTTCCGGTTTTCTTGTCCATGATGTGGATCTTGTCCTTTTCGTACCTTATCCACTTGGTCTCTCCGACGCCTGCCTTGAAGGCTCCGGGGGTTAATGCCTTGATGATGGTATTTCCTATCGACACGCTGACAACACTCTTCGCTCCAAGAGGCTCCACTAGGTACACCGATGTTGGAACCGACCCGGCGCCGGAGGGTTGATTCATGATTTCGATGTCCTCTGGCCTGACTCCCATCACAAGCTCTGAACTCGTGACTTGCGCTTTGATCATCTCATGAAACTCGGTAATATCGATGGTAAAGACACCGGCGTCGAGCAAAGCTTTCCCCTCCTTCTCGAGTAGACTACAGTCAATGAAGTTCATGGACGGAGACCCTATGAAGTTGGCGACGAACCTGTTCTTGGGATGGTGATAGATCACGGTTGGTGTGTCATACTGTTGAAGTTCGCCTTTGTTCATTACTGCAATCCGTTCGGACATTGTCATCGCTTCCAGTTGGTCGTGCGTCACGTACATGACTGTCTGTTTGAGCTCTTTCTGCATCTTTTTGAGCTCAACTCGCATCACCGCTCTCAAGGCGGCATCTAGATTGCTTAGGGGTTCGTCTAGGAGGAATAGGTCCGGTCTCACGATCATCGATCTTCCTATAGCGATCCTTTGCAGTTGATCCAGTCTTAGTCCGCCGGCTCTCCTCTTCATCACGTCTGTAATTCTGAGAAAATCCGCTACCTCTTTGACTCGTTGGTCGATCTCGTTGCTGGGAGTCTTTCTTATCTTCAGCCCGAACGCTAGGTTATCGTAGACCGTCATATGATTGAATACGGCGTAGTTCTGGAAGACCAAGCCTATCTTTCTGTCTCGAGGCGGTAACTCGTTTACTAGAACGTCATCTATGAAGATCCTTCCGCTGGTCGGATAAAGCAGACCGGCAATCATGTTCAGTGTTGTGGACTTCCCGCATCCCGAGGGCCCGAGAAGTGAGACAAACTCGCCGGTCTCGACCGTCAAACTTAGGTCTTTGACCGCGACGAGTTCGCCGAACTCTTTTCTCAAGTTCTCTATACGTAGCCCCACGATGTTACCCCTTGATCGCTCCGAAGGTGAAGCCTCTAACCAAATACTTCTGGATAAGGATGCCGAAGATCAGCGGCGGTATCACAGCGATTGTTCCCATGGCAGCCATCGGGCCATACAGTTCGCCGTGACCGCTCGTGTACTCGGCCAATTTGAGGGGGATGGTCACAACGTTTCGCCCACCCAGCAACAGCACACCCATGAAGTCGCTCCAGTCTAGCATGAAGATGAACAGCCCAGTCACAGCCAGTCCTGCCTTGACCAGCGGGAGCACGCCTCTGTAGAACGCTCCGAACAGAGAGCACCCGTCCAAGATCGCTGCTTCATCTATCTCTCTGGGTATCTCATCGAAGAAGCTCTTCATCAGCCACAGCACTAGGGGAACCGTTAGGGTCGAGTACAATATGATTATTCCAGGGTATGTATCTGTCAGCTTGAGGGTTGCGTACATTATCACAACCGGAACTATGATCGCCACAGGCGGAAACATTCTATACATCAGAGGAAACACCGGAGGAGGAGCTCCCTTGGGCCCGTACCTGGATAGCGCGTAGGCAGACAATGTCCCAGCGAAGAGAGCGATGAGTGTCCCAAACGTGGAAAGAATCAGGCTGTCGAAGATAGGTTTCATAGAAGACCAAGCAAAGCTATAGAACTGTGTAGCTTCTTCTGGTCGCCGACCGATCAGATACTCATATGAGCCACTGAATATGAATTGATAGTTGATCAGGACAGGCTTTGATGGGAACCAAACCGACGGAGTCGCAACCCATTCATCGGGCAGCTTTATGGAGGTCGAAAACATCCAGTATATCGGGAATAACGCCAGCAGGCAAGCAAAGACCACTGCAGCGTACCGGAAAAGGCTACGGACAATTCCACTTGCTCTTCTATTCATCTGTCACACCTTCGGTTTAAGCGGTTTGATCGCCACATACCGTGTGAATAACGCCAAACAAACCAGCACCGTGAGAGCCATTGCGGCCGTGTACCCTAATCGCATGTACTTGAACCCGATCTCGTATAGAAACAGCGACAACGTTTGCGTTGAATAGCCAGGCCCGCCATGAGTCATCAGGAAAACTCCATCGAAAATCTTTATCGCGTCCATCGTTCTTATGACCAGTCCGACCAGAATGATCGGTTTCATCATAGGTAACATTATGTGGCGAAATGCCTGCCATTTTGAAGCGCCCAAAACGTAGGCAGCATTAATCGGATCTTGGGGCAGTGCGAGCAAACCCGAAAGTAGTATCAAGAACATCAGCGGCGTCCACTGCCAAACATCCATCAATATCACGCTCGTTAAGGCAGGCCAGGCAGAGGTGAGCCAACCAACACTCACGCGTGTGCCAGCGATCGCGCTCAGGGCATCATTGACCGGCCCGGCGTACAGGAATAGCATGCGAAAGATGTAACCAGTGACGGCAGGGACAGTCATCATGGGAAGAAGGACGATGGATGTAAAGATCGTCTTCCCACGAAACCGATCCATGAATAGCAATGCGAGAATCAGACCAAATACAAACTCCAAGGATATAGCAACAACAACCACTATCACGGTTCGTAGAATACTCCCCCCGAACAGTGGGTCTTGAAAGTATTCAACAAAATTGCCCAACCCTATGAATCGAGAATCCCAAAAATACTGTTGGCCTCCTATCGGGTACCAGTCCGTGAGACTGACGTATACTTCCAATGCAAGGGGGAATACACCTAGGAAGTATAGGAGCGCGCTCATCGGAAGTCCGAAGAGCCTGGTGAAGGTCTTTGGATTGTTGAGGTCCAACTTTAAATCCACCGGTTTCGACTTACAAGCCTTACGCAGCGAGCATTTAAGGGTAGCCGGCTAAATGAGGCGGCTTTCCGAAGAAGGGGCACATCCGGGCCAAAAAAGGGGGGCGCTTGGGCTATCAGGGCACGATGCCCAGCACGTCCATCGGATACACGGTCTTGAACCACTTGTTCACTTCTTTCATGTGGTCTCTGCCTAGGCGCTCGATAACCTTTGTCCATTCGGCAGCAGTTGTCTGGGCCGCGTCGGCCGCGCTGATTTCGTTGTGGCATGCTGAGCTTAGGTACTTGTCGATGATGTTGTACATCTCGGGGCCGCCCTCCATCAAAACGTCAGGCGCCGAAATGCTAGTCCGGTGTACGTAGCCATCAACCGCTGACCCAGTCGTGCCTTGCATGTACTCGATGGGGAACTTGCCGCTCCCCTCTGGGCCGACCTGTCTGGGATCATACACTTGGACATATCTACTCGGATCGGCGAAGCTCCCGGGATCGGTTGAGACGAGAGGCATGTTCTCTGGGCTGAACGCCCACTGTGTGTAAAGGTACGCCAGTTCCGTGTTCCTTGAGTAAGCATTAACGAAGGCGGACCAGCCTCCGAACATTGAGTTTGACCTGAGCAGCTTCTTGCCCGACGGAGTGTCCACGTACTCTCCCGGGGGATCAGCGTATAGAATCTTCCCCACTACCTTCGACACCTCCGGGGTATTAGCGTACTTTGCGAAGGATGGGAAGCTGTAATACACGAAGCCTTTGCCGGATGCCATTCTCGGGTATGCCTCAGCCCACGTTATCGTCGGCCAATCGGGATCTTGGAACGGTATGGTAGCCACGTATTGCTCTATCGCTTTGACACCGTCCGGGCTGGCTATCAGAGGGTTCATGTCATCATCAAAGTAGTAGTTAACCGGAAACTTCTTGCAAGTGTACCGTGCGGTCCAGCACATCCATGACCAGTACAGGCTTCGGTGCTCATACGTGCCGTACATGTCCGGCGGCCTGTGAAAGTGCTCGATCATATCCAGATACTGATCCCATGTCTCAGCTCCCTTCACTGGCAACGGATATCCGTACTGCCTCTCAAATGCCTCTTGCTCTCTGGGGCTCTGTAGAAGGTCCTTCCTGTAGTAGAACGTCTGAGTATCGCAGTCTATCGGCATAGCCCAGATTTTGCCCGCGTAGGTGGCTTCCTGGAGATCCACTGGATAGATGTACCCGAAGGGCGCGCCATGCAGCACGGGGTCATACTTGTAAACCCAATCAGTAAGCTCTGCGATCACTTTTGCCCTCGCGAGGTCGCCCGTCTGCCTGTACTGAGTAATGAAGACATCCGGTGTGCCGGTCTTGGCTGTGGCTTCCATCATTATCTTGTCGTAAGCGAGCTCGACAGGTACCTCGACGAGGTCGAGCGCTATGCCTGTGGAGTCTTCCCACTCTTTCTGTGTGGCGGTGATCGTTCCCTTGCTTCCAGCATAGTAGTACGTGGCAAGTCTTGTACCAGCCGGAATCTTGCCCGCTGCCTGCAACGCTTTAACCCCGTTCAGAGCTCTCTCCTTTGCCGTCGCCCCAGCCACCCTGGCGACTGCAGGTCCAGCGGCGGTAACAGTCTCCGTCACAGTAGTAGTGACCACTCCTCCCGGGGGCGGGGGCGGTACCATGGAGGCGGACACTCCGTAGCCCGCAACTGCGCCTACAGCTAGTCCGACGACGCCTGCTCCCACTGTCTTCAGGAAATCTCTTCGTTTCTCTTCTGGTTTGCTTTCAGTTCCCATAATTTTCACTAGCCAACTAGAGTGAGATCGGAGGTAACGGAAGTGAATGTATTTAAGACTTGGCATGTAGCCATGTTCGGACACTAGGTTAACTCTTGAGCTATTCGCCCTGAGCTGACCACTAGTTGTGAAATGAAACGTTCGCACGCGCCCAGAAAGAAAAGGGATGATTGTGGAGTGAATGTTCCGGCGGGAGATCAGAAGAAGATACTCGAAGAGGTTTACGCGCGCGCTTTTGAATATGAGCAGAAATATGGAAGTTGCCCTCAATGTGTTCTCGGCGCGATCCAAGACGTGTTTGGGGTAGTCGACGATGACACGTTCAGGGCCGGGTACGGCCTCGCCGGAGGAGTGGGCCTCACAACGGATGGAACATGCGGCGCGTTGACCGGCGGCGTCATGGCCCTGTGCTGCAAGTACGGCCGAACACGTGAGAACTTTGCCAAGGGACGACATCTGAAGTCCCTTGAGCTTGCGAAGGAACTACATGGTCGATTCGTCCAAGAGTACGGAACCTGCAT
>Ga0209725_1002043_pt1 | contig 11077 bp, 12 predicted proteins | sample I18A1metaG_FD_184145 | JGI IMG/M metagenome (GOLD analysis project Ga0209725, IMG submission 184145) | Lake sediment bacterial and archeal communities from Gulf of Boni, Indonesia to study Microbial Dark Matter (Phase II) - ​I18A1 metaG... | ecosystem: Environmental > Aquatic > Freshwater > Lake... | reverse complement strand
CATGACTCGAAAGAATAGCTGTCAAGGACTGTACGCGGCCGTAGTCTAGCCTGGTCTAGGACATTGGCCTTCCAAGAACGAAACGAAGATAGCCAACGACCCGGGTTCGAATCCCGGCGGCCGCACCTCCACCTGGATGAATTTATGGGACGCGGCAATAGTTAATGTGATTGAAATGAATCTATCAGACAAAGATTCTCGAGCTCAGGAGCAGGGGACTATGTCAGATAAACAACTCGACAGAGATGCAGATAGTGTCAGGAGAGAGAATGCCCGAGTTGGATATCAAGCAGCGGCAGAGCTTTGGGGCATGGAATCTCAGGAGTCGTGGGATAGGTTTAATGTGATGGCGTTTATGAACAGTATTATTATCGGTATAGTTGGGTTGGCCATCGTTAGCCAGCCTTCATCAAAGATTTTTGTAATTTCCCTATCCGTCGTAGGATTGTTTCTGTGCGCGACTTGGTTTCTCATTATGAAACGTGGTTTCGAATACGCACAATACCTTGTCTGGTCCGCTCGTGAACTGGAAGAGCGTTACCTTGCCGATCCAATCAAAACACTCTCTCGAGGCGGAAATTTCATGGATGGCAAAGTAGCACAGTTCGAAATCGGCGGGAAACGGAAGGACCTACCATTAAGTCGCTGGGCGAGAATTGCCAAAGCCGAAACGCTTTCCTACCTCATAGTTGTCCTTTTTGCGATTATGTATGTAATCATGATCTGGCAGACAGCTTCAATTTTGTCTCGAATTCTCAGCTGAGTAGGAGCTCCTTTTTCAATGATTCCTTCAGGGCTTGGCAGAGATGCGCTATTTGCCGTTCTTCACGTTCGTCGGGGCCTACGTGGATTCTGTGAGGTTCACTAAGCGCTTCTTGAGTGAGAATCTTCTCCGGATTTAGACCTATGCCTTGCGCGAAGGCTTTCAGCATCTCGATCTTGGAGAGACGCGTCCTAGGACGAATCGAGAGCCCTGCAGCCGCATATATCTCTCTCAGGAATTCCACGCTTTTCGACTGTATATCGTGGTAGACGCTTACGGTGTGGCCCATCATGTATTCGATGTAGTCTGAGTTGACGCCTAACGCTTCTAGCTGCGTTTTGAAGAACTTGCGGAGCGAATGGACGCACAGCGTGTAACCGCCATTTTGACCATGCTTCAGGAGGCCCCCTCTAAAGTATAGTTCGTGAATCGTCTTGTAGATCTGTTTCTCTCCAATCGGTCTAGGAGTCCGGGACCTGATGTCGCATATGAGCGGAGAATCATCCTGAATATCTTCAGGCTGGAGCCTTGGGTCAAGGTTGCCTTTGCGGCGAGCTTCAAGGTAGAGGTTCAAGTATTCGACTGCCTCAGCGCCGAGGAAGGTGTCGTAGTCATGGTACTTTCCCTTAGTGATCTCAGGCTCAACGTGTACGTGAAGTGGGACCCCACCTCTCTCCAGGTCCTCGCTGACATGATGGTAGCGTAGCTTGACAAGGGTGCCCTCTCTAAAGCCTCCAAGCGCCATCATTGAGATGATAACCTTTTCACGAAGATCAGCCACATCCAACAGATGTTGCAACTCTTCAGGTTTGGGAGCCCTATTCTTTCTGACAGCTCGACGTGAAAGCGCATATGGAAGCTTGATCTCAACTCCATTGACTCGATAGAGGGCCTTAATGGCCTTGACATAATTTGAGATCCGTGAAGATGCTAGACCCCGGTCCTGCAGTTCAGCCACATAGTCCTCCAACACTTTAACATGCTTAGGGATTTTTTCCATTCTGACCAATCCATCTTGGTCCTTGACGTCGGAGATCAAGGCGTCAGGCGTCATTCCAGTTCGTTTAGAATAACGAGAGATACAATCCACATTGACGTAAAGCGTCTTGACGCTAGCGGTTCGGTAGCGCAGATAGTAGCGGGCGAGTTCTAGGAGCGATCTATTTTCGAGAACGAAAGGTATCAGCCTAGGCCTTTCAGCCAACAGAGATGAAAGAACGTATTCAATCAAGCCCCTCTGGCCGACGGCTAGGATTCTCTCTAGCGGGACCGCGATAGGAGTTTTCAACTTGTAGCCTTTCGCGCTGCGATCAAGGATGAGCGTATTGCCGTCAATACGGCCCACTGATTGGAGCAATGGAAGATCTTGTAGTGTAAGAGTTCTTGGCTTCAAGATGAGACCTGTTGCAACGGCTTCCAAGGATGTCATTTCTCTCATGCCTGGTCCGTCCTAATTGCTTAAGTGAGTAATTATGTAATTACATGTGTAGATAGACCTATATAAACTTGCCAACTTACATAATTGGGTAAGGTTGACGAGACAATTGGGACAAATAACTGTCCAGATTCCTGATGAGGTTGAGCGCAGGCTAAGAGTCAAGGTAGCAGAGAAGTACGGAGGAAAGCGAGGCGCTCTAGGCGAAGCAATTGCTGAGGCTATTGAACTCTGGCTGAAGCAGAAGTAGGCCTCATATGAGGGACCGTAGCTGCTAGCCAATTCTGCGCATCTCCAAGATAGCCGACTTCATGATTACAAGGCCTGTTGCTCTTGGTTTAGCCTCATTAGGCGGATCGGGCATGGCGAATCGCTCCCATACTATGCGTACGCATTCCTCATCCTCATAGTCCAGCCAACCTACTGTCTCACGAGACCAAGGGCGATACAGACGCGGGTCCACATCCTTGAATAAGATATGATCATTATAGCGAATGTAGACGAGTTGTCCCACCCTCATCCTGAACGCCTTCTAATACGCATTGTCAGAGAGGCGTCCCCGAAATGAAGGGAACATTTCTCCGTTGAGCTTAGGTCTGAGATATGTTCCCGCCATCTGGGGGACACACCAAGAGGCGTCTCCTATCGTTTGGATCAGGCTGCTGAGTGATGAGACCTGCCATCTCCAGACTTGGGAGAAGCTCTTCCTCCAGTTTCTTCCGAGCCAAAGGTCTACCGTAGAAGTCGTAGTAGGCTTTCATTATCTCCTTCCGGCCTACAGGGTTATCATTGTTCAAGAGGGGTTTGATCACAGCCTCGTAGATCTCATACACTTGAGGTGGAAGCCCGAGTTCGTTAGGCTTAGCAATCTGGCTATAGAGATAGAAACCAGCCTCAACATCCTCTTTGGTGGCTACGATAGAATGATTACCTCTGCGGTCGCGATGAGAATAATTGAGTAGCGCGTGAGCTTTGATGAGGCTGAGTATTCGTGGCAAGTCCCTTTGATGACGGGGAGCCAGATGTGGATGAGAGCTCAGAAACTTGCTATAGATGCCTTCCTGATCCTCAATGATCACGTGCTTAATGTCAGCGTTCTGGATTGCGGATATACGGCTCTTTAACCATCTTCTGCGAGGATGCGAATCAACCCATTGCTTGAAGGCTTCTCTATCCCCCACTCTTGCGATGCCTAAGCAGAGGCTTTCTTCGATCTTCTCTTTGCTAGTCTCAGGCGAGAGGATGAATACTCTTGTCCGCTCCTGTTCGTCTAGCGTGAATTTGGCGGCGCAGAATATGACGGTCGGATAGCCTTGGACTATCACGTTCTTGGTGTGCAGTTGTCCTCGCTTGGTCTTGTCGGTGATCTTGTGTAAAAGCTCCGGCTTGTCATGGCTTAGGAGGGACCTGAGCATTTCTAGAAGTGTGTAGTGCGGTTGATCTAGGAGGATGAGAAGCTTCTGTCTCAAATCCACGCGGAGTACTTTCGCCTCTTCGTCCCATTTACCTACATCATGAAAGAAAGCGGTCGGTGAGGCTCTAGCGACGATGAGCTGAATGTCTCCCGGGAAGTAGGCTGCGATCTCTAGACTGATGTAGCTCTTGCCTCCAGCGGATTCACCTGACATTAAAATATTGATCTGGTCCTCATCAGTAAAGGTGAGAATTCCTGCAGCGAAGAGGATGAGTTTGGCGGCTTGGTCCCGACGGATCGTTGAACCTAGAACCTCCGCAACCTCGTCAAAGGTTGTGGGCCGTTGGATCTCCCTCAACTGAGCCTTAAGGACCTCTTTAGGTTCCACGCCCAGCTTGATAGCGAGATCCACGTCGAATTTCGGATCTTCCTCATCTTGAACTGTGAACGGCCCAAGCTCCATCTCGCCGGATCGATAATAGTAGCCCATGTCAGTGATGCGCTGAGTAACTTGCGAGATTGATGATTTGGATTCCGATAAATCCTCTGGATAAGGTTGTAAGCTATCTTTGTTATCAGAGCGATCTATCTTGGAGGCGTAGATAGGCTGTGAAGCCAACTTTGCCTCACACTCCCTAGTCTTGGATACTTGCAAACCCTCCTAGATGGCCTTGTTATCGCAGTGTTTCACTGCGAGCTCCAAATCTCGGAGAATTATTTTGACGCTCTCTATGACGCGTCTAAACTTCTCCCCTTCAGGATAAAGTAAAAGAGCCTTTGCGTTTGGGACAGCGACCAGTCTGAATCCTAGCGCTTCGACGATTTCCTTTGGTATGTAGGCGAGCTTCTGCTTCTCATTGATCTTGATCTTGAACTGAACCATTCTGACAGGCTTCCTTACGCTTTGCCTAAGAGAATCTTAATAGCGTCGGATACCCCCCTATTTTTCGGTCTAGCGACACATGGGATTCCAGATAGAACTCGATTCTAACATTGACTTTGACGCCAGCTATGATGCTGTAGGGCACTCTGAATACGTACGTAAACCGCGCTTGAGCGAAAAGGGAGGGTTCGGATTCGCTTTGAAGGATGTTGAACACGTGACCTATGTAGTCCAAGGAACGGGTCGAGTGCAAATATTCACAGACGACTGGTCAGATCCAGCTATCCTGATCGACATAGCGCGATGCTTGTTGGTGAGCGACCAAGGAAAACCTGTAGAGCTGAAGCTTGCGAAATGTAACCCGAACAGCGGCTTCAAGGAAGATTTCTGGCGTGTCTTCCGTCGTAGGCAAACAGGGATTCAACCGAGGAGCAAGTGGGAAGATTTCGACTATTTGGTTGATTGGGAGAACCGCTATAGAATCCGAGTCTATGAGGCTTGTGAGCACCTTAAGGATGAAGGTTACTGGTCTAAAGTGTACAAAGGACATAAGTGGCCCATGCCCGAACATCTGAAGCCAGTCGAAGCTGCAGTGGAAGAGATGAGAAAGCAATTAGCTCCAACTGGGCTTTCGATTCATTCTGACCGAAAGAGCTGTGGTCTATCCTTGAACCAAGGCTGAGGAGAAGAAACTGAAGAGGTGAACTTTGGCGGTGGAGTTGGAAGAGTGGGAGAAAGACGTAGAAAAGAGAGAGAGGCAAGAGCGTCTGCAGAAGGAGTGGGGCCTTAAATTCCAAATTGTGGCTGAACCCCTCCTCGATGAAATGAGGTACACCGTCATCAAAGCTGAACATCGCTCCTTCAAGAGATCATCTCGTTCTGCGCCTGCTGAGTCTTGGTACAAGGAGAAACTGGGCGATTATCTGTGGAATTACGCTGACTACGTGGTCAAGAAGGGTGGCCATCTATACGTTGTCGACGTGAAGAGCCAGGGTTATGTTCCACTTCTAGAAGGGGAAGATGGAGATCCTATCACGCCAGATACGATTTCCTTCTCTGAAATTGAGAGGCGAGAATACTCCGCCTCGAAAGTCCCTGTTCAGGTCCTGCTCATGCTTTACAATTCGGGTGGCAAGGTAAGGAAGCTGCCGGCAGGTAGGATGGGGGTCAAGGGAATCGTGGAATATTCGGAGGAACTAGACGCAAGGTGCCTAGGCCCCCTCTATTACAAGATTGTACCTTTCGCTGAGTTCAAGTTTCGAGATGAGATAGCTGGCGGGATTCTAGCTAACAAGTTTCAAGGGTGCAAGAAACTAGCCTCGCCACACGTATGTGCTCTCTTGCAGAAGACGAGGGCCCACAACATCTTCGAAATCGGACCGGGCTATGTGAAGAGAGAGAAAGAGGGAAGAATAGTCGTCGAAGGTCTATCTCCCTCTTAGCCTCCAGCACGCTCAGTTCATCCTGAGCTCTCCCAATTCTCCTTGTCCAGCTCCTTACGTAATCGCTTTAATGCGTAGTTGATGGCATGGGTGTAGCTTCCGAACAGAACCTCCTTAGTCTCCCTAGTCAGCCACGCGCGCGAGTCATCTTCCAATATTAGAAATAGTTGGATGCACTAAAAATATGAAATGTAGGAGATAGGGAAATGGGGAAAGAAAATGAACTATCCAAGCGCGAAAGGATCTTGCTGGTTGAGTACCAGATAACTTCGGAAGCTTGGAGACATGAAACTGAGGTTTATTGGTCTAGGTACAATGTAATGTTTGCGATACACGCAGCCATACTTGCTCTGATAGGTTACGCTATCGTTAGTCGAGAAGAGATTAATGTTGAGTTAATGTCACGCCTTGAAGATCCTATTCTCGTTCTAAGCCTTGCGGGAACAATATTTTCGCTAGTTTGGTTTTTCTCGTTAGCTCGTAGCCAGGCATGGCATACATACTGGGTTAACCGCCTTAAGAAGATAGAAGATGAATTGCAGTATCCAAATACTCTTCGAGGAATGGGAGACTATTTTGAAGCTATGACTCGCTGGAGATTCTATAGAAGGGTGGGGGTTTACAAGGCATCATATGCGATTCCGCTCTGTTTTCTGGCAGGGTACATAAGTATGAACTGGATGCTATTCGGATTTGGATGCAAAGAACTCCTACTTCTGACAACTCAGATTATCATTATCGTATGTTTCGTAGTTTGGGGACTACTTGCCAAGTGTCACAAGACACCAACCAAATCGCTGTGTCCCTCGTGTGGCAAAGAGATTGCGATTGACTTTTCAGTATGTCCATACTGCAGCCACGTGCTAAAGCTTAGTTGTCCTTCATGCCACAAAGAAGTGAAGCCCGATTTCACTCTGTGTCCCTACTGTAGCACGAGATTGAGATAAGTGTAACCACACTACGCCAAAGGTGAAAGCACACAAAACGGAAAATCTCGAGAAGTCACTATGCTTCAAAGACCACCTTCAAAGAACCCGCGTGTACTTGAAACAAGGAACATGTGAAAGCTGGGCAGTATTGCCTCAAACGAACCCGACTGGAGATAGCTAGACAGCAGACGACGACAAAAACTTTAGCGCTGGTCTCTAAGCCTAGTGGGGTTGGGGTGTGAGTAGAGCGGTATCGGTGGGTTAGCCTTCTAGCAGTTAAACGCGTCAGAAAGCTTCCGTGCGGTGTGAGGCTGCGCTACCATCTGTTAGAACAGGGTGTTCACGGCTCATCTATGATATTATCTCTATCCCTAGCTGGAAGATGCACGGTGAGAACGCTGGAGCTTCATGGAGGCTTTCAGCCAACTTAACGGCGTATCCGACCCGCCCGCCATCGGTTTAAACAGGAAGCCGAACGCCTTCCTGACTGATGCCGCATCTCCCACAGCAACATCCACCGTCTATAACCGCTTCCACTACACGTTTTCACCGCTAAATTTTTTGAGGTTGGATGGAGAAAGAGGTGTTTAGGAGTTGTGGGTTTTTGGTGTTGAGTGGGTGTTTTCGGTGTTTGGTGTGGGGGTTGGTGGTTGTTGGTGCTAGTTGCTTTGGTTGGCTTTTGCTGTGCGAGAGTGATGTTTCGTACCGTTCTGCGTCTCTGTCTTCTACTTCGCTTTCTCCAGCGTGGTTTCCGTCTGTTTTGTGTCGGTTTCGTGAGCTTCCAAGATTTTGAGGATCTCAGATGGCTTGCTTAGGCTTGCGTGCTTGTATCATGAGGCGGAGTACTTGTTGAGTGTTTCACGGCTATGAAGCGACGGCTTCTCTCCGTCTTCCAACGGGAATTGTATAGGTCCATGTCAGAAAAACGTAATTCAGACGAAGTGATTTAGCATCTTGCCATATGGTAGCCCAGAGGGGCTCAGGGGACCTCCAGTGTCGACATGCAAGTTGCCGGAAGCCTTTCAGCGTGAAAGCTTGGATGTTCAAATTCTACGTTGCTTAGAGTGGTTGGGCTCCCCTAACATCAGCCAGATAGCGAACATGCTTGGTGTAGAAAGAAACCGCGTCAAATCTCGCTTACGCCTGCTTAAGGCGGAGGGCTATGTGAAGGATCGCTGGAATCTTGTAAGGATGCCGTTCGGCAATTTGATTCGATGTCATGAATGGCAGCTTAGAAGGAAGGGGAAGCATCTTCTTCGCGGAGGTGGACCTCTGCTCCAAATTTTCAAATGTGATGGTTCGCTGCCTGCGTGGAATCCTAAGGTTCAACCCACAGGCGGCCAGCCGGCCGCATGGCTTCCGCCGAGAGGGGACCAAGCTAGCGAGGTAAACTGGCAACGCGCGGAGAAAGCAGCTGGCATCCTACATGCATTCAGCATAGCTCAAAGGTCATCGAGGCCGCTTTGAACAAAAGTCAAGGCCCTTTATCTGCAAGGCACAAGAGTACGTCTTTTGAGCCTCTACGCAATCCACTTCCAAGAATGCCTCAAAGCCAGCTAGCTATGAGGAACGTTTAGTAGATTCTAGGCTGGAATGTTTATACGAAAAGAGGAATTTACATTGACAAACACTCGACATCATCCTATTTGCAGTCCAGTTAAAGTGACATGGCGCCCGGATGATCATGTCGGCACGATTACGCATAAGGGAGAGTCTCTCTCAAAGGTCATCAGAAAAAGAGGCCAAAGAGTGGAGATAGGACTCCATTATCTCAAATTCCCCTACAAACTATGCCAGACAATTAATGATCTTCTCTATTCAATTGCTTCACTACCTCGGACTGAGAAACGTAAGAAGATGAACTTGGCTATCCAGATTTTCAAGCATTTCGAGAAGGTACCTGAATCGTTCGACCTTAAAAAGATGGAAATGTTCTGGAGAGGAATTATAATCATGGTATGGCGGTGGGAGGATTCTCATGAAGAAATATATAAGGGCATTCCATACTACCTTTTGGCTAGAACGTATCTCGGGTTCGGCGATATCCCGTCTGCCTACATGTGCTTTTTCACTGCTTTGGAGGAAGACAAAAAGAACTGCTCGTATATTCAAGAGAACTTCAGAGACAGACCAGCCTATCTGACAACATCGCTAGTGGACGACGACGGTAATCCTCTTTACCGGTCGGTGGTTTTGTCATTAAGGTCAGAATTGCAGGGCTTCATCAATTCCTACAATAAAAGGACGAGTAGCGACTTCACTATACAGGATTTGGACAAGAAGTTTCTACAAGCCGACCCATTGGAAGATGCTAAAAGGTTCTTTGTCGCGAATTTCCATGAAATATCCCATCTTCGTTGGTTGAACTTCAGTCGAATGATGAAGAACGATTACTCGAAACTAAAGACAGCCGACACACTCTTCAACATCGCCCTGATAATAGATCAAGTACTCGAATATCGCTTCTTGAAAAATCGTGGCAAAATGGATAAGAATATGGCGAATGCGATATACCATCTCGCTCTACACCTTGGTTGGACAACCACGAAGAACAGTCCAGATGTCAGCACATTTCTTAAGAAAATAGAGCCAAACCTGAACAGAGGGTCTCCGGACACGATTATTCCTACCTTACTGGATGGGACCGCTACGTACGATGGTGACCCTCTGAATGCCCGAATGCGTGCGATATTCGCAGCCTATCATCTTAGAAATTATGGAGGCCATAACATAAGAGGCAGTGACATATTGATCAATCGCTACGGAGAGATTCTTGATGCAGTAATGGATGCATTCTTCGTTTCTATCCAAGCATAATAGATGCAAGTATGTTGGGTATCTCTTCAAAGTTGCAATGGAAACCTGATTCATTTTTCAGAATCCCAGAAATTCATGACCGATGGCTCGGCTCCCGGAGATTGAGGAAGTGTTCCAACATCTGTTTGAACTTGGAGTCTAAGAGGTCGTTTAGATAGACATCGCTCAAGGTACTGATGACCATGTCATCTTTGAAAGTGGAAAACAAGAATGATTCCGTAGTATCCTTCCGGTGACGGACGACCGCGGGAGTCCTTGCATTGTGAACAAAGTCATTCCGCATCTTGCCAATAACATGGCCTATGAAGTCTCTTAGTTGTTTATCAAGGATTTCGGGGTCCCTCCTTATCCTACAAGACTTCAGGTATAGGTCTCCGTAACATCGATGCTTGTCGAAATAGCACTCATTGGGATCAAAACAGCTATACTGGAATGTTATGTCCAACACCTTTGAATTCACGGTACTGTCTCTAGAAGCGATAGCCATGTTGGGAGGATGTCTCTCCTTGACGTTTTTCTTGGGAAATTGAATCTTGGTTATGAAATTGATCTTCTCATTCTGGTCAAGTCCTTCGACAAAGAACTCTTGAACAGTCCTGCTTGCACCATGCTGCTTATGGTAATCATTTATCAACTTCTCGAGAAGTCTGAGCTTAGTTTTTCTATTGGCTTCGGAAGAGAACCGGTCAAGTTTGCTGACAACCAAATACCAATTCCGTTTTTGTGTGATCCAAGTCTCGAAAGGTTTGTATTCCCTGCCCCAAAGCTTCTCAATGATCGAGAACAACATTATCAGTTTGGCGAAACAAGCCGGATATCCATTCATTTGCTTGAAGGCATGATAATAATCAAGGACATGTAGTATTGTACGGATTTCGTCTACGTTATTGAATCTCTGGAAATACTCGTCTATTTCGGCCTCCGAATCGAATGGTGGTATAAACTCCATGCTGTGTCTATGCGCAACCTCAGAGACCTTAACCGAGTCTAATCTTGTTTTTACAATCAGTTAAATCACTCCCTATGTGTGGGTACGCAGTTGTCGAAGAAAAACTCTTCTTGGCGGAAGCTGATGCACACCCTGTACAGGGAAGAGTTTTAGAACTTTAGACCTAGCCTAGGATATGTTGGCTTTCCCGAGTTCACAAAATTCGCTTAGGTAGAGGTGAGTCCCGGCGGCCGCACCACCAAGCTGAATATTTCCGGATTCTTAGATCTCCATGAGCTTCAAAGCCCTGTGTTTATCTAGAATCTTGTCTGCCAATCCGTCCAATGCCTTGAAATCTTCTTCCTTCGGGAAGCCTCTAATAACAACGGGGTCAAGCATCTCCCCCCTAAGATTAGCGATTGCCCCTGTAATCTCTTCCAGCATTTTGCCGCCCCAGCCGTAAGAT
>Ga0209725_1002042_pt1 | contig 11078 bp, 9 predicted proteins | sample I18A1metaG_FD_184145 | JGI IMG/M metagenome (GOLD analysis project Ga0209725, IMG submission 184145) | Lake sediment bacterial and archeal communities from Gulf of Boni, Indonesia to study Microbial Dark Matter (Phase II) - ​I18A1 metaG... | ecosystem: Environmental > Aquatic > Freshwater > Lake... | reverse complement strand
CTCCACGTATGAGACATGGGCCGTAGGGTTTGTGGCATCGCAGATCTTTGACACGCTTGTGGTGCCTGACAAGGAGTGGAATATTCTTCCGTCACTTGCATGGAAATGGCAGGTGAACATGAACGAGAAATACATGCAGTTCTGGCTAAACAAGAATGTGACTTGGCACGACGGAAAGCCGTTTACCGCAGCCGACGTGAAGTTCACATTTGACGAGATTCTTGGAAAGACACAGCCGAACGTTGTAGCTTTCTTCAAGGGTACGAAGGTGGAGGTGGTCGATGACTACACGGTGATCGTCAGGCCTGCGGAATGGTCTCCCGGCTTTCAAATGATGCTGTTGGCAACCTCGAACTGCCACATATATCCGAAGCACATCCTTTCGGGGCAAGACCTGCAGAAGACTGATTTCCATTCCTCTCCTGTAGGTACAGGTCCTTTCATGTTCAAGGAATGGAAGAAGGGATCACAGGTAGAGCTGGTGAAGAACCCGAGCTTCTGGAAGAAAGGAAAGCCATACTTGGACAGAATCGTTGTGAGGATTATTCCTGAGCCTGCGGCAGCAATCTCGGCCTATGAGAGGGGCGAGATCGACTACATGTTTCGAGGAATACCTTACGAGCTCTATGGCCGCCTCAAGTCACTTCCGAACACCGAGGTTTACGCTACTACATCACCAACATACAAGTTCAGAATATCCTTCAACCTTAGGCAGGGCCGCATCACAAGCAATGTACTGGTTAGGCGGGCAATAGCATACGGAGTCAACGTAACCGACTTCGTCAGCAGAGCAACAAACGGTCTGTCCAAACAGACAGACAGCCACTGGAGCACAGAGATAGTGCCTCTGAGCCCATCGCTCGCTCGCTATCGGTATGATCCCGCAAAAGCACAGGAACTACTGGACAAGGCTGGGTATCCTAAAGGTCCAGACGGCAAGAGATTCAGCATTGAGCTTCAATACAGACGAGGCGAACCTGAAGAGGGTTCAGTAGCAGAGATGATCAGGGACCACTTAGCGAAGATTGGAATAGAGGTCAAGTTGAAACTGATAGACTTCGCTGCACTTCTGCAGAGCGCATACTCATCATACGACTTCGACTTTTGGCTCATGAAGATAGTCGTACTACCAACAACTGTGTACAACATGTACCACAAAGACATGATGCTGAACGGGGTCACATTCAGCAACAGCTATGGATTCACTAACGCCACAGCCTCATCACTTTTGGACGCGTTGAAGACAGAGCCAGATCCCAAGAAGCAGATTGAGCTGATGCAGAAAATTGATGTCATACTCAGTCAAGAACTTCCGGACTACGCTCCATATGATGTCACATGGGTTCAGCTGAAGCGAGGCGATTTCCGCGGCACCAACATACCAATAGGTGACCGATGCTACGTGTTCTCTCAATCCTTGGATGAGACCTACTGGATCAAAGGCACGCCCCCAGTCACACCCACAACGACAACCACAACGCGCGCGACTACAACTGTGGCGCCTGCGGCTGGACCGGACACAACACTCGTCTGGGTACTGGCGGTGGTAGTGATTGGCGCGGCAGTATTCTTGGCTATGCGACGTCGCAAGAAAACCTAGATCTTCTTCGAAATACATGTTGCAGAGAACTGGTTTGCCTCTGAAATTCGGCGGATAGCGGTCTCTGCTGCCTCCTTTCTTTCACATCTCCACAGTGGACACTGGAAATACGACTTCCGGAGGGAAGGCCTTGTCTTTGTTCCTGTCAAAGGTTCAACTGTTGCACTTGTTCATGCGGTGCACTTCTTGCTGACCGATTTGGGAATAGGATTTCGAAGGAAATGGTTCTCGAAACAATCAAATAGAAAGGTCGTGTACTGCGAAGAGACGACGGGATAACTGATGAAGCGCTACCTGGTTAGAAGAGCACTATACACTGTTCCCACGATCTTGGCAGTTGTTGTTCTTAGCTTCTTCTTGATCAGACTGGCCCCCGGTGACCCTACACTTGTACTTGCAGGAGAGGGGAGCTCTCCTGAGTACCGGGACTGGGCGAGGCAGGCCTATGGTCTAGACAAGCCTTTCCATGAGCAACTGGCGATATACGTTTGGAACTTGCTTCAAGGAAATCTCGGTAGGTCATACGTTTTCAAGGAGCCTGTCTTGAACGTGATTCTTGAACGTGTTCCAGCGACGATTCTTCTCGTAGCAACGGGGTTGTCGATTGCTGTGACCCTGGGGGTGCTTTTGGGCCTGGTGTCGGCAGGTAGACCCTATTCGATTCGGGATAATGCCATCATGTCTTGGTCGATCACGACCTATTCCTTGCCGGTCTTTTGGGTCGCGCAGCTTCTTGTGTTGGTCTTCTCCATATGGCTGAGGCTTTTTCCAGTGACTGGCATGTCAAGTGCCAGATTACAGTTGAGTGGGCTGGAATATGCTATCGATGTTCTTTGGCACTTGATCCTTCCCTCGACAAGCTTGGCGATGGTGTTCATGGCTCTATTCGCGAGGCTGACAAGGACAAGTGTACTGGAGGCTATGAGAATGAACTACATATTGACCGCTCGGGCGAAGGGACTGAAGAGGAAAGAGGCACTTTCTAGACATGCTCTTCCGAACGCAATGCTTCCGGTGGTGACCGTTCTTGGGGTGCAGTTTGGATTGATGATAGCTGGGGCTGTGCTGACAGAGACGGTCTTTGCATGGCCCGGTGTGGGCAGATTGCTTACGGACGCCGTCTACTTCCGTGACTATCCAGTTGTAACTGGGGTCTTTGTGTTGGTCACGATGTCGGTGATAGTTGCGAACCTAATTACTGATCTCATCTATACTGTGCTTGATCCAAGAATAAGATACGCATAGAGAGGTGGCAGCTAACGAATAGACGAACCAAAGACATTTGGAGAAGATACAGGAGAAATAGGGCCGCTGTAGTTTCTCTTGTAGTGCTTCTAGGCATTGTGTCTTTGGCTCTGCTCAGTGATATGATCGCTCCAGGATCTCCTCTTGCCACCGGTTTAGGGCCCAGTCTGGCTCCACCGTCCTCAAAGTTTCGGATGGGTACAGATCAGCTTGGAAGGGATTGGTTCAGCGGAATAGTTCACGGTTCCCGAATAGCTCTGTTGGTGAGCGTGGTGGCGGCTGTAACCGCGACCACAATCGGGTTGATCATGGGCGTGGTCTCCGGGTACTTTGGCGGGCTTACAGATGATCTGCTGATGAGAGCAACGGAAATCATGATGGTGCTGCCCACGTTCATATTGGCTCTTGTTGTGGTCACGCTATATGGAAACAGCATCTGGAACATGGTTTTCGTGATAGGTGTCCTCAGCTGGCCAACAATTGCGAGAATCGCGAGAGCTGAAGTGTTGTCATTCAGGGAAAGGGAGTTCGTTGAAGCGGCAAGAATGTTAGGATCGAATAGCATTGATGTCATGTTCAAGGAGATACTGCCTAACATACTACCTCCAGTCATAGTGGCAGGCTCCCTGCAAATGTCCACATCCATCATAATCGAAGCAGGGCTTAGTTTCCTTGGATTAGGCGATCCAACAGTACTGAGCTGGGGACGCATGCTGTACATTGCACAGCAAGCGTTCCAAGCCGGAGCTTGGTGGCTTGTCGTTTTTCCTGGAACCATGATAACTGTTGCCGCACTGGCCTTTAATCTGGTCGGCGACGGCTTGAATGACGCTCTCAACCCCAGGCTAAGATGATACAATGCAACTGTGGGAACAGGATGTTACTGATTGAAGATATGAGAACGCACTTCCTCACCCCTGAGGGAGTTGTGCGAGCGGTTGATGGCATACGGTTGGAAATCTCTGAGGGACAATCAGTCGCACTTGTAGGGGAGTCAGGTTCGGGGAAATCTATGACTGGACTATCAATAATGAGATTGGTTCCAGACCCGGGCAAAACCACCGGCAGCATTTTTCTTAATAATCGAGATCTTCTTCAGTTGACTGAGGACCAGATGAGCGAGATTCGTGGCAAAGAGATCTCGATGGTCTTCCAAGATCCTATGACGTTTCTTAACCCAGTATTGACAGTGGGCGAACAGATCGAGGAGGCTATCACTAAGCATCAGGGACTCAGCAAGAGCGAGTGCAGAGAAAAAGCAGTGGAAACACTTGACCTGGTCAGAATTCCTGAACCAGAAAGGATCTGCAGGTATTATCCTCATCAACTGAGCGGAGGGATGCGTCAGAGGATTCTAATTGCCATAGCGCTCTCATGCAAGCCTAAGATTCTGATCGCCGATGAACCAACGACTGCTCTCGATGTTACAATACAAAGCCAGATACTAGCGTTGATACAGAAGGTCACAAGAGATCTGGGAACCTCGCTTCTCTTAATCACGCATGACTTGGGTATAGTTGCCTCATTGGCTGATGAGGTCTATGTCATGTACCTTGGGAAGATTGTGGAGCATGGAGACATCTTCTCAATCTATGATGATCCAAGACACCCTTACACTCAAGGACTGCTAGACTCAGTTTTGAGCATCGACGAGTTCAAAGAAACTCTGGTCTCTATTGGTGGAATGGTGCCCAGCGCTCTCAGCCCTCCCTCAGGTTGCAGGTTTCACCCCAGATGCTCAAAAGCCATCGAGAAATGCCGAGCCCAAGAGCCTCCTCATATAGAGGTCAAGAAAGGGCACCTCGTTTCATGTTGGCTTTACTCCTGAGGTAACAACGCATTGGCGAACATGGTGGAGTCCGAGAACCTGAAGAAATACTTCTATTCCAGAGGAAGCTCCCTCTTCGGAACAAAACGCAGCGTGCGAGCCGTAGATGGAGTGGACCTGTCAATCGCTGCAGGCGAAAGCTTTGGACTCGTCGGGGAGAGTGGATGCGGCAAAAGCACCTGTGCTCGGCTGATTACCGGTCTCATTTCTCCGACGGAAGGAACAGTCCGATACATGGGTAAGGATATTTCCTCTCTCTCCAACCAAGAGATGCGAAAGACTAGACGAGAGATCCAGATGATCTTCCAAGATCCCTTGGCTGCCCTGAATCCTAAAAAAACCGTCGCGCAATCTCTGAGAAAGCCTTTCGAGATCCACAAGATCCTGAAGCAAGATGAAGTTGACGACAGTGTCTCAAAATTGTTGGAGACAGTGGGCCTAAGCCCTGCAAGTGCATTTCTCGATCGATACCCCCATGAGCTGAGCGGAGGCCAACAGCAGAGGGTGACAATCGCCAGGGCGATAGCACTTAATCCCAAGTTCATCGTGGCAGATGAGCCGGTGTCCGCTCTGGATATGTCCGTAAGGGCGCAGATTCTCAACCTTTTGAAGATGTTGCGGAAGGACTTGAAATTGACCTTAATGCTGATCACTCATGATCTTGCGGTTCTTAGAACAATGTGCGAAAGAGTTGCAGTGATGTATCTAGGACGAATAGTGGAAGAGGCCGATATCGAGGAAATCTTTCGAGAGCCAGCTCACCCCTACACCAAGACATTGATTGCCTCCACTCCAATTCCAAGGCCTCGAATCGCAAAAGAAAGAGGCTTTGTCACCATTGCGGGTGATGTGCCTTCCCCAGCGAATCCACCTCCAGGATGTAGATTCCATCCAAGATGCTCAAGAGCCAGACCGGAATGCTCCAAACGTGAGCCCAGGTTGATCGACATTGGAGGCCATCATATGGTATCATGTCTAATTAGCGAGTGAGATACTCCAGCTCCTCACCAGGAACTTTCACTTTTCCAGAAACAATGTTTCCCATGCAGATCGACCTGGCCGCTTTCTATATCTTCGAAACTGTTAAAATCCCGTGGAAGAAAACTGAGCCCCAAGTGTCCCCACATTGGCCCTCAGCAGATTCGAGAATAGACTCCTTAAGGAAGTATCCGTCGAGGAACCCTGCCGACTCATTGACACATTCTCAGGTTTGATCAGAGAGTGCGGCAGCGAAGGAGAGAGACAAGCAGCGGAATACATCACAAATAGACTGAGAGAATTGAACATACCCACAGACATATACGAACCCAATCTGTACCTCAGCGTGCCCAAGCACGTAAGCCTAGAAATCACTCACCCAGAAAGCAGAGAACTTCGACATCAGTCCCAGATAATGAACCCCAAGGTCATGTCGATGAGTCCCTCAGTCGACTGGGAACTTCAAGTAATCCACGTACCGGCAAAAAGACCAACGGGAATATCAGACTTCTTCAATTCCGGAATCAACCAAACAGATCTGAAGATCAATGGGCTAGCAGTGCTAACTGAAGGCCTCTCGATAATGCCTGCAATGATCAAACACTTGGAGAGGCAAGGAGCAAGAGCAGTCATATGTATCACTCCCGGCGAGAGAACGCACGCAGGCATAAGCACCTCGATCTGGGGAACACCGACACTCGAAAACATCAACGAGAAGCCCCAGATACCCACGCTGTCGATCGCCAACTCCGACGGCCAATACATCAAGAAACTCCTGAACTCTGGACCACTACGAATCAGAATCAAAACCAAACTGGAAGAAGGATGGAGAAAATGCCTTCTTCCCGTGGCCTCAATCAAGGCAAAAGACACAAACCAATTCCTCCTGCTTCATGGCCACCTTGACTCATGGTTCTATGGAATAGGAGATAATGCCGTCGGAGATGGTGGACTTCTTGAATTGGCCAGAGTCTTCCACAAGTTCAGGAAACAGATTCACAGAGGCCTGCGAGTCGCCTGGTGGCCAGGTCACTCTCATGGAAGATACGGAGGATCCACATGGTACGCAGACAACTTTGCTCTTGACCTGTACGAGAACTGCGTAGCCCAAGTCAACATGGACTCCCCAGGCTGCAGAGGCGCGACGGCATACGAAGAAGTCATGTGGATGGATGAAGCACAGGAATTGTGCAGAGAAGCCATCAAAGATGTAACAGGGATATACGCGAAAGGAATACGGCCAATAAGCGCCGGCGACTACTCATTCAACGGAATAGGCATAACCTCATTCTACATGCTTCTCTCAAACATCCCCGAGGCAGTGAGACGAGAGAAAAGCCTCTACACAGTTGGCGGCTCCGGAGGCAATGTTGAATGGCACACAGAAGATGACGACATGCGCCTGTTAGACAAGGAGATCTTGCTGAACGACCTGAGAATATACGCATTAACCATACTCAGAGTACTCAATGCTCCAATCCTACCCTTTGACTTCACGAAGACCATCGACAACTCAATCGCAATCATCAACGATTACCGAAAGAACTCTAAAGGAAAACTCAACCTTGACCCAGTACTAGATGAAGCAAGAACTCTGAACAGGGAACTTCACAAGTTCTACAGTACCACCAAGGCACTGAACAAATCAAAGAACAGAAGAGAGATAGAAAAAGCCAACAAAACCATCATGAGGCTGGGCCGAGCGCTCATTCCCGCGAACTATACGGAAGAGGGCACCTTGAATCATGACATGGCCGTGCCAATACCTCCATATCCACATATGGCAAAAGCCGAGATGCTAACTCTTTATCCCGAAGATAGTGATCAGCATCGTTTTCTCATGAACCAACTTGTGAGGAAAAGGAACCAACTAGTTAATGCGCTGAGAACGGCAAGGGAACAAGTGGCCAGGCAGTAGTGAATCGATCGCAGGAAGACAGTCATCGCAGCTTCCAACTGGCAACTCGCTGCGTTCAGGCCGGAAAGGGGACAGCTTCAGGCGAACACGTCGACCAGTTTCGTCTAATCCACTCTGCTGCCTCATTGATTCCTTTGTCAAGGTCATAGATCGGCATGTAGCCAAGTTCTTTCTGAGCACGGGATATGTCCAGTGGGCGATTTGTAGGAAAGCTTAGAGCTGAGCCGCGAGGGATCGGCACCCCATGTGAAGGCCATGTGCCTGGTCCAAACTTAATGCTTGATCCGGGGACAGCTCTCTCTACTGCTTCACCAATCTCCTTCATCCAGTATCCCCTATTGTACGCGACATTGTACGACAAACTCTCGAGACGGTCAACAGTGCACGCCTTGAAGATTGCCTCTACCACATCGAACACATGGACTAGGGGACAATACGTATCCCCTCCGTAGGGAAGGATCAGGGATTGCCCCGAGATGGCTTTTCTCAGGAGGAAAGGAACACTTGAGTTCATGTACCTGTCACCTCTTCCATAAACGAGGCCCAATCTCAGAGCACAGCTCTCCATTCCATGAGCAAATCTGTGAAGAGCCATTAACTGCTCACAAATTCTCTTGCTGGTGCCGTAGAAAGGGGCCCAAGGCCCGTCGAAGACCCTGGGGGGAAAGGTCGGTCCGAAAGGTTCCTCCTCTGAAATCGGTCCATTATTCTTGAGCTGGCCATAAACCGCTCCGGAGCTCAGATAGACTACCCTGAGGCTGCGCTTTCGCGCGACTTCCAGTACATTGACTGTACCGGCTATGTTCACCTGAAAGGTGTCGAGAAAGCTGCTTGCTAGAGGACTGAGAGCAGTGTGCAAGATAACGTCAGGTTTCTCTTCCTCAACGATTTTTCCCAGCGCCTGAAGATCTGACACGCTTTGTTTGACAATCTTGATCTTGTCCACGACTTCCTCAACATAATCCATCATGCGAGGCATAGGATCGAGGGCGACAACCGAGATGTTCTCATCCACAAATCTCCTTGCAGCGTTTGATCCTATGAAGCCCATGCCTACTACGAGGACGCGCATGCTATCCTACCACCATTAGAGGAGATAAATCTCTTTTCTGAGAGAAATGACCTACCGAAATTCAAGACGCGCACTGAGTGCCACTTTGAGAGTTCATACCTCGCTATGAGTTCTTTCGCTTTAGAAGCCAAAAAGCCCCAGGACCATCTGGCAACACTCATTCGACATAGATCCACTTTCCATGTTCCTTTCCGATTCTGCCAACGGTAAAGCCTCAAGTCTCTGCCGAATTGACTTTCAACTGCAACCAAAGCCACAATCAACTTACTGCTACGATAGATATCTATCCATCAAGCACCTTGAACTGGCTGGAAACTAGATGCTTTTGTGTACCCTCTTCAGTCATGGTTCATCATCCAATACGAGAGACCTGTGCGCGCGTCATGAGCGTAGCGAGCACTATCTGTAAACCAATCTTCATCTGGATCCAGCTTGGCTCCGCGGCTAACAGATGTTTCTATCTTTCCTGCAACGCTCACAGCTCGTTTCCAATCTAGGTTCGGACAGATTGCGCGTGCCAAGCGCGCGCGCTATTTCGGATAAATATGTAAGCGACTGCAGGCCACTGGGTGGGAACCTATAAAACGTCTTGAGCGCACCGGATCGCGTGAGATTGAGGCGTAGAAAATGGCGAACGTCAAGTATGGCGTGTTCGTGGATGTGCGGCGTGGCTGGGAAGCAGCAAGCCAAACCGTTGAGGAATCTGAAAGACTTGGCTATGAATCAGTCTGGTTAGCTGATCACTTGATGGGCGAGCGCCCTCTCCTCGAAGCTTGGACCACGCTCTCCGCCCTCTCAGGCCTGACGAGCAGAATCAGGCTTGGAACAATGGTCCTGTGCAATTCGTTCAGAAACCCTGCAGTCCTCGCCAAGATGGCCGCAACCCTCGACAACATCTCCGGGGGAAGACTGGAGCTGGGCATCGGCGCTGGATGGAAGCAGGATGAGTACCTTGCATATGGATACGAGTTTCCAAGCCCAGCTGCAAGAATCCGCCAACTGAAAGAGGCCCTGATAATACTTGATGGAATGTGGACTGAAAGCCCAGCAAGCTACCGAGGAAAGTACTTCAAGATTCGCCAAGCGTACTGCGAGCCTAAACCAATTCAAAAACCAAGGATTCCCATAACGGTCGGCGGTGTCGGCGAACAGCTGATGCTCAAACTAGTGGCTCAACACGCTGATCGATCGAATTGGTGGATCTGCCCTAGGGAGCTGTTCAGAAAGAGAGTCAAAATCTTGGATGGATATTGCCGCGAATTCAGAAGGTCTTCGCAAGTAGAGAGATCTGCGGCCGCGCTGATCAATATCGCCGAAACCCCGGAAGAACTCACCAAGAATCTGGAGGAGCAATATCGTGTTGAAAGATCGAGAAAGCCATTCGAGGAATGGCGAAGAACGATCTCAGACAGAATGATCTCGGGAACACCAGATCAGTGCGTGGAGCAGTTGCGTGTTTACATGGATTTGGGCGTAAGTTACTTTATGATTAGGCCGATAGATCTGCCTGATCTCAAAGGCCTTAGACTTCTCGCACAGACGATCAAAGACCGGCAAATATGATTTCATTGGGTTTCAGTCGCCGCTTGCGCAAACCGTTTCGAGGCCTCTTCAAACTTCTTGCGCATGGTGGCTCGTGTCGCAGTGAGCTTGGCAGGCGTAAGACTCGGTGACCGAGCCAACTTGATCAGTGGCCGCTCCAATGCCTCCATCGTTCTGCAAGCAGCTGCCAGTTCCAGCGCTATCGTGTGTGGAATGAGGCAGATGCCGTGTTGATCGGCGTGGATCAGGTCGCCTGGGCGCACCATAATTCCCCCTATCCTGATCGGCTGGCCGAAACTCTCAAGGTGAACGTACGCGTGAGAGACGAGGACGTATTTTGAGAAGTACTGGAAGCCTATTCTGTGGCATTCGTCAAGGTCGCGCACGCCTCCGTTTGTTATGTGTCCGACGCAGCCCAAAGCTTTGTGAATTGTTGCGTTAACTTCCCCAAACAGCGCTCCTACAGGTGGATCATCCAGATCTTGACTGACAAGAAGCCGAGGTGCAGACTGCGACAGTATATATTCGTAATAGGCGTTCATGTCGACGCTTGAGCTGGGCTGAGCCTCTTCTCGTGCTCGATGCGTGGCAGTAACCGCGTAGCCGATCATGGGTCCTATATCTGGGAATCGGCACACGACCTCTGGCGTCATGAAACCTTCGTTTCTTCTGCGAATTCGGAACATTTCGATAGCATTACAGATCGTTGGTGTCGTGAACTTCCTGAGTTGGTTAAGTTGAGCCTGCGTTAATCGTTTCGACACAGACTATTCCTCTCAGGAGCAAGTCCAGCTCTCGTTTCCCGAAATAATTTCGCATCGCGTAAGATGCGTTACATGGTCAAGTTGAGTGAGAGGAAGATTCGTTGGATAGTGCAGGAGAAGCTGAGGGGGAG
>Ga0209725_1002041_pt1 | contig 11086 bp, 10 predicted proteins | sample I18A1metaG_FD_184145 | JGI IMG/M metagenome (GOLD analysis project Ga0209725, IMG submission 184145) | Lake sediment bacterial and archeal communities from Gulf of Boni, Indonesia to study Microbial Dark Matter (Phase II) - ​I18A1 metaG... | ecosystem: Environmental > Aquatic > Freshwater > Lake... | reverse complement strand
GAACCAGGGGTGATCGGCGATCTCCACGACCTCCACCAGGTCCACTTCCTTGTAGATCCCCGACAACACCAGGCCGTTCTTCGTCAGGACGTCCCGGTAGGCGTTGTTGAATTCGAAACGATGGCGGTGACGCTCGGAGATCTCCGCCCCGCCGTAGGCCTTCTGGGCAACGCTCCCCTTGGTCAGGGAGCAGGGGTAGGCGCCGAGACGCATGGTCCCCCCCTTCTTCTCCACCCCCTTCTGCTCCTCCATCAGGTGGATCAGGGGGTTCTTGCAGTCATCGCGGAACTCGGTGGAATAGGCGTCCTCCAGGCCGCAGACGTTGCGGCCGAACTCCACCACCGCCATCTGCATCCCCAGGCAGATGCCGAAGAACGGCACCTTCTTCGTCCGGGCGTACTCGATAGCCATGATCTTCCCTTCCGTCCCCCGCTCGCCGAACCCCCCCGGCACCAGGATGCCGTCCACGTCGGCGAACGCCCCGTCGACCCCTTCCGCCTCCAGCTTCTCCGCATCGACGTACTTGTGCCTGACCCGGCAGTCGTTGGCCACGCCGCCATGGGTGAGGGCCTCGGAGAGGGACTTGTAGGAGTCGGCCAGGTCCACGTACTTGCCGACGATGGCGATCCTGACCTCGCCATGGGCGGGGGTTCTCAGCTTGTCCACCACGCTCTGCCAGGGGGAGAGGTCAGGGGCCTTGGTCCAGATGTTGAGCTTCTCCACGACCTGCTCGTCCAGCCCCTCCCGGTGGAGGGCCTGGGGGACGGCGTAGATGTGGTCGGCGTCGGGGGAGGTGATGACCGCCTTCTCGTCCACGTTGCAGAACAGGGCGATCTTCCGCTTCAGCTCCCGCGGCACCTCCTGCTCGCAGCGGCAGAGGAGGATGTCCGGCTGGATACCGATCTGCTGCAGCTCCTTGACCGAGTGCTGGGTCGGCTTGGTCTTCAGCTCGCCGGCGGTCTTGATGTAGGGGACCAGGGTCAGGTGGATGTAGAGGACGTTGCCATGCCCCCGGTCGGCCTTGAACTGGCGGATCGCCTCCAGGAACGGCAGCGATTCGATGTCGCCGACCGTGCCGCCGACCTCGACGATGGCCACGTCAGTCCCCTTGGCATTGTCCAGGATCTTGCTCTTGATCTCGTCGGTGATGTGGGGGATGACCTGGACCGTCCCCCCCAGGTAGTCGCCGCGGCGCTCCTTCTCGATGACGGAGAAGTAGACCTGGCCGGTGGTGAAGTTGCTCTTGCGGGAGAGGCGGGCGCTGGTGTAGCGCTCGTAGTGCCCCAGGTCCAGGTCGGTCTCGGCGCCGTCGTCGGTGACGAAGACCTCACCGTGCTGGAACGGGGACATGGTCCCCGGGTCGACGTTGATGTACGGGTCGAGCTTCTGCAGGGTGACCCGCAGCCCCCGGGACTCGAGGAGGGCGCCGAGGGACGCGGAGGCCAGGCCCTTGCCGATTGACGAAACAACACCGCCGGTAACGAAGATAAATTTGGTTTTCATATGCATGCTCCGTAAAAAAACGTGAAAAGTGACGCCGGCAAAGCCTGGACGCAATGTCCCTACCCTTCCCGGTTCACTTCACACTGATCGTTATGTTCTGAGTCTGGCCAGGACCGCGTCCAGGTCCCCGGGGGTATCGACGCCGATGGATTCGTGGGAGGTCTCCACCACCTTGATGCGGAAGCCGTTTTCCAGCACCCGCAGCTGCTCCAGCTTTTCCGCCAGCTCCAGGTAGGTGGGTGACATCTGGGCGAACTGGAGGAGGAACTCCCGTCGGTAGACGTAGAGCCCCACGTGCTTGTAGCAGAGGAGCCGGCCGGAGGCGAAGGCGTCGTCCTTCAGGTCGTTCCACTTGTCGCGGAAATTGGGGAGCGGGGAGCGGGAAAAATAGAGGGCATACCCCTCCCAGTCGGTCACCACCTTGACCACGTTGGGGCTGAGGAAGTCGTGGAGGGTCTTGATCCGCGACTTCAGGGTCGACATGAGGAGCGCCGGCTCTTTCACCAGCGGCTCGATCGCCTCGTTGATCATGGCCGGCTCGATGAGCGGCTCGTCACCCTGCACGTTGACGATGACGTCGGAATCGAGGCGGCCTGCCACCTCGGCCAGACGGTCCGTTCCGGTCTCGTGGCTGGTGGAGGTCATCTCCGCCCGGCCGCCGAACCCCCTGACGACTGTTGCGATCCGCTCGTCATCGGTGGCGACCACGACCTCGGAGACATGGGGGGCACGCAGGGTCCGCTCGTAGACATGCTGGATCATCGGCTTGCCCAGGATATCGGCCAAAGCCTTGCCTTCAAAACGGGTGGACCCGTACCTGGCAGGAATAATCGCTGTAATTTTCATAGGATATAAGGACCGTCTGGAGAAATGTCAATGCCGGTTGCGTAACGAAAGCCGGTATCAGTCCCTTCATTGCGGCGGGACGTTCAACGCTACATCAAATGGCGGGAGGTGTCAAGGCAGTATTCGGTGGGAGGAAGGGCCGGGGGGATGGCTCGTCCATCCCCTCGGCGACCTGCGTGGAGCAGTGCAACGGGACACGTCGGTCGCCGTCGCGGGGGGAGTCTCCCCTACCCCTTGGCCGGCTTCAGCCTCGGCTTGACCCTGGCCAGATCGAACTGCACCATGAGATAGCCGTAGTCGATGTCCCTGCCGCTGCCCGAGGCGTCCCGGAAGAAGCCGCCGGTGAAGAACCGGTCATAGCCGGCGAGCAGGGTGAGCCCGTCGCTCAGGGCGTAGGTCAGGGTGAAGTCGGTCTCCAGGCCGAGGGTGCGGCTGAAGTTCCCTTCCACGCTGTTGGCGCGGAAATGGCGGCCGGTTGCCGAAAAGTTGATCTCCTTGGTGATGTCCACACCCCAGCCGAGGGTGTAGACCTGCAGGCCGCTGGCGTGGTGGCCACCCACGGTGACGCCGGAGAGGTCCCCCACCACGCCCATGTCCCCCACGAGGGAGCTGTCGTTGTTGGGGTTGCGGAACTCCCTCGCCGTCGAGACGCCGGCTGCGGCGGCGCTGCTCCCCGAGCCGTAGGCGTAGCTGGCGAAGAACTTGTTGCTGTAGCCGGCAATGGTCGCCTCGTGGGAAACGTCCAGATGCCCGCCGAAGGCGTCGGTCCGGTCGGTGCGGCCGGTCACGGCGTTGAGGGTCCGGCCCGACTCGTAGACCGGCTCGAACTCGATGCTCACCGGCCCGGCCTTGGCGGTGAACCGCCCCCCCCAGACGGACAGGTGCTCCCCGCCGTGGTGGTCCGTGGAGCCCGAGTCGCGGAAGGCATAGGCCTCGACCCCGCTCCCGTCGGCACCGGCATAGGTGACGTAGGCGCCGGCGAGGGTACCCTTCACCCCCCCGGAAAACGGGGTGGCATAGGACCCCGCCAGGAGATCCACGGTCAACGGTTCTACGGGGCGAAGGCGCAGCCTGCCCCCGTCGAAGGAGAGGCCGTCGAAGAACGAATCCGGGCCGAGGACAAAGGCGCTGCCGTAGGAGAACTCCTGCCGGCCGGCCTTCAGGGCGAGGAGGTCGCTGCCGGGAAGCTTCACCTCCACGAACCCCTGGTAGAGGGAATACCTGTTGTACTCCTGGTGGCTGCCGCCGGCGAAGCCGTACCCCTGACCCTCGGCGTGAAGGTCCAGGTAGTCGGCGGGGTGCCAGTACAGGTACGGCTTGACCCGGTAGAGAAAGCGCCCTTCGCCGTGCCCCGGGGCCTGGCTGAAATCGGTGAGACGGAAATTGCCCGCCCCCTCGCCACGGAGAAAGCCGTTGACCCCCAGCTTGTATGCGAAGGGTGGGGTCTCGGGCTTGGCCAGCATCTTCTCGATGGACTCCCGCCGCTGGAGATACCCCTCGTACTGGGCCAGCTCCTCGTGGAGCGCCCCGTGGAGCACGGCGATCCGCTCCAGGTCCTCGGCCGGCACGGCCCCCGCCCCGTCCTTGCCGGACGTCTCCATGACCTTCTCGATGATGCCGAGGAGACGCTTCGCCAGCTCCCGCCTCTCAAGCTCCGCGGCAGACAGCGGCATACCGGGCACGCCGTACTTCGCCGCCAGCTCGTTGATCTCCCGGATGGACCAGTGCTCGCCGGCGACCTTCGCCGGGATTTCCCCGTGCCCCTCGTGGGCCAGGGAGGCATTCACGAGGCAGACGGACAACAGCATGAAGAGAGCCGAAAAAATTATATGCTTCACCTTTCACACCCCTATGCAAATAATGATTATCATTTTCAACAAACTCCGAAAAAGAGGCGCCCCGTAGTTCTACGGAGCGCCGGACTCCCCTATTTCCTGACGAAGATCTCCCGCGCCATGGCCGAATCGATGGCGAACTCGGAGAAGCCGACCCGGAAGATGTAGGAGGGGAACGACTGGGTCAGGACGATCCGGTTGCCGGGAAGGACCCCCATGGCCATCAGTTTCTGCATCTTCTTGCTGTCCTCGGTCTGGATATAGGCGATCTCACCCTCCCCCCCCGGCTTCAGCTCCGTGAGGGGGACGACCCCCAGGTCGCCGCTCTTCCTCGCCTCCTCGCAGCACTCCCCCGGCGGGATCCGTTTCCCGTGGGGACAGGTGGTGGGGTGGTTGAGCATGGTGCAGACCTTGGTATCCACCCCCTCGTTGAGGAGATGCTCGAACTGGCACGCCTTGATCTCGGCGCTGTCCCCCCTGATGTTGAGGACGTCCATCATGAGCCGCTCCGCCAGGCGGTGGCGGCGGATGGTCTTCTCCCCCTCCAGCCTCCCCTCGGGGCGGAAATGGACCCGCTCCCCCTTCACCTCGATGAAGGCGTGGCCGACCAGCTCCCTGAGCGCCGGCTCATCGGCAGCGGCCCCGATCCCTTCCAGGTCCACGAACCCCTTCCCTTCCTCCTCGATGGCAATCCACATGGACTCCAGGATCTCCTCGGCCTTCTCGGTCAGCTTCATCGCTTGTCTCCTTTATGAAAAATATCCTTCAATTTTTTGATCACCGCCGGCTCGGGCGGGTTCTTGTAGTTGCAGCGGGGACAGTGGACACTGTGGCAGCCGCCGGGGCAGCCGCCGCACCCTCTCTTCCCTTCGCTTTCATCGAATTCGTGGCCGCAGAAACCGCAGATCATGGTTCTCTCCATTTCATAACTCCCCCTGCCCCCCTCGTATCTTAAGAGGGGGAACGTATGAGCTCCTCCCCTTAGGTAAGGGGAGGCGGGGGAGGGGTTACTTGTCAGCCGCCAACTCCACCATCACTCTCTCACCACGTCCCTCCCCTTGGGATAAGGGGAGGACAGGAGGGGTCACCCCTACAGTATACCCGTTACCAGCAGGAACTCGTTCAGCACCCAGCCGCTGCCGAAGGCCGTGGCGGTGACGAACAGCCCGATAGCCGTTGCCACCTTCCACCCCCGCTCCTTCTTCATGATGAGGAACTGGGCCACGCAGGGGATGAACAGGGTCAGGGTCACGGCGGCCACGGTCAGCTGGCGGGGGTCGAGGAGCCCCTTGGTCTGCAGGTCGTAGAGGCCGGCGGCGCCGTAGTCGCGGCGGAAGAAGCCGAAGATGAAGGCCACGGCCACCTCCTTGGGGAGGCCGATGGCGGCCATGGCCGGGCTCATCACCTCGACCGCCTTGTCGAAGAAATTGGTGAGCTTGCCGATCCAGAGGAGCACGGAGGCCAGGATGAAGAGGGGGAGAATCTCCATGAAGTACCACTGCATCCGGGTGTAGGTCTTGGTGACGACGTTGGAAAGCTGGGGGAGCCGCATGGGGGGGAGCTCCATGTAGAACATGGGGGTCTCACCCGGCACGAGGCGGGCCGCGGCGAAGCCGATCACCAGGAAGATGAGGAGCAGGCAGAGGCTCCAGACCAGCAGGGCCCCGGGGGCCTTGGAGAGGAGCGCCATGATGACCCCCAGCTGGGCCGAGCAGGGGATTGCCAGGGCCAGGAGCAGGGTCGCCAGCACCCGCTCCCGCACCGTCTCCAGGGTCCGGGTCACCATGGTCGCCATGGTGTCGCAGCCGAAACCGAGGACCATGGGGATGACCGCCCGGCCGGTCAGGCCGATCTTCTTGAAGACACGGTCAACCAGGAGGGCCAGCCGGGGAAAGTAGCCGCTGTCCTCCAGGATGGAGAAGAAGAGGAAGAAGGTCGCCACGATGGGGAGGATGATCCCCACTGCGTAGCGCAGCCCCAGGGTGATCACCCCGTACTCGCCGACGAACAGCTCCTGGATGATTTCCCAGGGGACAACCCCCTTGACCACCCCCGTGATCCAGGGGTTGAAGAGCTCCTCGAACAGCTTCCCCTCCAGGGCATCCACCAGCGTCCCGGCACCGAACTCGCCGACGAACTTGTAGAGCCCGAAGTAGAGGACCACCAGCAGCAGGGGGACACCGGTGAGGGGACGCACCGCCAGGCGGGAGAGCCGCTCCCCCACGGTCACCACCCGCTTGTCCGGCAGGGTGAAGACGCCGGACAGGAGCCCCTTGACGATCCCCTTCCGCTCCATGGAGAGGTCCAGATGGAACGACTCGCGGCGCTCGAAGCTCTTCTCCTTCACCACGGCGGCGATGGCGGCAAAACCGGACCCCTCCCGCTGCTCCACCAGGGCGGTCACCTCCTCGTCCCGCTGGAGCAGGAGGAGGGCGAGGGACTTCCTGGCCAGGGGGTAGTCACCCCTGATCAGGGAGGCCACGCTGGCGATATCCGCCTCCAGCCGCCGGCTGTAGCCGAAGACCGCGTGCACCCCCCTGTTGTAGCCGCTGATCGCCTGGCGGATCTGGTCCAGCCCCCGCTTCTTGGCCGTGGCGGCGCCGATGACCGGGATCCCCAGCTTCTCCTGGAGGAGGGGGAGGTCGATGGAGAGCCCCATCCGCTCCGCCTCGTCCATGATGTTCACCACCAGGACCACCGGCAGCCCGGCATCGATGAGCTGCAGGGTCATGGTCAGCATCCGCTCCAGGTTGCGGGCATCCAGTACGTGGATGACCACGTCGGGGGACTCGTTCAGGAGGATCTCCCGGGCGACCCGCTCCTCCTCGGTGATGGGGAGGAGGGAGTACATCCCCGGGGTGTCGATGATCTCGTACTGCGCCCCGTTGATCGTGGCGGAACCGCGGGAGACCTCCACCGAGGTGCCGGGGTAGTTGGAGACGGTCACGTATGCCCCGGTCAGGGCATTGAAGAGAACGCTTTTCCCGACGTTCGGATTGCCGACCAGGGCGACCTTCTTGCCTGCGCCCGTTGAACCGTTTGCCGAGGAGTGACAGGAGTTTTTCTTCTTGAATACATCCATGGTCCGCTACTTCCTTCTCTTGTAATTGATAATCATTTTCAAACGCACGGCAAAAAAATTTCAGCCCCGGCACTTGGCGCAGAGGCCGTACAGCTCCAGCTTGTGGTTCTTGATGAGGAACCCGTACCCGGCGGCGATCTCGTCCTGGAGCTGTTCGATGGCTTCGTTCTCGAACTCGACGATGGTGCCGCAGCCGGTGCAGACCAGGTGGTCGTGGTGCTCCCCGGCGGCCAGGTGCTCGTAGCGGGTCTGGCCGTCGCCGAAGTGGATCTCCCGGGCGATGCCCGACTCGGCGAACAGCTTCAGGGTCCGGTAGACCGTGGCGTAGCCGATCCCCGGGTGCTTGGCGCGCAGCTTCAGGTAGAGTTCCTCGATGCTGAGGTGGCGGTCGGAGGAGAGGAAAACGTCGAGGATGATGTCACGCTGCCGGGTGCTCTTCAGCCCCTTGGCAGCGATGAACTCCTGGAAGATCTTTTTCTTGGCCTGCTTCATCCCCACCGCCATAATTGAAAGTGATTTTCAATATACATATCGGGGCTGACGATGTCAACAGCATTTTTTGCACCGCAAGAGGACGACGGACCCCTCCTTGTTGCGCTGCCTTGGAATGGAAAGGCCGGCCCAGATTGCATGGTTGCCTGTCGATTATGCCTGCCGGTTGTCCATGCCGCGGAAAACCTCCAGGACTCGACAACGTTCTCTAATAAACAGTTTTCTAATCGCTCGATTCTGTGATATCAACAGGGCAAGAAACAGTGACGGCGGGACGCCATGAAGACACGGTCAAAACTCAAGCCGGGCCAGAACGGCACCAAGCAGTATCTGGCCCAATACGGGGACGCCCTGGTCTGCGTCCGCTACCGCTACGACGAACAAAAGCGCAAACAGTACAAAACGGTCGAGATCATCGTCAGCGAATCCGACTGGGAACCGCCAGCGGCGAAGTATCCGGATAGTTTGCTGGTGGGATTGGCAATCGGCATCAAGGAGACAGCCCTGCAGAGCCAGGTGAAAGCCGTTGGCGGGCGCTGGGACAAAGACAGGAAACTCTGGATAGTGCCCTACGGATGCATCCGCGGGACAAGACTGGAAAAGTTACTAGTATTAGAAACAACGTAACAAGCACATTCGAGCAATATTTACAATACTAGAAACATTCGCCAAGCAGAAAACAAGCACCATATTTATAGTATTGTAAACATGGCATGTTTGTAGATGTATAAACTTATTTACAATACTATAAACATGTTTCCAATACTGTAAACATGCTACTAACGGCTCAATTACGAGTTATGTGAGGAAAAATGAAATTAAGATATATCCTGTTCACAATCGTTATTTGCTTGGTCTCAAGCACGGTGTTCGCTGCCGAAAATGAGAAAAAGGTGCTAAATAGGTTTCTCTATTCCGAAAGTTTGAATGACAGGCAAAAAGCATTCGACATCATCGTTTCAAGCGAGAATAAATACAGGAATATTGTCCTTAGGGAACTGAAAAAACATTCAACAAAACCTGCGGGAACACCAGATGCGTTGATCTACCTTGCCGCAGTTATAAAGGATCAACGTTATATTCAGCCCTTAACATCACTCATAAACAACGTTGACTATTCTTCCAAACACTGCATTTACAGTTGCCCAATTGTCTTTTCCTTGGTGATTTTCGGCACAGTTATGAATCACTCGTTACCTACCCTCGACGAGAAGTTAACAGCAGTCAGCGATTTAAAGTCTGAAGCGAAAAGAGTAAGAGGTATTTCAATAAAACCAGAAAAAGCCAGCAAATATATGGAAGGCCCAGCAGTAGACCAATTACTCGCGCAGTTGGAAACCCTTCCTTTAGCGGATGTAATTAAGCTGGCTGGCCCACACACACAAAACGGCAACAAACGACTGGCCGCTGCTGTTGTCCTTCAAGCCCATGTCACAGATGCCGAATACCTCAAAGATCTGTATTGGCTTGCAATAGCTGAGTTGCCCAATGATGCATCTGGCGAGTATAGAAATGCGATTCACTGGGCAATATATCGAGCTGAAACTTCAAGGAATTTGAAGCGCACATAACACGCGAATAGACCTGTTTCGCTTCGCTCTCAGGTCATCCGCAAAGCCGTTAGATGCAAAATAATACACAGGAGATTAAAATGGAAATTCTTAATTTTGTCGATGTTGACTGGGGTGCAGATGAAGCCAAAGGTGACAGAAACCTTGTAAAATATTTCCTCAAAATACCAGAGTATGACGGGATTTTGGATGGGAAATATAGATATGTCATCGGCAGAAAAGGAACCGGCAAAACCGCTATTATAGAAAGAATACGAGAAGAGGTAGAATCTAATGCCTTGTGGCAAGGGGCATCATTATCTTTAAGGGATTTTCCCCTATCACTAATTAGAAAACTCAGAGATAAATCATATCAAGACAAATCTCAGTTTGTTCCTGTATGGAAGTTTTTAATGCTCGTAGAAATTTGCAAATTTATAGCTACTGATCAAAGCGCTGAACCACATCAAGAGGTTTCAGAGTTGCGAGAATTCATCAAATTGAATTTTCCACAAGAATTTACATTTGTTGACACGCTCACATATCTCGATAAACAGGATGCCAAAGTCAGTATAACTTCTAAACTATTAGGTCTCAGTACATCAGAAGAGCAATCTGTACAAACTATTGAGCATGTGCATTTTCAAAAAGCATCTCAAATAATACAATCAAAATTGCATAAAATTAGTTCTAGGTGTCAATACTTTTTATTTTTTGATGAATTAGATGAAGGATATAGGGCTGGAGACAAAAATCTGAGATTGTTACTTTTATCCCTCCTTCGTTCAGTAGAGGATGTTTTTTTAGATTTTGACGGTACTGGCTTAAAAGTGAGGCCGGTATTAGCCTTACGCAGTGACATATTCGATTCATTGGAAGACAACGGACTTGAATAAACTTGACGACTACATAATAAGGTTAAACTGGTATTCTGACAAGGTTGGTGACTACTCTTTGAAATCCCTTGTAAATATTAGGATTGCAGCATCGTTACCAATTTTGAAGAAAAATGGGTGGGATGTTATTGTAGATGACCTTGATAAGGAGTTGCCCGATAAAGTCAAATCAGTCTGGGCATATATTGCAAACAGAACATTTGAACGACCAAGGGACATTGTAAAGTTTCTTAAGTGTATCAAGAAACAATCTACGTCAGGAAAATTACCGTTCAAAACGGTACAAAAAGCCGAACTAGAATATTCAAATTGGTTTTACAATGAACTAAGAGACGAAATACATAGTCATCTCCCAATATGGAAAGAAGCGCTTCAAGCTGTCACTAAAGTCGGAAAAGGTGTATTTCCTATGTCAGAGCTGGAAGCAAAAATGTTACAGGATAAGCAAATAATGACATATGTCGAAAGTCATTCTTTGTCTTTAAATAATATTGCCGAAAAACTTTTTGAATTTAGTGTATTAGGGAACTTGGATGACCGTAAGCGATGGTTGTTTAAGTATAAGGACCACGATATGCCCTTCGACGAGAATATGAAATTGATTGTGCATTTCGGCTTTGCTAAGAAATTGCGGTTTGCAAATTTTGGCAATTGACATCTAACCAGCGCCAAGACCGGCCATAAAAGTCCCGGCCGGTCAGGCTTTGGGCGTTGAGCAAAAACTACAGAAGAGAAAGGTCGCTTAAACAAATTGACTGCATAGAAGCTTAACGTTATACTGACAACCGCCTAACGGGCGGTTGTCAGTAAATAATTTCATTTATTTAATGTTACGAGCATGATACCCTGCGGCCCACTATAGTGGGCCGCAGGGTATCATGC
>Ga0209725_1002040_pt1 | contig 11087 bp, 11 predicted proteins | sample I18A1metaG_FD_184145 | JGI IMG/M metagenome (GOLD analysis project Ga0209725, IMG submission 184145) | Lake sediment bacterial and archeal communities from Gulf of Boni, Indonesia to study Microbial Dark Matter (Phase II) - ​I18A1 metaG... | ecosystem: Environmental > Aquatic > Freshwater > Lake... | reverse complement strand
GACTGAACCCAAACCGCTCCCACCTATCTATATCAGGGAAGAATCCTCCAGCCAAGCCTAACAGCGCCAAACAGACGCTGAACGATGCTATTTCAGATGAGCTGTTAGGGAAAATGACCCTTTCAAACAACAATGTCAGGAAATACGCGAATACGAAACCATAACCCATGTGGGTGGAAGCCATCAAGTTAACACACGACCAAGTCAATTCTAAATTGAGGATTAAACTTAATGAATCTTCGGTCTGCTAAGTCGCAGTCTTGTAAGTAATGTACCACTCAATGCTCCCGCAAATAATGTCGTACTTGCTCTCGTTCATTATCTCGATCGTGTTAGTCTCGTGCCATTTCAAGAGCTGGCCCCTCGGGTCGTCCGTAAGCACTAGATCGTACTTGTCGCTGCAGGGCGTTGCTCTGTCAAGTAGAACGCCGTGAGTGTCAATCGGGTTCTTCCCGGGAAAGTCCTTCTTGTTCACGTGTACAGAAATCCTGCCTGAAGCGTCCTCCGGCCTAATCATTCTTTCAGGAGGTTTGAACCAACTTGGTCTGGCCATTATCGGAGTAGGCGCGTCGGGGCAGGTCATGTTTAGCAACAGCAGGTAGAACGTCTCGGACTTTTCAACTTCCTCGGGCAGGTTTAACTTCACTTCAAGCGTAAAAGGCTTCTTGGCGCGAAGCCTGACGGGGCTGCATTTGCCTTCCGTGGCTGGTTTGATGCAGCCCCAGCACTTTGTCGGTTGCGGGTCCGGGTCGTACCTTACGTCGAGCTCGTAGTAGCTCTCAAGATATTCAGGCATAGCGGGCAAACCATGAAAGAAAGTGCTTCGACCTGGGGATTAAGATATGGGTAAGCAAACCTATTGATAGACGACGAAGTCTTTGCTGAAGGAACTGCAAGAGTTTTCTTATCTTCTTCCTTTCGATGAGCAACGCAACTCCACATAGCAAGATGACAGCTATGATTGTAAATGAGATTAGGTCTAACGAGCTCTGAGCCTCAGCTATTAACATGTATGCCCTTGATATTTTCAAGAGAGCTTCATGAGTAAGGCCACGATATGCAAGCAATCTTGCTTCACAAAGTAATGCTTTACTATTCTCGATCAGGGTCATCACATTGATGTTGACGTAGGGTAGGAATGCTGCTCGCTCATTTAGGTCTTCTAGTTTCTTATCGATAATTGACGCGAGTTTCGATAGAGTGGCCGCTGACTTCTCCCTTTCTTCTATTAATTCCTTCTCCGACTGACTTACATTCATCATATCTCCCAAGTACGGCCAGAAAGTGTAAACCATATGAGAGGCCGTTAATCTTCCGAAAGACCTTGACGTAACGTCTATTGATACCCATCCATAGCCGGGAAAGAAGACTTCATTCCATTCATGATTCTTCTTATGTATTTCACCAAGCATCCCAAGCCCAGTTCCAATGACAGTTCGGACCTGTAATTTGCTAGCCATACAAAGTGCGGCAAAAGCTCTTGCAAAGTGTCTGCAAACTCCAGCCCTGTCTTTTAGGGTAGCGCTAGCGAACTCATTTTCATGCTGGAATTCTTCATACGATTTTGTATAATTGAGCGTGACAGTAAGATTTTGGTAGAGAAGATAGGCAATCCTATATGGATTCTTCTCTTCTCCAACTACCTGTCTGCTCCATAGTTGAACTATTGGCGAGTCTTTGTCTATGTATTTACCGTCTTGCAAGGATGAGGGATCGGTGTATTTCTCGACAATCTCTTTAGGGATATCTGCGAATCCGATGTTATTCGGTATGATGAACCAAACCTTGTCGTTAAGAACAAGTCTAATCGAACTTTCTGAAGGGCCATCGCTAATGAGGGTGATATTGTAGCAAGCGTTGTTGTAAGCCTCTGTCTCTACCACGCGGACATCTTTAACATCGGAACTCAGTATAATCGAGTCAATTTTCTCTCTGCCACCCGCGTCTATTCTCAATGGGAAGTTTTGAGGCGATTTAAAAGAGAAGAGATAGCTGCTGAAAGAGGTGTACCCGTAGATCCATGGAACTACGGCTTGAGCAAACTCAATGGCACTCGTGCGATAATTCAACAGTATCTTCTTTGAGAAATCAACTTGCTTTCCATCTAGATAGCAGAAGACTGGAAGCGTTGTCTTTTCCGCGATCTGGCAGAACACCTTTACGACAACATCTCCAGTCAGAGCATTGTAAGTACTCTCAAATCGGACATGGTGGTTTCCGGCGGGCATTGACGGAATTCGCCATGTAAAGTCGCCTCTACCTTGTTCACGCTCAATTTTAAGATCCGAACTTGCTAGACATTCGCGAACCACTGGGGCGGGGTATGAAGCTGGCCCAACTGAAATGTCTGCATTGTTTATCGCCTCATTAGATGTTAAAGAGACGTCTAAAACCAATCGTCCATTTGTTTCAATGGGAAGCAATGATAACCCCTCTGGCAGAATTAGTAGATCGAAAGGATCTGGATAGGATTCATTGCATCCTGTCAACGAAATGTATAACTGAAATTCTGGCGCTTGAAAAGCAGCTGAGATTGAATAGCCTCCATCGAGACTGCGGTTCTCTGGTTTAGCCCACTCAGGACCAGTGTTTCTTAGCTTTTCCCTAGTTTGGACGACAACCGTTAGGTTGTGCTGAACTGTTTCCTGCATATTTCTTGCTACTGCGTATATCCCATGTGAATCTCTTTCTCGATATCCTCCAGTGATGCTGTAATAGCATGTGTAGTCGAACTCTTCGTAGACATCGACTCTTGCCAGAAGATCGGCACTACTTTTCACATATGTTACTGGACTGGAAAAGTTCAAGGTTAATATAATCAGGATGAACGCTAATAGCTTCTTCATATTATCCTTGCGCTCTTGCTTCAATTTCCAATACGTCTTATCAGGAATAAAGAGCTGCTTGTTTAGCGGCATATTCAAATTGGAATCATTATCTTGGCTAGAAGGTCCAGATTCGAGGAGATAGCAAGCAGTCTTGAACGTGTATAGAGGTTGTCTGCATGTGGAAAGTTGGAATATGTTGACGGAGATTTCTCTAGTATTTGCCCACTATGATCTCTATTATTTCGGTCAGCTCCATTGGTAAGGAGCACTCCTGCAGAAGCTTCTCAACCTTCTCGTCATTCAATCGCATCAGGCTAATAGCAGACTTGCTCTCCGCACACCGTTTGCTTCTCTCAATATCCTCCTCAGAGATTCCTAAAGAATTTGAGATATTGGGATTTTGGAGAATCATCTCTAGAAGATAGTCATCCATTGAGAAAGATTCAAATTTCAATCCAAGATCCTCAAGTCCTTTCCGATCGCCGAGAGGCAGTATATTCCTTAGAGTAGCCTTTATCGTCCCTTTAGAGAAGGTCATAACACCATCCTTATCTGAAATCTCGTACCCTTCCGAACTCATTGTCGTGAGCGAATCAACTAGTTGCTTTCTCCGTTCCACTGGAGTCTTCTTATTGAGGTCAGGAAGAACGAAGATTTCTCTTTCGGTGGGAAGTATTGCCTTCAAGGACGATAGAAAAAGGAGATATTTGCATAGATAATGTTCACAAGACCTATGCACATGTAGCATCGTCCATAGAGAATAGCTTGCGGATGAAAGGAGAAAGAACACTTGTTTTGAATGATGAAGCGCATCATATCATGAATCCAGAAGCCGAATCTTCAAGAACAGACAAAGAGGCAATGAAAGAATGGAAAAAGTTCTTGCAAGATAAGAAATACAATTTTAGATACGTTGTCGGCTTTACAGGAACTCCCTACATGGGAGACGAATATGCAAGGGACGTTGTCTATAGATACAGCATAATGCAGGCAATGGAGGGGGATAAAGCAGGTAGCTTTGTAATCAAGAAGATAGATTACCTAAAGGAATCCAATGCGAGGACCTGGTCACAAAAACTAGAAGAAATATACGCAAATCATCAAAGAAACAAGAAAACATGGAATAAAGCGGATAAGCATATTACAATTTTTATAACCCAAACAATCAACAAGGCTGAGATACTTACAAATGAGATTCAAAATTTTTTGCTGGCTAAGGAAAAGATAACTCTTGACGAAGCCCAGAAGAAAGTATTGGTTGTCACCTCAAGCCCAAAACACGAAGCAAATAGGGAAATATTGAAAGAGGTCGACAATGAGGGCAACCCGGTAGAATGGATAATCTCCGTTAGCATGCTCACTGAAGGTTGGGACGTCGACAACGTCTTTCAGATAGTTCCTCATGAAGAAAGAGCTTTCAATTCAAAGCTATTGATCGCTCAAGTTCTTGGAAGAGGGTTGAGAGTACCCAAAAAATATCTTTCAGAACAACCGACGGTCATAGTTTACAACCATTACAAATGGGGAGAGGCTATAAGAGAACTTGTAGAAGAAGTAATGGATTATGAAAAACGGGTAAGAAGCTACATTGTCGACAAAGAGAAAGACTACAATTTTCAGCTGTACAACATAGGATATGAAAAAGTCGAAGTGCATCAAAGACATCCTCCAGTAAGCCACTATAGAATTCCAAAAATTCCTGAGTTAAGCACACAATCGGCAATTGTGAAGCTAAGAACAACATATTTTCAAATAAAAGAACAGAAGGAAAAACAAGTAGTAACACAGATTCCCATAAGAATGTACAGCGTCGATAGAGTAGTTAACGATATCGTCAATAAAATAGCAAGATTTGATCTTGAAGCGGGAACAAAATACTCTAAGCTAGTCAATCCTAAAGGACTCAAGGAAGAAATTGAACATGCTCTCAAGAAGGCAGATCCTGAAAAAACAGGAATGCTCACGGAAGAGAACAAAAATCGAATAGAAAGGGCATTTGATGTTTTGAAAAGAGAAGCTGCGGGTACAACAAAAATAGAAAGAGTCTCTAAAGAACCTCAAACAATAAGGACGAGAAGCATTCCTACTGCCAGCGTAAAAGTTACAGAGTTCAAGAAAAATAAAGCCATGGTTTATGAGGAGTCTTCAATTAACCTTTCTCGAAAAGAGGATATAGATCTTATAGAGGAAGCAAGAAGAGAGGCCATCTTTAAGAACGTAATCCAAGTCGAGAACAAGTATCTGTTTAAGTGTCCTCTCAATGTTGTGATTCTATCGCACAATAATGAAAGAGAATTTGCAAGGTATCTCTTGATGCAAGAGTACGCACAGCAAATAGATGCGTGGGTCAAATCCGTTGATAGAGGGTTTTATGACGTTCCTTATACCTATAGGGTTGGAAGCCCTAGCTCACTTGCCAGAGGTGGCGGTCACCAGAAATGGGCAAAGTTCAACCCTGACTTCTTTGTTAAGATCGGAAGAGACATTCTAGTCGTTGAAATCAAATCTGATGAGGATATAACCGAAGAGAATAGGGCTAAGCTGAAATATGCTAAGATGCACTTGGGAGAATTAAACAAGAAGCAAAAGAAGCTTAGATTTTACTTCAAGTTTTTGTCACCACAGGATTTTCCACAGTTCTTTGAAGCTTTAAAAAACTGCAATTATGCTAAATACGTCAGCAATCTTGAGGCTGAATTAGGTAGCTAGATACAAAACGATTCAGCTGACGTCAAAATCAACTCTACTGGCGAAGGTAAACCAGCGATGCATTTTCGTATTAAGCATGGAGAACAGAAACTCGATGTTGGGAATAGCCATGCGTAGCGATGCTCAATCCAGAAGGTTACCTCCAGGCGTGTTGTATGAGGCGGAAGAAGGCAAGGCCGATGCCATGGCGAGGTCTCCTAACGGATACGTCTTCTTGTGCAACAACAGGACTGAAAGAGAGTGTCTCGAAAACAAATTGTTTGGATCGCCAAAGTCTGAGTGGAAACGAGTCTCCCAAGTGAAAGAACGAGACATCCTATTCCTACTGAACTATCAAAGCAACCGTTTACATGGAGTGTTCGAAGCGGTAAGCGATGGCAAATTGGGCGTGGAGCCCTGCGCTTTCGAGGGCCGCTTTCCAGCCCAAGTCCAAGTGAGAAGGAAGATGTGGTGTCCTCCACTCGATGAGACAGCGCTTCTGCCTTTGATCAAGAGAGGATGGATAAGAGTCAGCAGGAGGGGCATACTTCTATTTCCGCCTAGACTTGGGCCTAAGTTCATCGATGAGCTCTGGAGAATCTTCCTAGAGGTACCGGTTACACCACGCACAAAGACCGGACTTGTCGGCTATAAGGCGAAGGACGGACATATCACAAAGTCGTATTGCGAGAGGTTTCTAGACGACTGGCTTCATGAACACCTCCCATACAAGCATGAATACAACTATCGCGTCCAAAGAGCGAAAAGGGAGGTGCTATGCGACTGGTATATCCCAAAGATAGATCTCCACATTGAATTCTGGGAGAAGAAGACCCGGGGAGACCCCAGAGCAATAGAGATCAAACAGAAGTTCTACGAGGACCATTCACTCAGAGCAATCGACATCTATGAGAATGATCTACAAATAGCCGACCGGATGATCCCAGCGAGAATTAGACAAGTAGCTCCGGAATGCAAATTCAGAAATCTCGGGAAGGATGAGACAAGCTAGGTCAACGCATATGTGGAGTGGTAGATCTCATGAGTCTGCTGAATGAGTATACGTCTCGAGTCGCATCTTGCCTAGAGAGGCTTGGCAGGAAGTTCGTTCGACATCCACACCTCTTCTACACTGAATCTGATATGCACTGCTACCTATACTACCTCCTTTATGCTGGAAGAACCTTCAAAGGCTTGGTTGAAACTATCGATGGTGAGAACACGATTCTACTGCACAAAGAGCTGCCGACCATAGGAAGATACACTAAAGACAGCCAAGGTCTACTCGTTCTCTCTGAGAAAGGAACGAGAGGCCACTTTGACATAGCGATCATAAACATCAGAGAGCTTTGATAGCTGTTGAGCTCGCGCTTGATGAAGACATCACGCACTTCAAGAACGATCTACTAAAGCTCACCGACGCGAGAAATGACGTGAAGCAAGGATTCATCGCACACTTCGCTAGAGAGAAAACCATACCCGCCGATGAGCATCAAACGATGAACGATCTCCTAGCAGCCAATCCACATATCAGATCACTAATCATAGACCGCTCTATGAGAAGAGCGAATGTCTACAATGCAAAGACTGCGGATACAATTGGATGGAGAAATATGATGACCCAATAGCTTGCGCTTGATCATCTGTGTTCGTCTTCAAGTGTTTATCCACAAGAGAATGCGGTTTGTTTCATCCATTGCAAGTATAAATAAGGAACGAGAATAACTATTTCGCACATGTTGATTCGAGGTAAAGTCAAGGAAATAAAGGACTTAGACGTTTCCCCGCTAGACGTGATGAGAATCCTTCTGCCCCTGTTAAGTGCACAGCTATCATTCAATTATGGTCTAGCTGCAGAGTTTACGACAGGTCTACCTATGTTTCTTCCATGTGGCCTAAAGAAGTTGGCTCAAATATGTGCTACCGGACTCTGGAGAAGATTATGGGATGCCCTAAAGCAAACAGAAAAATCCAGCAGAAATGCGGTTCTGGAGGATTTTTTGGATTGCTCCTTTTTGATGGAGGTGACTAGTGACGGAGCCAAACGCGGGACATATAACACCGTGTACTTTTACTATCGAGGCGATGCACCTCAGCTGGCACACAATGCTGCGGATGAAGTTTTTGGCTACGCATTCCATTCACTCGCTCACTTTAGGATAGGTGGAGAATCCAGATCTGATATTGCTTTTGAAAATATTTTGACTGCGCCTATGATGATAACAACGGGCTTCTATGGTATAGAGGCATTTCACGGCATGTTGCAGAATCTTATGTGTAGATTCAACTTCCTTGACTGGAAGGAAATGAAATTGTTACATATGCTCAATGTGAATGACCTGAAGAAACTTATGGAGATTCTATTGCCTTTTGCCAACAGGCATGGCTGTATTTGCATCTCGGCTAGAGTGCTTTGCAAGAAACTTGCCAAGGAGATGGGAATAAGTAGGAAAGAAGCAAAACTGCTTATGCAAAGTCTCTGCAATGAAGATTACGCTAGACTCCTACCCGTGTTTGCAGAACCCCTTAAAAATGAAGTGTCTTCTGGCATAGACAAGGAGCTCGCCAACGCAATAGTGAAGACAGACGATTTAGCGGGTCCCTACAAGGGGAGAGAGGTTCTGCCTTTCATACAGATAAGGGGATTTGTCTTTACGTCACTTTGGCTTTTGCACTACCTCGCTGTATGCGATCTGTTTGAGAAGACCAAGGAATTTTGGTTGCAAAGAGGGTTCAGTTTGGAGACATTCGTGGCGGCCTTCCTGAAGGACTATGGGTTCCAAACAAAGACGCCTCTCAAATGGATTGTCCGACCAGTGATCAAAGGGAAGGCCAAACTTGAAATAAACGTAGCTGCTTACAAAGAAGGAAAATTTGTGATGATTCAATGTAAGAGTTACATGAGGCAAGCCTGGAAAGACAAAATCTCTAAAATAAAGCATGATGCGAAGCTCTGGCGTGAAGCTGCAGAGTATCTTTCCAAGAATTTAAGCGACCTAACTGAATGTGTAAGAAGAGCTGATTATGGGCTTTTCTCTTCAATTGAAAAAAGAGGCATTGAGATTATTGTGCCGACCGTGGTCACCGAGGTCGATGACTACTGAGTTGTGCATGGATGCAGAGTGATAAATGTCCACGATTTTATCACAGAAGTTTTCTACCTCGACACCTTGAACCTCTGGAGTGACCTGGTGAAAGGTGGAGAAGCCATTCAGATTAAGTGAAGTCTTCGCTGCAGAAACTATGCTTTTCCATATCTCTGGACGGAGGACAGCTTCTCTCTTATCGCTTCTACGATGAATTCTGCTCTGCTTCTGTAGCCAAGGACTTTCCTGTCTATCAGTTTGTCTATTTCTTTGGCCAGCTCCTCTGGGACTTTGACGTTGACGTATCTCTTAACCAAATGTAAGTGCCTCAAGAATGAGCCTTCAAAGGTCTGGAGAGCATATCTTTGATGGAGCACGCATAATCCATATATGGATATCATAGCCAAATACAGTCTTGGGCCCGATTATCATGCTATCTTGCCACACAAGTGAAACTCAATTGCTAGGCGATTTGCACTGCGCAGCCATTAGGGCATGAGATGTTTGCAATGAAGAAGCTCGCTGAAGAATACTTTGCAATTCTCGGAGAGCTGAGGAAAGGGGCTAAGACCGGTTCCAATCTTTCAGCCAAGTTGAGCCTGTCAAAAGCGGTTATGGCTGGTAGGCTTGCTCCGTTAGTCAGATGGGGCTGCATACGAGAAGCCAAGCCCGGGCTCTATGAGATAACTGATAGAGGCTTGGAAGCTCTGAAGACAGGCGTCAGACCTCCTGTGGAAGCAAAGAGAAGGAAGCTGAGGATAGTTGGTCCTCGAAGCCAGATACCCGACTTGGTCTATGAGCCTGTTAATGAGCAGGGCGTAATCTTCCTCTTCGCCAAATACCACAAGGAACTCGGCATAGAATACATTGAGGGCATTCAGCAAGGCTTCCCAGACGCCTTCGGCAGAAGAAGAATTGGAAAAACAGAATACGAGCCCGTCGATATAGAATTTGAATTCAGAAGCCTAGACTTCAAGAATCACCAACATGACCCAAACCAATGCGACATAATCGTCTGCTGGGAACACAACTGGAAGGAAAGCTCTCTTGAAGTGGTTGAATTAAAGACCGCTATACCCGAGATGCTGAGAGCCCGCAAGTGTAGAGGAGAGGCATCCACGATGGGAGGTAACAGAGGATCTTGACGCAAATACCTTCCGCGAAGTTTGATTTTTTATTTTTTTCTTGATTGAAGAGACGCATAGACAGATTAGCCTATATGGACAAAGACACGTTACTTGATTTGGTGAAAATCCTTTGGGACGATATTGTGGTCGTTGCGGAAGGATGCTGGTTGAGGGCTTCGCATACTGCGATGGATGTGGGGTCAAGATCGCATGGCCTCAGATTCCGCCATGCCGGGCTCTTGAAGAGCTATCTGAACGAGAAGTCAAGATTTGGCTAAATGAATACAAGCAGGCAAATGATTTCTACAGACATCACGACATCATGGGATGGGCTATGGCTATTATTTTCATTCCAGCCTCATTTGCTATTCTCGCTCATGCAGCAACCATAGAGAAACACTATCTTCCTCTCTCAATAGTATCTGTCACAATTCTACTCGTTTGGATAGGCATGTTTCTTAGAATGTCAGACTACACTAAGCCGAGACAAACTAGAATATTTGAAATTGAACATCAGCTACACATGGATCACCATTTAAGAGTAGACAATTTTCTCAAGGCACAGCGCAAGATAGGCTCTATCATAACGCAAATCCGACTCACTGTCTTGAAGATTCACGAGCTAAAATGGATTCTTCTTGCTGGGCTCATAATCGCATGGCTCGTCTTGATATTTGAAGCAGATATAATGCGTCTAGTAGGTCGTTAGGCTTTGCCCGGCTGACTAATGGATTGCGTTTTTGTGATGGTTTGCCTGAGTTTGGTAGACCTATTGCCATTGTTGTTGGAGTGAATACCATAAGCGAGAAACTGACGAAGGTTTACGGTTCCGATTCATTCCAGAGTAGCGATTCACAAAATTCTTCAACTATTTGAGATTTATCTCTGCATGGAAGATTGATAGGATATCCCTTCTCGAAGGTCCAAGCTTCACCGCTATCAGCAATAACCCTCTGGCAGAGAAAGCAGACCAGCCGCCTACGCTCAGGATCATAAGCTTAGGAGACCTTGGACCTGATTGTAGTTTCAAGCGTGAATCAGTTTCATCAGTTTGAGTCTGCATCTTTTGCGGATACAGTGGACTATGTAATAACGCCTTGGCACACAATCCCGGGCATGTGCTTGTGTATAAAACAGACCTGCAGGTTCCATATGTTGCCCAGAATTTTTTCCAAAAGGAACGTGTAACACCGATGGCAGCACAGGCAAGTAGAACATCTGAATTGGCATGGTCCGATACGATACGTGGACAAACCTAGGAGCTGCGAATGCGAACTCGTTTCTTTGGCAGTGGAAAGCCAGATGAGACGCTGTAAGTTACTCGGCCTTGCTTGTTCGCTTTGATTTCGAGCTTGAAT
>Ga0209725_1002038_pt1 | contig 11091 bp, 15 predicted proteins | sample I18A1metaG_FD_184145 | JGI IMG/M metagenome (GOLD analysis project Ga0209725, IMG submission 184145) | Lake sediment bacterial and archeal communities from Gulf of Boni, Indonesia to study Microbial Dark Matter (Phase II) - ​I18A1 metaG... | ecosystem: Environmental > Aquatic > Freshwater > Lake... | reverse complement strand
CGGCCTACCAAGCTGGTCTCCCGGTATCGAGACGGTCTTAGTGTAGGTTCCCCCTACCTCACCGGAGCCGCCTAAAATGAACGTCTGCACGCCGTTATGGAACTTCCACTTGCCCTCAACGGTGTTGTACCACCATGACCCCGCGGGTACGCTTCCGTCAGGCGGGTCAGCGGCCAACGTGCCCAAGTAGAGGCTTCTGACGGAAACGCTCATGTAGCTTCCTCACAGCCGCTAGGCTCGGAGACCTACCTTGAGAAGCTGAACGGCTTTCTCTAAAACGCGTATCTTCCACCATCCGATTCTGGTGAAGACCGTGTTCCGTCCATGCTTCAACCCCCACACCCTGAAGTTCATCGTCAACTCTTCTCCTAAAGCGTAGCCTTTCACTAGGAACTCCAGGAAGTGAGGCGTGTCCACTTCGACGACGATCTCCTCAAGTTCACCCGGCCTCATCGTCGTCACTTCGTCGAAGTAACCGTGGATCTCCTCTATGGGAACGTGGAGGGTGTTCTGACCGAGAACCCGGGTGTAAAGCTGTCCGGTGACGGTGAGCATCAACCTGTCATACTTCTCCAAGTAGCTCAAGGAGCTTCCCCCACCCCGCTATCTGAGAGGAGCGGATTTAACCTATTCTAAACGACGGGTGTCAGCCACGTTCCCCAGTAGAACCTGTTCCACGCCATGAACCAGAAGAGCATCGCGGCGGCGAGGAAACCGACGGTTCCAAAGCCTAGCAGCGGTGTGAACGAGGCTAGAAGCGTGAAGTACATGATGATCTCGTTTACGCCGAGTCTCTTCAACAGCCTCCTATGATCCCACTTCTGAGGTCTCAGAAGCCTGTACGCCAGACTTACCATCAACGCTCCGAGCACGCCGGCGAAGACGAGGGCCGGTATGCCTCCTCCCGTAGCCTGAACGATGAGCAGGGCGGTGACGAGCATTCCAGCCCTGATCGCTACGCCTGTAGGCAGACTATACCTTGGAATGAACATTCCATCCTCAACGCGGGCGCCGAGCAGCTTAACCAGGTTCTCTTCGTCACTGTTGATGTCTTTGAGGGAGCCCTCGTAGCCTATCTGAAAGGTGGCTAGGAGGAACACGTAGAGGAAGAGGAGGACCCCAGCCATGTTCAACTCTGAGGAGGTTGAGTAGAAGGAGAAGACCGGGATGAGCGTCGTGGTAAGCGAGTTCCATAACGGCGCTCTAACCGGGTGTTCCTTGCACTCAACGTTGTAAAGCCAACCCAGCATGACGAAGAGAAGCCCTATCGCCCACGCGTTCGTTCCGAGTGAAAGGAGAAAGATGGAGGTCAATCCGGCTCCATGGCCTAACAGGAGAAGCGCCCAAGCGGAGGACTCGGAGATCCTACCGGCAACCAGGGGGAAATGCTGCTTCTCAGGGTCCTTCCTATCGTAGGGCAGGTCGAGAAGGTTGTTCACCATCATTCCGTTGAAGTGGAAGAGGACGCCGAACAACGCCCAGTAGAGCGTCTGAGTCGACCAGAAGCTTCCTCCGGCTGCCACGCCGCCCAGTATGAAGAGCGGCATCGTCAAAGCGGCGGTGTGAATCCTCCCGAACATCAAGTAGTCTTTTATCAGCCCAGCTTCCCCACGATGCCCGCCATGAACCCCGTCCACCCGTCTACGCTGCGGCAGAGCCTCTTCTCCGACTTCACCAGGATCGCCGTGCTCCTCCTGAGCTCCGCGTTAGTGCCCTCGTTGAAGGCTCCTTGAGCGGCGAGCACCTTCTCCAAGACCTGGCTGTGTCTGTCAAGCGCCTGCTTATGCTCCCGGATAGCAGCCAGTATCTCGTCTGTTCGACTCTTCATCTCGGCGCGGATTCGGCCTCCGAGAATGTCGCCTATCATGCCCATTACGCTATGCTCCTTAGGATCGGGTCGAACTTCTTCATGCCCTCGGTGTTCCGCAGCTCGCTCCACACGTGTCGGAGGAAGTACAGGGCGGTCGGTGTTCCCCTGAAGTTGCCGAAGCTGTAGAACTTCGCGTGGCCGATCAGCCAGGCGGCTTTCAGGTCGTACGGTGCCTGTGTGTCAGGCCTCTCGCCCAGGTAGCTCCACACCAGGGCCCTATCCCAGACTCTGACCTCAGCCATCACGTCCCTGGGGCTCTTGACGAGCTTCAAGGCTCCGTCCTCAATCCGCAGGTAGGTTTGAACCTTCACGTTGCGCAGCGACGCGTCGGTTATGTCCAGTTCGATCACGTTGCCGCCTGGGAAAGCGTGTTCCTGCTGGATGGCGCCGATGTTGATCTCCGAGTTCAACGCCGTTAACGCGGCGGCCATCACGTCGAAGAGAACCTCCCTAGCGATCTCCTTGCCTCTCTCCTTCACACGTTCCGGGAACGTCAGCTTAACCGGCCTCGCCTCGAGGATGACGTCTACGGCGCGTTCCACGGGCTTCGCCAACTCGCCTGTCAGCCACGGCTTACCCTCCGAGACGGCCTTCCTGATCTCCATGCTGAGAGGCAGCCTTCCCAACGCCATAACGTTCAGGTCCTCGGTCACCCAGGTTAACTGGCTTTCACCGAACACCTCGTATGAATCCTTGCACTTCTCGCAGTGGAAGCCGCTCATGTTCTCCACCACGCCCAGCACAGGTATCCCCTCGAGGTGGTGAAGCTGGATGACGCTTCTCGCCGACTGAGCGTGAGCAGGCTGCATCACGATGACGCTTCCCAGTAGCTCCTGGTCGAAGATCCCTACGATGCCTTTGAACGGGTCGCTGATCCCAGAGGGCAGGTCGACGACGAAGTACTCGGCATCCCACTCCGAGTAGTTCACGACGTCTCGGAGGATCTCCACGTACTGGCTGCCCTCCATGCTGACAGGGTGGTCTACGGCAACCCCGGCCATGCTGAACACTTGAACCGAGTTGTTAGGCTCCTCCAGCCTTATCGGTCGGAAGGTCCGCTCCTTGGAGACCTCAAGCTCCTTATGTAACCCGAGCATCGGCAGGAGGTTCGGGTTGTCTATATCCGCGTCCACTATCGCCACTTGGCGTCCGCGCTTCGCAAGTTCAACCCCCAGGTTGATCGAGATGAGGGTCTTGCCGGTTCCTCCTTTCCCACTTAACACTAGCACAGCCTTCCTAGCCATGAAAACCACCTTTAGGCTATCGTTCAGAGACCAGTCTCGACGGCAGCCGGGACGCTAATCCTTCCCTCGCCCCTGACTCAACCGTCTTCTCGCCGGGCTGGCCGAGCAGAATCTCCTTAACCTCTGACAGAGGCTTCTTCTCCCTTATGATGGAGCCGGTTTCCCGGAGAGTGCTTTGGAAGTCGCTTTCACCCGCCCTGGGAGCACTCTCAACCCTTTCTCTAAGCGCCCTGATCTCGCCTCTCAGGTCTTCTCTCTCCTTGCTGCTCATGCTCTCCTTCAAATCCTCAATCTTCTCCTGAGCCCTCTTCAACTCGTCCTTCAACTCCTTAACATCGCTGCTCTCTCCGGTCGACGGCTTCTCTTCTCTCACGACCTTTCTCACGTCCTCGAGCGTGAACTTGGACGGCTCGGGGATGATCCCGGCTGCTCTCAGCCTAGTCAACTGGGTGACGGCGTCTTCTCCCCCGCCCGCCCCGACGGGCCGCCTGACTCTTCTCACCGAGACGGCTTTCTCCGGTGCACAAGGCTTCCCCTCAGCGTCGATCGGCGTCTCAGTCTCCTCGTACTGCGTCGTGGACTCCTTCAACCCCTGGAGGTCAGACTTCACGTCCTCCCTGAACTCCCTCAGCACGGTTCCCAAGTCCGTGTCTATCTTCCTGAACCTGTTCTCCATCTCCGTCTTCAACGACTGGATCTCCGAGGTTCTCCGCCGTTCCTCCTCCATACGGAGGAGCTCCTCCCTCGTGATGTACGGCTGATAGAAGGGCGGCTGGCCTGGCTGCTGACCCCACTGTTGCTGTCCCCATTGCTGGCCCCACTGCTGGCTCGGCGTGAACATGAGGCCTCCGCCCATCATCGAAGGCTGAGTGGGACCGGGACCTGTACCCGTGAACATTGGCATCTGCGCAGGCGACAGCTTTCCCTCAGACTGAGCCTTCTGCAACGCCAGGCTGTACTTCGTCGCCACGATGTTCGCGGTGGTTGAACTGATGCCGCGCATGCTTCCGAGAATGTACGGTAGCTCCATGGGGTGAAGGCCTCCCTTCAACTTAGCCCAGCTTAAAACCTCGTCCCGGGCTCTGTCAGGCACGTCCGGGTGTCCTACGAGAACCTCGTCAAGTATTGAGATGGTCTCCACGTCACCCTTGTAAGGAGACGGAGGGCCTTCCGCTGGGAGCCTCCCCTTACCACCGACGGCGGCAGCAGCCGCAGCTGCGGCGGCCCGAGCTCTTCGGATGATCGGCCCCTTGATCCTGCCTAGGTCCATCTTGTCCATGGATAGGATCTCACTTAGCTCGTCGAGGTCAACGTTAGGGGTCTCCTTCAAGATACGCACCGCTATCTCCTTAGGTTGGAGACCTTCATCTTTGAACTCCTTCACCCTCTGCTCTAATTCAACCTCAGTTCCTCCAGCACCTTCCTCTTCCTGCTCTAATCCCGCCATTCGGAACCCTAAAGCTTTAGACCCCTATCTCAATTTAAGTGTACCCACAGGTGAGCGCGGCTGAAAGTGGTGGTCGTCGGCTCCAGCATCGCCGGCACGGCGACGACGGTAAGCCTCCTCTCCTCTAGGCCTGAAGCCGACGTTACGCTGATCGACCGTCACCTCCACAAGAGGACGTCCAGGTGCGCAGGCGGCATCTCACTCCACATGCTCAGCAAGACGGGGCTCACCCTGCCGAGACGACTGGTCCAAACAGAGATCAGAAGCGTCCAGGTGTACGGCCCCGATCTTGAAACCCACTGGGGCTTCACGTCGTCCACGGCGTACGGCTACGTCGTCGACAGGCCTAGACTGGAGGAGTGGCTGACCGCTGGAGCGGAGAAGCTGGGAGCCCGCGTCGTAGAGTGGAACGTTCCCAGCCTCTGCGCCCTGGTGAGACGGTATCCTTCCAACTACGTGGTAGGAGCGGACGGCTTGAACTCAACCGTCAGAAAGTACCTTGGGCTACCGGCGCCGAAGCCCCAAGATATCCACCTCTGCGTCCAATACGAGGCGGAGTGGCCTGTCCACCCGCCTGGAGAGATCCGACTGTACTTAAGCTCGAAGCTGGCCCCTGGAGGCTACGCGTGGATCTTCCCCGCCGGAGACGGCAGGGTGAAAGTAGGCTTAGGCGTGCCGGTTCACGTCACAGGCAAGAGCCAGCTCCTGGAACGGTTCCGCGGAGCCGTCGACGCACCGCCAGTCACGTCTCTCGTCGGAAAGATGATCCCTACGGCGTCTCCTATGAAGACCTGCGTCTACGGCAACACCGCCCTAGTAGGAGACGCGGCGCTCCACTGTGACCCCGCGACGGGAGGCGGCATCGCCAACGCCCTCATCGCCGGAAACCTCCTCGGCCAAGCCTTAGCTGAACACGGCGTCTACTCCAAAGGCATCGAGGAGCCGAGGATCGTCGAACCCCTGGAACTCTACGACGTCTGGTGGAAGCAAGCGGTAGGCCAGAGGAACCAGCTCAGGTACAGAGTGAAGCAGTTGATTCAGAGGCTGGGAGACGAAGGGGTAACCCGCCTCCTCAACTCGCTTCAAAGCTTCACGCCCCGCAGCTCAGACGTCGGAAGAGAACTCGTCCGTGCAGTACTACACGTTCTCCTGCGAGACCCCAAGCTTCTGCTTAAGCCTTAAAAACGCTGAAGACGAGACTCCCCATCATGGAGAAGATTACCAGGGCGCTTCAACGAACCTACTGGAACCGCGCGGCGACACCAGTCATCGTTCAGGCGTCGCCTAACCGTCTCCCAGAGTTAACGGAGCTACTCCGACAGAGGGTGCCGGTAAACCTTCTTGAAGCCGTCCCGCCTCTCTTCCCCCGGATCCTAGGCGCCGGCACGGTTCCACTGTCAAAGTGGAAGGAGCTACCGGCGTTCAACATGGTCGCAACGGTTCTCACGCCAGCTCTCATCGAGGAGGTGGCAGGCTGGGCTCAGGTCGAGAAGGTCTATCCTGACGCTTACCGTTACCCTGTCTCCTACCCAGTCGTTCCGAGAGAAGGCGTCTACGTCGACTACAAGCACCAGCCGTTCACGTCGACCAGATGGGTGAAGACGCTCCTGGGCTTAGACAAGGCGTCCGCCGCAGGGTGGAACGGCTCAGGCGTCAAAGTCGCCGTGCTCGACACCGGATGCGAGAAAGCCCTCCCCCAGGTTACACACGTGCATATCCACACGGCGATGCCTGAGAAAGGCGGCCTGGGAACGGATGCAAACGGGCATGGAACATGGTGTAGCTCCTGCGTCGGCGGTAGAAGCTGGACTGATCGACGGTACAACGTGCCGGTTGAAGGCATGGCCGTGGAAGCAGAGCTTCACAGCGTACAGGTGTTAGGCTTCATCGTCGGCATGGGAATGGAGTCTGACATCCTCCAAGGAATGGAGATAGCGCTCCGCCTGGGCGCGAAGGTGGTCAGCATGAGCCTCGGAGGCGAGGACGCTCCCCCCGACTCGGAGAACGCTGAAGCCGTCGCCGTGAACAACCTCTCCGAGAAAGGCGTCATCGTCGTCGTCGCAGCTGGGAACAGCGGACCTGAGACGCGGACGATAGGCTCACCGGGCTGCTGTTTAAACTCGTTAACAGTTGGAGCCCTAGACCCAGTGAAAGGAGTCGTCGCAGACTTCTCCTCCCGTGGGCCCACCGCCGGAGACGACTACGTGAAACCCGACGTGGTCAGCTACGGTGTCCGCGTCCACAGCCAGATCGCAGGCTTCCTGGCGACGATGACCGATCCCACGGACAGAATCTACGCTCCTCTCAGCGGCACCTCCATGGCAACCCCGGCGGCGGCAGGCCTCGTCGCCTGCATGGCTCAAGTCTACAAGGACAGGTTGAACCGCGACCTCACCGTTAACGAGGTTAAACGGATGATGGACGCGCTCGGCCACATGAAGACGAACGAGGACGGCTGGGGTCTCCTCCACTGGGGCCTCGTGGAGGACTGGGTGAGCCAGCTTTGAAGCTAATGCTTCCCGAGTACCACGGCCTCCCAGAAGCCTATCCTCGTATCAGGAGGATATCCTCCAAGCTCGCCGACTACCTGGTGTTAACGAGGCCGCTTACGCTTCTAGGAGCCTGGGCTGCCGGCTTCTTCCTCGACCTCCTCTTCTCCAAGCTGGCGGGCAGCACGCTCAACTTAACCAGGGCGTTCGCCGTCGGGTTGACCTTGGCTTTCCTTCAGGGTGGAGGTCAAGCGTTGAACCAGAGCATAGGCGAGGAGGTGGAGATAGACAGGGCGAACGGTAAGACGTACAGGCCTACGGTTGAAGGCCGCATCAGCCTCCTCGAGGGCAAGGCCGTAGCGATCGCTACGTTCACGTCGGGCGTCGCGTTAGCCTACGTCGTCAACCCCAGCTACGGCCTCTACGCTCTGCTCATCGCGTTCTTCGCCGTCGCCTACACGGCCCGGCCTTTCCGAGTGAAACGTTTCTTCCTCCTGAACAACGTTTGGCAGGGGGTTGCTCGAGGCCTCCTTCCAGCCGTCTACGTGGCTTCAACCTACGGCTACGGTTTAACGGCGTTCCTCTTCGGCATAGCCCTCGCCGTGTGGGTTACAGGAGCTCAGGCGACGAAGGACTTCGGAGATGAAGCCGGAGACCGCGTCTTCAACATCAGAACGTTCCCCGTCGTCCTAGGCCGGGATAAAGCCCTGAAGCTGATGGCCGGATTCATGGCAGCAGGCTTCGCCCTCCTAGACTTGTTCACAGCCTTCGGCTATCTGCCTACTTCCTTCTACGCTTTGAACGTCCTCCTCGCCCCTTCAACAGTGATCATCTGGGGCCTGAGGAGAATGGTGAAGCTTCACGGAGTTGAGAACTCGGCGAGCTGGGCTCTCTGGTACGCTACGCTAGGCCTCTTCTACGCTCTCCCAGCTCTTCTTCCGTGACTACGCCACACCGTCTTCCCGTAGTCAGGGCAGGCATGGTTTCCGCAGAAGAGTATCTTGACCCCTATGATGGTGTCGCCTGCAAGTCTCTCGCCGCAGGTCTGACAGGTTGTCGGCCTCAAGCCTTAGAGGCTCCGCCTAGAGCCTCCTTCACCAGCTTCCCAGGATACCAGGCTTCAGGCTCTCCGGTGACGCCTCTGAGAAGGTCGATGAGAGGCCTGTCTAAGAACTCTTTCAACGGCCTCGTCAACTCCTCCCTAGCCTTGCCCCGCAGGTTCTTCATCCCTATCCTGATCAGGTTGGAGGGGTCTCCCAGCACTTTCCCCAGCTGTTCCAGGTCTTCCTTCGTCATCCGGTCCAGAGACGCCAGCTTCACTTCCAGCGTCTTCTCGATCTTGTCGACGATCTCCGCCTTATCGGCCACTCGACCACCACGCTTAAACGTCCTCTTCGACGAAATAAAGCTTGGTCGCCTTGTCCATCCTGTACGACGTGAGAACCCGTAGGCTTACCCCGGAGCTGCTGGACGACCGCGTTGGAAAACTGGTTAACGGCTTGAAGGAACGCGAATTCCTGAAAGGCACCGTGTTCGAGCAGAGAGCCGTCGCCCAAGGCTTAGACCCGTACAGTCTCCTAGTCGGCGTAGCGCTGGGAGCCGCCGCCACCCTGCTCGTAGGCATCTTCACGATCGAACTGTGGCTTCCCAGGGCGATCGCCCGCGTGACAGGTAAGACTCTTACCGAGGTGACACGGACAGTTCAGGAGATCCTGACATGACCGTATCGGAGTCGGCGGAGAAGCTGAAGAAACGGAAGGAGGAGGTCGTCGAGAACGTGCGGTCCACGGTAGACAGCCTCGTCGGCACCGTGCAGAGGCCGACCATCTTCCTGAAGGAACCCATGTGGAAACAGATTAGGCGGCGGCTGAGAGAGAGACGCTAGTTTTATAAGCTGAGTGGAGGTAACCTTCCTCGGTTGTCACGTATGGCAGCTCAGATCCCAGGTAAGGTTGAAAGCAACCTCAAGGAGAGGGCTAGAGGCGTCAGAAGCGCTGCGAGCAGAGAACTCACGATCGGCAGAACCTTCATCTCAGACCTCGTAGCGTTGAGGCCGGTCAAAGCCGTCACAGACGTCGTCACTGACACCCTGGACAACGCCGGAGACCTCGTCAAAGTCCAAGCCGACGTTACCCGCAGGTGGCTTTCAGGATAGGGGATTCCCAGATGAGCCTCATCGAAGACGCCAAGAAGCGGATTGAACAGGCTAGGACCCGCGTTCGCGGGAGTACAAGCGGCTCGCTTCTAGGCGGACAGGGAATCCTCAGCGGACTTGGCAGTGGACAGGGCCTCCTCGGCGGCCAAGGACTTCTCAGCGGACTTGGTGGTGGACAGGGAATCCTCGGACAGGGCCTCCTGAAAGGCGGGAAGCTCGGGCTTCTCGAAGGCCGGAAGCTTAAGGTCCTTGAAGGCCGCAACATCCCGAAGCTGGCAGACGTTAGGGCTAGAGGCGTTGCGTCCGTCCTGGAAGACACGTTCCCGAAGATCAGGGAGCTCCGGCAGGGAGTCGTCCCCAGAGGACCTTTCCGAAGAGACATCACCGACCGCGGCTCAGACATGGCGGTTGAAAGCAAGCCTTCGATGCCGGCAGACCACCGAGACATGAGCTTCGAGCTTTAGCCTTATCTCTCCGCCCTAGGTGAGCCCTGTGGAGATCGACGAGGTATCAGACATACTCGGGGTTTTCAGAGGGTTAAGGGCTCCCCAACACGTCTTTCTCACCGACGAGACGGTTAAGGAACAGGTCGACGGCCACGTCTACTACAGGGGCTTGCAGCCCAGGGCGAGGCCGGACACCATCTTCGTGACCAGGGACGGAGATGCTTCAACGCCGATACACGAGGCGGTTCACGCTCAGTTCAACCTCGGAGAGGCGGGAACGGAAGCCGTCACAGCGTTTCTCCTAGCCAAGTACAGGTTCCTCATGACCCGGCCCTTGCTGAAAAGCCTCGTTGAACGGAGGGTTCACTACCAGGTGTGTCCTGGATGCGCGGAGTTCGCCTCCGCCCATCAGAAATACGCGGGCAGAGTCGAACACTACGTCAAGGCTTAAGTGCTGAACGCTCTAATCCTTTCCGACGAGAACATGTCTCGAAGACCTATTCTCCTACGCCCGGCTAGGGCGACGCCTCCAGGCATCGTGATAAGCGCCTTGGCGGAAGCGATCACCGTCTCCGTCACGGTTTCTCCGACGAAAGGCTACACGACGACCAGCTTCTACATCACGGTTTCATGGAGTCCGTCTCCGTCGGCCACGTACGCCGTCAACGTTGAGTTCGGAGACGGTCAGACGACGGGCGGACAGGTGCCCACGTCGCCGTTCACCTGTAGCCACACCTACGCCAACCCTGGAACCTACACCGTGAAGGCTACTGTGAAGAACATGGTGACGGGAGGCACGGGTACGGGCAGCGCCACCGTCCAAGTCACAACGGCCCTGTCAGTCACCTTCACGGCTGACAAGACGTCTGGCAACGTGCCGTTAACCGTCACGTTCACGGTGAACATCACGGGCGGATACTCGCCTTACAGCTACAGCATAGACCCTGGAGACGGCTCAACACCCTACACCGGAACCAGGTCCTCGGCGGGAAGCTTCACTCAAGCCCACACCTACTCGAAGAGCGGAACCTACACGGCGAAGTGCACGGTAGACGACGCGCTGGGAACCACGGTAGCTCAAACCGTCAGCGTAGGAGCCGGAGTCGTCATCCTCTTCCCGAGGCTTAGAGAACTCTTCCCCGGCCTCTTCGAACGGATAGACAAGTGGAGGCAGAGGCTTCCAGGCCCCTTCGTCGGACAGGAAGCCGGACAGGAAGTTTAAAAAGGCGAAGCCTCGTTCAACAGGTGAGCATCATGGTCTACGTGGAGGATGGAAGGAACATTCCGACCGCCGTAGGGCCCAGCAACATTCCCCCCGCCAGAAGCTGGGGCATCCTCAGGAACATAGCGAACCTGCCCAGCGTCGCCAACATCGCCGGTCACGACCGAAGCTTCCTACCGCAGCTTACCGGAACACGGATCGCCGCCCTGCTTCAAGCC
>Ga0209725_1002037_pt1 | contig 11095 bp, 15 predicted proteins | sample I18A1metaG_FD_184145 | JGI IMG/M metagenome (GOLD analysis project Ga0209725, IMG submission 184145) | Lake sediment bacterial and archeal communities from Gulf of Boni, Indonesia to study Microbial Dark Matter (Phase II) - ​I18A1 metaG... | ecosystem: Environmental > Aquatic > Freshwater > Lake... | reverse complement strand
TCTGCAAACTGAGTCATAAGAATTTGGCTGTCAAACTTAATATTGCATTCCCTTTGTTGTAGTAGTCTCTTTTGGAGACTTTACATCTATAATTTTGTTTACGAACTCTGCCCGTTCTATAAGCTCTTTTGGGGCAAATCTCCCTGTCAAAACTACATCTGTTTTCTTCGGAAGCTTGTCTAAAAAATCTAAAACCTCTCTTGTGTCTAAAAGATTGCAGTGTAAAGCCAGATTAACCTCGTCCAAAATTAGCAGGTGCGGCTTTTTTTCTTCAATGGTTTTTTCGGCGAATATCAGGGCCTTGTGGGCTAACTTCTTGTCTTCCTCGTTCAAGTCGCCTAATCCATGCCATCCCTTGCGGCCAAACTGGTAGATTTCATAATAGGGCGCCAGCATTTTCCTAACCTTGTATTCACCTGTGTTTTTCCAATATTTTAAGAACTGAATTATTACAACTCTCCGTTTGTGTCCAATAGCACGCAAAGCCAAACCCAGAGCGCTTGTGGTTTTTCCTGCACCGGTTCCGGTGTAAAGGTAAACACAACCCATTTTACCCACTTCTTTCAACATCTCTCCACTATTTGAATGTTGGTTATAAATCTTAAATAGTATGTTTATATCATGTTTTTTCGGAGAAACGACAGATGAAGTATGACTACGAAGAGTTGCTGAAAAAGGCGCGCAATCAAATCCCAGAAGTCAGTGCAAAACGCGAGCGGTTAGAGTTGCCTAAGCTGCATTGTTCAACTGTAGGTATGCGTACTATAATCACTAATTTTGGAGAAGTTGCCGACGCCTTGGATCGCACGCCGCAACATATATTAAAATTTTTAACTCGCGAGATGGCTACAGCTGCAACAATTCATGAATCAAGAGCCATTTTTCAAGGAAAATTTTCCACGGAGACTTTGGAAAGACTCTTGCAAAGGTATATGGAAAGCTTTGTCGTATGCCCAGTATGTAAACGACCAGACACTAAAATTGTGAAAGAAAAGCGCCTATCCTTTCTAGTGTGCAAAGCCTGCGGAGCCAGATCATCCATTAAACAACTGTGAGAGCGACAATAAATTGGAGGTTTACATGAATCTCAGGAAAGTCGGCGCAAATGTCCTTTTAACCATGTGCGACTCCGAAATACTTGGCAAAACCCTGCGTGAAGGAAAAATAGTTTTTCACGTTAAGGAAGAATTTTACAGTGGCGCAAAGGTGAACCTTGAAGAGGCAATATCCTTGATTGAAAACTCGACGATAGTAAATATGGTAGGCAAAAACGTTGTTCAGAGGGCTATAGAAAAAGGCTATGTTCATCCAGAGGCAGTGCTAAACATAGAAGGAATACCGCATGCGCAAATTGTGAAAATTTAGATAGACTAAGCAAAACGTTACTGTTGTCTTATGGCATTGTTTCTGCCTAGTTTTATTCAAGGGATAAATCAAATTAAGGCACCGATAAGAATGAGCATACTTTTAAGGAACGTATGCACTTTCTTCAGAAGAACGCGTATGAGGTGCGTGTTTGGGTAAGAAAAAAGTCCTAAGCGAAGGAGAACTAAGCGAATTGGTTCTTCCAACAGAAAACGATGTTTTAGGAGTAGCTATTAAGCTGCTTGGGTTTGATCGGGTCTTGGTTAGATGTCAAGATGGCTATGAGCGCTTATGTCGTATTCGCGGCAAGATGAAGCGGCGAGTTTGGATTCGGGTAGGAGATGTTGTTCTAGTTTCGCCTTGGGATTTTCAAAGCGATTCCCGTGGTGATTTGATTTGGCGCTATACGAGGGCACAAGCGGATTTTCTTCGCAAAAAAGGTTACTTGACCATTTAATACATTTGTTTTATTGGAGCTGTACGTGAAATAGATGTCTTTTCGTGAGCGTGTTGAAAAAAAGCTGAGACGCGAAGAAAAAAGTTACGAAGTTGAACAGCTGATGAAGGAGAAGCGAAGCGAGGAGTACGAAGTTTTAGAGGAGGTTTTTGATCGCTCTACGCTCATGGTGATTTATCATTTTTTGAACAAGGGGATCATAAGCGAGATTCACGGTGTTGTGAAAGCTGGAAAAGAGTCACGTGTTTACTGGGGAAAAAGCGGCGACGGAAAAGAACTAGCTATAAAGATTTACTTGATGGTCTCTGCCGAGTTTAGGAAGGGGATGCTTAGATATATTGAAGGTGATCCCCGATTTAAAGGCGTAAAGCGCGATACACGTTCACTGATTTTTACATGGGCTCAGAAAGAGTTTAAGAATTTACAAGCAGCGAAAGCGGCAAGGGTGAGAGTGCCAAAGCCCATCGTTGTGAAAAATAACGTGCTTATAATGGAGTTCATAGGAAACAATGGCGTTAGTGCTCCATCGTTGAAGGAGCAACCGCCCCGTAATCCAGAAAAGAGTTACAATACGCTCTTAACCTATTTGAGGAGGCTTTACGGCAAGGCTGAGCTTGTTCATGGAGATTTAAGTGAATACAACATAATGATTTGGAAGGGTCGTCCAGTGTTATTTGACATATCTCAAGCCGTTCCACTTTCACACCCAATGGCGAATTTCCTTCTCCGCAGAGATTTAACCAATCTAAACAAGTTTTTTGGCAGATTAGGAGTTAAGGTTTCGTCAGTTGAAGAGCGTTACAGGCAGGTTACGGGTTTTGGCAATGACTAGCGTGTTTGTTAAAATTCCGAAGGATCGAGTGGGCGTGTTGGTAGGCCCCGAAGGGAAAACTAGGCAAAACATCGAGAACAGACTTTCCGTTCAGCTTCAAATAGAAAGCGACTCAGGAGATGTAACAATAACGCTTGTTAAAAATGTAAAAGACCCATCATTGCTTTTTAAGACAAAGGATGTGGTAACAGCCATCGGCAGGGGCTTTTCTCCTGAACATGCTTTCCGCTTGATCCGTGATGAAGATGCTATTTTGGAGGTTGTCGATTTGCGAACAATTTTTGGAAAATCCGAATCTGATATTAGGCGTATTAAAGGACGGATAATCGGAATGAACGGCAAGACTCGAAGGACAATAGAGGAGCTAACAGACACCAATGTTGCGGTATATGGGCATACTGTCAGCATTATTGGGAACTTTGACCAGATTGAAGTTGCAAGAAATGCTGTACAAATGTTGATTGACGGCAGCCAACATCATAGTGTCTACAGGTTCCTCCAGAAGAAGCGAAGAGATCTTAAGAAGAAAATGCTTGAACTCTGGGAAAAACCGTCTGAAACCAAATAAGTCCACTAAGTTGCTAAGCTCATAGACTTCTTCAAGGCCGACAATTGGCGCACACGTGGTGACTTTTTTTATTAACCAAGAGGGGGGCTCCGTACTCAAGATCCCAATCATATAAGATTCAGCGGGGCCAGAGTCGTCATCGCCCACCAAATAATTAAAGATTTTTTCAGCATAAAAACTTATAGAAGGAAGCTTCCTAAAGGCATTTTGGGCGTGAGATTTGTCTCGGTTTGGTTTGAGTCGAAGTCAAGGTTTAATTTTGGGTTTGGGCTTTCTGGCGACATTGAACATGCATTTGCTTTTGTTTTCCTATTCGCCCTTGATTAATGGTATACGTCTTGAAATGGGTTTATCTAATGCTCAAGCTGGTCTTCTATTTTCTGTTTGTATTTTGACACTTATGGTTCTTCGAGTTCCTTGGGGAATGTTCTGTGATCGAAAGGGGTTTAGGGTAACTACTGGATTGGCTTTAACTCTCATGGGATTTTTTGGTTTGCTTCGTGGTTTTGCTATGGACTACGGTATGTTTCTTGCTTCCCAATTTCTTCTTGGAGCGGCTTTATCTGCAATAATTCCTTGTCTTCCAAAATTGGTATCTGCCTGGTTTCCTAAGCAAAAGTCCGGTTTAGCAACAGGTGTCTGCATGGCTGGTTTTCCAGTCGGCGATGTTTTGGGATTAAGCGTCACACCTTATCTCTCAACATTATTAGGTAATTGGAGGCAAGTCTTTCAACTGTACGGTGCTTGGTCTCTTCTTTTGGTGGTTTTGTGGTGGAAATTCGCCCATGAAAACTTCGAAAAGACACCTGAACAAACGGCTTATGAATATAGATCTCTGCGACAGGATTTTGCAATATTATTTAGAACGAAAGAGATTTGGCTTTTGACAGGTTTGTATTTTTGCGCAGCGGGGTGCTACGACACAGCTTTGGTTTGGCTTGCAGAAATCTTACGATCAAAGGGAATCTCACCTTTTATGGCTGCAACGGTGGGGTCAATGCTACCTTTGGGATTTTTCGCTGCGTCAATCAGTGTGGGCACATTTTCAGATAGATTGGGATCAAGAAAGCCTTTCGTGCTCATACTTGGCCTTCTTAGCGGTCCAGTTATTTATCTTACTGGAACAATATTCGGACCTGCATTGTATGTTGCTGCTTTTCTTGTGGGTTTTTGCACGGTTGGGGTTTTAACGCTTACTCTTGCAATCCCTATAGAGTTGCCTAAGTTATCTTCACATTTATCCAGTGCGCTTGGATTAATCTCTTCACTTGGAAATGCCAGTTCATTTCTTTTACCAACAGTAGTTGGACAAATTAAGGATGCTACCGGAGCTTTTTCGTTGGCAATATTTATGCTAGCGGTTATGGGAGAATGTATGTTCGCGCTGGGTTTAGCGTTGCGGGAGACAGGTAGAAAAGGTGGGGGAAATGCTTAGCAAAATCAAAGTCATCCCTTTAGCGGGGGAAAGTTTCGGCGTCAGATCTATGTGTACTTATGTGGAGACTCCGGATGTGCGGATACTTTTGGACGCTGGAGTTTCACTTTGCCCGAACCGCTTCGGTTTGCCCCCGCATCCTGAAGAATTTAAGGCAATAGAGCGATGCAGAAGAAAAATTGCCGATGCCGCGGAAAAGGCTGAGGTTGTAACCTTGAGCCATTATCATTTTGATCATCACACACCTTCTTATGAAGATTGGCTGTGCAATTGGACTGAGGCCACAGAAACGGCGAGGCAAATCTACGAGGGAAAAATCGCTTTGATAAAAAATCCTAAGGAGAAAATCAATTACAATCAGAGACGCAGAGGGTGGATTTTTCAGAAAACGGGTGGAAAATACGCCAAAAAACTTGAAATTGCTGATGGAAAAACATTCATTTTTGGAAGAGAGACCGTTGTTAGGTTTTCAGAACCGGTTTTTCATGGGCCTGAAAATTCTGCTCTAGGATGGGTTTTAATGACAACTATTGAGTATAAAGGCGAGAATTTCTTGTTTGCACCGGACGTCCAAGGTCCAATCTCTGCGCATACGCTTCAAATACTTAATATGGAGAAGCCTCAAATGATTCTGATCGGTGGGCCACCATTTTACTTGGCGAAATTTAAAGTCGATGTGGAACAAGCACAGGCGGGATTAAAAAACTTGGCAAAAGTTGTCGCAGTTGTCCCATGCATCGTTTTGGAACACCATGTTTTAAGAGATGAAGATTGGCGTAAAAAGACAATGGATGCCTATGATAAAGCACGTGAAGTGGGACATAGAATTTTAACAGCCGCTGAATTTCTCGGCAAAGAGAACGCTTTCTTGGAAGCCCAGAGAAAAAGACTTTTTGTTGAAAACCCCCCATCAAAAGAGTTTGAGAGATGGATACACGAAGGCTTGAAAGCAAAAACCTCGGTTAAGCCTCCAATCTAGATCTCGTTTAGCCTTCCCCCGTTGTTTCGCGCGCGAGATTAAGAGCGTCTTTTCATGTTGCCATGACGCACCGTTGAGCTCCTTCCTGAGAGGCTCGGTCCAATTTGTGACACAGGCCAAATATGCAATAACGCTAGTGGCGGAGATGAGTAAAATATAATACATATTTATTATGCACTTTTCTCTGCAATTAGCTCTAGGAGCAAAGTCCGATGGTTTCAGTGAAGCCTAAAATTACACGCAGAACAATAATTTTGCCAGTCATAGGTCTCATTGCCTTCTTCGTTTATATTTATCTCTTTCAAGTGGACATTCTAGAAATAATCACCATGGCTCAACGCACGGACCCAGTCATCTATTTCTTAGCCGCAGTTTTTAACATAATCGAAGTATTTTTCTATGCACTCTCGTGGCGGATGTTGCTCGACTTTCTTGCCGTCAAAATCTCAATTTTGAAATCTTACCTTTACGTTTGGTATGGAATATTCATGGACATAATTATTCCAGCAGAATCCATTAGTGGAGAAATCTCTAGAGTATACTTGATTACGAGAGAACAAAGTGGAACAGGCGGCAAGGTTGTAGCATCCTTGGTTGCTCATCGGCTTATGGGTATGAGCGTAAATGTTGCAAGTCTGATTTTAGGCATAGGTATACTTTTGATGGAAAGGGAAGTTGGTGGGCTTATTCTTAACCTTGCTTTGTTCTGCGCTGTAGCCATTGCCCTCTGTTTGTTGCTGTTAATTCTGTTATGTCTTAAGGAAAAGTGGACACTAAAAATAGTTAATGCGCTGATAAGACTGATAGAACTTGTGAGTCGTGAACGGTGGAAACTGACAAAAGTTAGAGAAGATGCAAGAAAAACTGCGACTATGTTTCATGATTCGATGAAGGAGTTTAGCCGCGCTCCAAAGACCCTTTCTACCTCACTGTTTTTCCTTATAATCACATGGATTTTGAACCTGAACATTGCATATCTAGTTTTCCTAGCTCTTAGATTTCCAGTTCAGTGGAGCACAATCCTGATAACATCCTCGATAGTGCTTGCAGTAAAATCTATTCCAATAGGCGTACCTTTTGAAGTGGGACTCCCGGAAATAACCATGACTACTCTGTACACCTTGCTGGGAGTTCCTTTAGAAATAAGCGCAACAGTAACCATACTAAACAGAATCATAACTCTCTGGCTCAGGTTCTTCATAGGGTTTGTAACTCAACAATGGCTTGAAATCAAAACAATCACTGCATCCGCTAATACTAAGAACACAGAAAAAGCCTAAAATTACACTTTCGCCTTTTTTGCCTAGGATGTCGTGGATGGAAATAGAGCTGGAAGACGCATCGATTCGTCATTTAGATCGGCTTTATGAAATAGAAAAGGAATGTTTCGCAAAGGAAGCGTTTACAAAACCGCAAATCGCCTACTTGCTCACCGAGTACAATTCGATAGGATTAATTGCCAAGGTAAACCGCGAAATTGCAGGCTTTGTAATAGGATGGATAGACAGCGAAAGAAAATCGTTAGTAGGTCATATACTCACAATAGATGTCGCGTCAGCTTACCGCCGGAGAAGGATAGCACAAAAACTTTTGCAAGAGATCGAAAAACTATTCAAGGAAAAAGGTGTCAAAATGTGTCGGCTTGAAGTTCGCGAAGACAATGTTGCCGCATTGAATCTTTACGAAAAACTTGGATATAAAAAGGCACATAGACTGGAAAGATACTACGGAGATGCCCATGGACTATATCTCAAGAAGGCTTTAACTTAACTTTAGTAGCTTTAATTTGGTTTTTTCATCAAAACTTCTTTGCAAACTCACGCCTTCGCCTTCAATAACAATCAACTCTGCTGTGGCACCAACCTGAGAACCCTCCAGCAAGTGTCCGCCAAAACATTCAGCTTTTTCGTTTGAAACTACCAAATGCGCGTGAATCACTACCTCACCTTTCTCGTCAACGGCCACATTCCCAATACAGGAAGCTATTTCCAAAGGAAAATCCAGACGAATATGGTTGTACACGCCTTCTTTGTAATATCCTAAGACAACGTTCTTCAAAGTTCCAATTAAGAATAAAACGCCAGCTTTTATGTCCCATTCTTTAACGCGCCTCTCAATGGCCACAGCTAGGTCTTCATCTTCGAAAATCCTGGAAAAACATATTTTTCCAACTTGTCCTTCAGCCAATCCATAGTCACCATTTCATTTCTGCTAAAGCTTCCCTAAATGCTTTAGACACAAACACTTAAAAGATTTGATGTAAATTATTAGATCCGTGAGAAAGATTGTCCAAGACAAAAAGCCACGAACGAACACTTGTCAGGGCAATAGTTGTATTGATACGTAACACCACTTGGAGATGTGGAAGACTAGAAAGATTGATAGTTCGGCATCTCCACAAAAGAAACGAAAATTTTGGAAAACCAGAAATGCCAATAAATGATATGATGCAGAACCTGCGATTAACTGGCAAGAAAAAGAATGAATTTCTAGACGCTGTCAAAAGACTTGAAAAAAGGAATATAGTAAGAATACTGAATATTGTAAGCTAAGTTTTTGGTCTCTTCCTCAACATTTTACTTGACCAATTCTTTTGCGTTTGCAATCCATTTTCCAGTGATTTTTGGTGAAATCTTTAATTTTGCCGCCAACTCCTCTGCTGAAGCCTTACCTAGTTCTTCAACACTGTTTATGCCCACGTTCCTTAATTGTGCCGCTCTCTTTGGTCCTACACCCTTAACCCTCATTAGCTCAACTGTGGTTGTTGAAGGTTCCACTGCAACTTCGATTTTCTCTTCTTTCACGACTTCTGTAACTGGTTGCGCTGGCTGAGTTACTGGAGCTTCAGGGGCTAGGACGGGAACTTCTGCGGTTGCAGGTTTAACCTTTGGCTTCTGCGAATAACCTAATCCCAAAGAGAAAAGCCCTAGGATAACAGTTGCGATGACCCACAAGTTTCTTTCAAGACCTTCGAGCAAAACAAATGATACTGCAGTTATTAGGAAGAATATTGCAGCTATCACATATAGAGTACGTTCTAAGCGCATATTGTTTCTCCCTAGCTCTTCTATTTTCTGCGGAAGAGCTTAAATAATTTTCCCCTTTAAGCGAAAAGGGAAGATTTTGCGGACTTTGTGGCTATTTAATGTCTATTTAAGCAGTTTGTCTTCAGGCGGAGGGGACTTTATTAGGCCTTGTTTCATTAATAGTTTTGTTGACTCTCTAGCGTTCTTAATTATCGCTGAAGCCCTTTCATAAAGCTCCTGCTTACTAAGTTTGACCCGTGCCACGCCTTGTTCTATAGACTTCAACGCGCATGCAACGGCTTCTCTTGGAAAAACTTCCCACTCTTCCATTCTTGGCAGAATATCTTTCTCATGCATTCCCCTTTCTTCAGCAAATTTTGCTAGTTCTTGGGCTGCTGCTATGCACATGTCATCTGTTACCGTCTTCGCCTTCACGTCTAGAACGCCGCGGAATATCGCCGGAAAGCCTAAACTATTGTTCACTTGATTTGGAAAGTCGCTTCTGCCAGTAGCTATGATACGGGCGCCAGCTTCCTCAGCCTCCCAGGGCCATATCTCAGGTATTGGATTGGCGCATGCAAATATTATTGCATCTTCAGCCATAGTTTTTATCCATTCCTTCTTTATCGTGCCCGGCCCAGGTTTTGATGCTGCAACAACAGCGTCTACATCTTTGAAGGCTTCGGTAATATCACCTTCTCTGCCTTCATCGTTGGTTTTCTGACTTAACTCATACTTCCATGGATCTTCTTCTTTTGTAATGTCCTTTCTACCAGAGTGGATTACGCCTTTAGTGTCAACCATTATTATGTTGCCTGGCTTGATTCCCCACTTCATCAAGACGTAAGCTGTCCTAATGTTGGCTGAGCCAGCTCCCACCAGGGTAATGAGGCTTTCAGTAGGTTTTTTGTCAACTATTTTGAATGCGTTCACTAAACCTGCAAGAATTACTGTGGCCGTCCCTTGCTGATCATCATGCCAGACTGGAATATGGAGGCGTTCTCTAGCCTTTTCTAAAACATGGAAACATTTTGGCTTCTCTATGTCTTCTAAATTTATGCCTCCAAACGAAGGCTCAATAAGTTCGCACACCCGGATTATCTCTTCGGGATCCTTGGTTTTTAAGCATATAGGAAAGCCGTCTACACCGCCCAAGTATTTGAACAGCAAAGCTTTACCTTCCATCACTGGCATGGCGGCTTCTGGTCCAATGTCTCCCAAGCCCAGAACACGGGTTCCATCTGAAACTACGGCGACATAGTTCCAACGGTTCGTTAGTTCAAAGGACTTGTCTGGGCTCGCTTGAATCTCTTTGCAGGGAGCAGCAACACCTGGAGTGTACCATATTGCAAAATCATTAGAACTTGTGATGGCACACTTGGGCATAACTTGAACCTTACCTTCATAAAATCTGTGCATTGCGGGAGCCAATTGTGCTGGTCTCTTAGCCTTGGCCAGCAATTCATCCACGGTTGGTTTTATTTCTTCCTTTTCTTGAGGAACCATCTTGATTTTCTCCTGTTGCGGGGTACTTTTCTGGTTCATAGATATTAAATGTTGTGGTGGAGAATTAGCAAGAATTTCAATTCTAAATGCACGAATGTAATCATGTTAAAAATATGTAGAAAAAAGGCAAACGACAACTTGTTAAGTTCTAGTAGGACCTTTGTCTATAGCCACCTGGCCTTCTACCCCTGCCGCCGAAATCTCTTCTACCTCTGAAAGGACGTCTCTCCTGTTCATACACTTTGTTGGACAAGTTATTTTGAGTGTTCACTTCAACCGCTAACGCTTCCTTTGCAGTTCCCAATGTACCGTATTTGCCAACATTCAAGCGCATATTTCCCTTAAACAAAGTCACATAGCCGTTGCCTATGCTTATGGTTTCGCCTTCGTTCACTTTTTCGATGTTATCATCCCAGAGAGTAAGGTAAATGCAACCTGTTTCGTCGCCAATTAAAGCGTCACAAACACGGTGAGGAGCGCCGTCTCTGCCAGTTGCAATGTTCCTAATGTCAGTTTTTGAAGCCACCTTTGCTACAACGTTGACAGCTCTAGAAGCAGGAGTTAATTCACCTACTTTAACGTCTACTGGTTGTTTCCTACTTTCGAAAAAACCTTCAACAGCCAAATTAATTCAACCCCTTATATTATTTGACAACACAATAGAATTGTCCTACACTCTTAAGGTTTTTGGTAGAAATGTTTAGCTCGCGTGCGCAAATGTCTATGGGCTCTTTCTGCAGATTAAAAAAGAAGTGAAGTTAATTGTTATTTCTGTTACTCTTTATTCGTCATATCGTTGATTTGCTTTTCCATCATATGGCCGCGACAGTAGATTAGAGCTTTTGTGACCCCTGGAACTTTCAGCGCAGCATTTTTAATGTCAATAGCCAGCTTGAAAGCTATGGGACAGAAGGGACTAGTGGGAAT
>Ga0209725_1002036_pt1 | contig 11095 bp, 8 predicted proteins | sample I18A1metaG_FD_184145 | JGI IMG/M metagenome (GOLD analysis project Ga0209725, IMG submission 184145) | Lake sediment bacterial and archeal communities from Gulf of Boni, Indonesia to study Microbial Dark Matter (Phase II) - ​I18A1 metaG... | ecosystem: Environmental > Aquatic > Freshwater > Lake... | reverse complement strand
GGGGCCTCAATCGACGATCTATATCCTCTTTTTGGACAAGGCTTATATAGGGGTGGCCTGAGCTTCTTATGCCTTCCGACCAAATGGCCGCCTTCCGTTCCGGAATGCGTTGTGAAGGTACGTTTTGGCGACTGATGGTGCAGGCATGCCCTAGTGTATAGGGTGAAAGGTGAAAGAGAAAATGGCCGCAGCGACCAAGAAGATTGGAAAGATAACGAACTGCCCCGAGTGTGGGAGCAGCGACCTCGTCGAGGACTTTGACCTAGGCGAGGTTATCTGTCATAACTGCGGCCTCGTTCTGAGTGAACATGCGATCAATCGTGGACCCGAGTGGCGTGCCTTTACGAAGGAAGAGAGAGATGAACGGGGGCGTGTAGGACTTCCGACTTCCTTTTCGATCCACGACAAAGGCCTATCGACTGTTATCGACAGAGTGAACAGAGACGCGTACGGGCGGCAGCTACCGCTTTCAACGCGCCTCGAGATGCTCAGGCTTCGAAAATGGCAGATCAGAACCCGAGTTCATTCATCTGCGGATCGAAACCTTGCTCAGGCAATGGCCGACCTTGACAGATTGACCGACAAGCTTCACATTCCCAATCCAATCAAAGAGAGAGCTGCCGTGATCTATCGGAAAGCCCTCGACAGTGGGCTTGTGAGGGGTAGATCAATCGCGGCGATCGCAGCAGCCTCTCTGTACGCCGCCTGCAGGCTTTCGGAAACGCCGAGAACCCTCAAGGATGTCGCCGCTGCAACTCGCATACGGAAGAAAGATGTCGCTCGATGCTATCGACTTCTCGTCAGGGAACTTGACCTTAGAATGCCCGTCGAAGATCCGGTCAAGTGCGTTTCGAAGATAGCAACCAGAGTTAACATCAGCATGCCAACTCAGCGAAAGGCAATTGAAATCATTAACGAAGCGAGGAAGAAAGGCATCGTAGCAGGCAAAGACCCCATGGGTCTAGCCGCAGCGGCACTGTACGTTGCATGCGTGCTTGAACAAGAGAAGAAGACCCAGAAGGAGATCGCCGAAGTCGCAAACGTGACCGAGGTCACTGTCCGCAACAGATACAAAGGCCTCAAAGAGTCCCTGAAGCTCAACGTCTAATCGGGCAGTCCGTTATCATCCCTTTTTCTTTTCCAAAGTTCCGCTCCACTGAGCTAGAACGTATTCGCTCTAGGATGCCGCTCTCGTCAAGGCCGGAGAGAAGCTTCCACATGTCACGGACCGAAGCAATCGGATGAATGGCGATGCCCTCTTCACTTAACACATTCATCTCGTCACGGGCCTTCTCATAGTTGACTCTTGGGACGAAGAGGTCTGTGATCCGTATGCGCCTGGTCTTCAGGACCCCAACGAGCTTGCCAGTTTCAGCGCCGAACCCACCAAGACCGCCGACTGGGCCCACGTCTAGTTTGATGCCAATCGTACCCGTCATGACCTTTGAGGCTGGACATCTAATGTTTGCCAGCTCAGACACGAGTGCAACGAACATGGTTAGCCCGGCGCTCGGTCCTGACACTCCCTCTCCGGGTGCGCCCTCTGAGAGGCTCCTGATCTGGAAGTGGACGTGCACTTGGTCTATCTCAATTCTTGCGGCATCCCACAACCAGCTTCTGACGGCTTCGACTGCATTTTCCGCGCTTTGAACGACTGAGTCGTCCGGAACCGCTACTTGGCCCAAGACAGCGGAACTAGCTTGCCCTGTGACTGATACCTGTTGTTCTCCTGTTATCAACGGCCTGACGCTGCATTGGACCGCCAGAACACCGCCCAAGCCGCGTGAGGTTGTGTACAGGCCGTAGGCCACGCCGGGCACTGGCTCCGGCAGGATCAGTGATTCGGTCAAATCTCGAACATGCTTGTCCTCAAGCGTCTCAAGTGAATTGAGAGCCCATTCGAAGTGTTTCAAAGTCATCGTGTAAGCGCGAGGGTGCACCCGATCGAGGACCGAAGAATCATACTTCGCCGCAGGAAGTATCTCGGTGATTCTCTCTAGATCCGTTCTATACTTTCTCAGTACGCTCGCTTTCTTCCCTTCATCGGTGACCGCCCTTGCTTCGCTGGCTGCGCTGATCTCTGACGCCCATAGCCTGTGGGCCTCGGTGATAGTTTCAGCTACCCCTCTAGGGCTCAGGATGCGCTCGCGTCTAAACATGCGAGTGATCTTTCTCGCTTCGACATCAGGAGCAAGGTACGGTTTGATTCTGTTGAGATGGATCTCCACGACTTCGTTCCACTCGTCGTCACTCTGAGGAGGGGGCACCGTGTAGACATGGGGTTCAAATCTGTCTCTGGTCGACTTGTCGATCAGCTCTTCCTTGTTTGAGGTTGCCATGACAACAATTCTGTCCTTTGGCGTGAGCTCGCTAAGCTCAGACTTGATCTGAGCAAGAAGCTTGTTACTTGTCGCGTCTCCTCCCCAGAAGATCGCGTCCGCCTCGTCGAGAAATAGAATGCAGGGGCTGCGCTGCCTAGCCAGGCCGAAGAGTTCTTTGATTCTCCGCTCAGGCTCGCCATGGTACGAGGCACCGCTCATCAACTCGCCTCCTCTAACCTTGATGAAGGCAACATTGTTTTCTGCGGCAGCCACGAGTGCGAGGAGAGTTTTTCCTGTTCCTGGAGGGCCGAGCAGCAAGAATCTGCAGTTCGAGTCGTAGCCGAGCTCGGTCATCTTCGGATTGAAAGCCAACGAGATCTGGTTCAGGATACGATCCTTGATCTCGTGCAAACCACCGATCTGGTCGCGAGACTCTTTCGGCCGGATAAGATATACTGCGTCCATCACCTCTTGCGACTTCTCCTGCTCCGAGTAGAGTTTCATGTTCTTGGATCCGGCGATGAACTCGTCAATGGTAACCTTGTGCTTCGTTGACGGGAGCTTCGGAATAGAGAATGTGAAGTTTCTTCGAAGAGTGTCAAGAAGCGGCCCCTCTCTGGACTTCTTGACTTCTCTGAATACAGATCTGACATCATTCGGGGTTATGGAGCCTCTTCGTCGTATCGTCGCCTCGTGCTCCAATACCTCCAGTATCTCAATCGGGCTGACGCCTTTCCAGTTTTCACGTTTCAGAGAGTCTTCTATTAGAGCCAGAAGCATCTCTCGAGTGATTCCTGAGTCTAGGTCGATACGTGTCATGCGTCTCCTGATATCTTCTCGAGTCTGCTCGTATGCGTTCGTCGCAACTACTACAAGTGTTCTCGACCGCCCTGAGGTCACCTTGTCTAGCCATCGATTCAGTTCGTCCTGGACCCTTGTATCTTCGATCTCGGCGCCTGTTTCGCCCCTTACCTTCTTGCCGAAACTCTGAAACTCGTCGATGTATACGATTGAAGGTGTGGATGCTGCCTGATCCAGTATTTTCCCCAGTTGTCGTGTGCTTCGTCCGTAAAACTCCGAGTATACATCTGAACCTCGCACGATGACGGGCGAGACGAGGACCCCGCTCTGGTGGCCTTCAATCAGCATTTGTTTCAACGAGACCATCGTTAAAAAGGTCTTTCCGGATCCGCTCTGTCCGCTCAGACAGAATGCTTTAGGCAGCTCTTCCCTGGTGAACAGATCTTGCAGAACAGGATGCCTCAATACATGGAGCCGAAAGGCGTCAAGCAGGAGGTTGAACTCCTTCTCTCGCCCAATCAGGTTTTTTGGCGAGTAGATTTGTGGGGGATATTGTCGATCGAGGTGCTCCCTTAGACGGCGAAATCTTCTCGGGGAGACTCTTGCCTTCTTCCACCTACCGTAGTTTCTGTCCACCGCGCCGAGGGGCAGATAGAAGAGAGCTCGGAGCCATGTATGCTTGGTCCACCAGGGAACTCGGGCTCCGAAGAGGTATTGGACCGTCTTATCTTCGGGGGCTTCAGCTGTTTGCGGATCCATCTTGCTCAGTCCTGGAACAAGGGTTTCAAGTCAAAGGACTTCTCAAGGCAGAGTCTGAAGGCGTACGCGATCACTGTGACCCCCGCGGCGAAACCGAGAACGAAAAGGTCCCAAAGGTTCAGCATGTTAACCGGTGCAAGAAACATGAAATTCAGCACGGAGAGCAGAATGAACTGGCCGCCCATTACTGCCGCTATTATGAGGAGCGCTGTAAGGAGGAACTTGAAGAGTATCTCGCTCCACAGATAGAGCAGGTTTCCTCCGTCAAATCTCGATACTGTGGAATCCTCCTCCCTTGCAGAGCTCTCGAAGCTGATCCATTTGTAGCCTACAGACAGAAACTGGACCCCGAGTAAGACATAGAGAAGCTTGACCCAAAGCGGGAAAGCGTCTCCGAAACGTGTCGTCCAACTCGAGAAACTGTCCCAGACGTTCGAGCTAGCAACTGGAGTGAGAGGATCTAGCGCCTTGAAATCTAGATCGAGCGCGAGGAGAAGCTCACCGGACGAGAGGTAGTATGACGCCTTTTCCTGTTTCGCGCCGTTGCTGGCACATGCTAGGATGGCTACATTGTACTCTGAGGGATAGCTGAAACTCAGTCTGATGAAATAATGGCTCTGGGCATCGGAGGTGAAATTGAAGCTGTTCGCGGGGTACCGCTGCGGGGATGAGAGTTTTGAAGCAGACATATTTCCTCGGATCTCAACGAGTTGAAGTGACTCCCTATTGCTTGAGATCGAGAGCCAATCGCCCGTGTGGAGAGCTATCGACTCGGATCGCTCTGTTGAGATGGCTTGCGCATATGCGATCCCTGCGGCTGGTGCTGTGACCAGAACTGCTGTGAGGATTGCCGCGAGGCTGGTCAGAAAGATTGCTGACGCTATTCGTTTTCCGTTTGGATCACCCATTGGTAGACACTCGCGATCAGTTGTTTTTGTAACGCTGGGGTGGGCTGTGTACAGCAGGGGGAATATTAATGTTCCGCGGACGGAACATTAACGTGCCCAAGTCACTTTCGATCGCGGGCGAGGCTCTTCTTGTCAATCTCCAGCACGAGCCTCCCCGAATAGCCACATTCGCTGCAAAGATACAGGGGAGGCAGCATCCACCCGTCCATGCCGGTAGATTTCGATATGCGCAAACTTCCGCATCGTGGACAAGCGATGGCGGATTCACCGCGGCGCTTTAGCCCTTTCAGTACCTCGATGAAGCGGTTCATCCTGGCCTCCCCGAATAGTCTAGTGTATCTCTATGCTTGCCTCGGGAAAACCGTATTGGACGAGAAGCTTCCGGACCTTGTCTCGGTGGTCGCCCTGAAGCAGTATCAAGTTGTCTTTCGCTGTTCCCCCACAGGCGCAGTAACTCTTGAGCTTCCCGGCTAGATCGCTAAGGTTGACGCTCTTGGCGTCAATCCCTTCGATGACCGTTGTGGGCTTGCCCCACTTTCGTGTTTCAAGGCGGACCTTCACAAGCTGTTGTTCCATGCTGATCGTACCGCAGACGCAAAGATCCTTTGGGAGACCGCACGTCGAGCAGACTTCCGCCATTATGGGACTCTAATGCTCCTTGCCTTGTTGACGACGCGTTAAGGCTGAGATCGTATTTAAAGATACTTACAATTCTGACTGGTTTGCTCCGCGTTCCATACAGAGACTTGTCACGCAAGAGTGGCGATAGCTTGGAGGATATGTAGCGACGCCAACGTTTTTCCGAATCGATCTCAAATCGTAAGAATTGAAACACCTTGCCTACGAATCTCACAGCGGAAGCAAAGGCGAAGTGGAACAAGGCTCAGCAGGCACGAACAGCCAGGGAAAAGATTTTGGCACTGCAGGAATTCCTTTCAGCAATTCCAAAGCACAAAGGAAACGAGCGCCTCCGGGCACAGACAAAGCGTAAAATCGCTCTGCTGAAGGTCGAGGTCCAAGCCAAGCACAGGCGCGGGACAGGCAGAGTCGCGGAACGAACCGTGCAGAAAGCCGGCGCCGCTCAAATCGCAATCGTCGGTCTGACAAAAGTCGGGCGAAGTAGTCTGCTGGCCGCGGTCACAGCCGCAAGGCCTGCTGTGGCCGCATATCCCTACACCACCAAGGAGAACGTCCCCGGAATGCTGCGGTTCGAAGACCTGAAGTTTCAGCTCGTCGAGGTTCCCGCTCTCGTTCCCGCAGAAGACAGGAGATTCGTCTTCCAGGAAGACTCGGCGGATCTGATACGCACTTGTGATGGCCTAATTCTTCTGGTAGATCTCAGTGCTGACCCTGTCGAGCAACTTGAGCAAATTATTGCCGAATTGCGCCGTTGTCAGGTAAGCACGACCAGATTGGAATCCAACGTTAGCATCTCTAAGACCAGTGGTGGAGGGATACAGCTCGTGACAGCCGGCCGCCTTACGGGATGCACTCGTGAACAAGTTGATTCCCTGCTAAGGAGCTATGCGATTCCGAACGCGTTAGTCCGTACCACCGGAAACGTGTCCCTTGATGACATCGAGGACGCAATACTCGAAACCAGTCTCGTATGCAAACCCACGATACTCGTAGCCAACAAAGGAGACCTACCGAACGCACCGGAGAATTCACGAAGACTCATGGACCGAATAGGCTCTGAAATGCCTATGCTTGTCACTTCCTGTCATACTGGACTAGGATTATCGGAGCTCGGAAAGAAACTGTTTGATACATTAGATATCGTTCGAGTCTATACGAAAGAACCCAACGCCCGGGCTCCATCGCCTGAGCCTTTCGTCGTCAAGAGAGGTACGACGGTCGGTGACTTAAGCCGGCAAATACACAGTGCCATCTTCCGCCAGTTCAGGTACGCACGTGTGTGGGGAAAGAGTGTGAGCTATGCAGGAGAGCGTGTCGGAATCGATCACGTATTCATTGACGGAGATACTGTGGAAATTCACACATGAAAGAGATTCGAAAGCAAGATGTGCAACGCTAAATTGTTGAGCGACGGCGCCGCTTCACGTTCTTAACTCTCCAAAATCCGCTCGCATCGCGATAATACTCGAATGATTCCATAGAGACTCTCCCGTATGGCTACCTAATGTGACTCAAGATGACTTATTGCTTGGATCATCAGTCGTCTGGGTCGTTTTCGCGAAATCACGGAGAAATTGGCAGTCGACTTGCAAATATGCGTTAACATGATAGACATCGGAGATTCATGATTGGCACAGCACCTTCAACAATAACGAGGCCCTGGGACTCAAGTTCTGGTGGCCGGGGGCGCTTTTGCTTATATTGCTGCCTCATCTGACTCGAGGCTTAGCTTGTTCGAAGAGCCTTGTCGCACGGCTAACAGACAGCTATCTGCCGACTGCTCCTAGGATGCCCGCAACTATGCCGAGGACCGCACCTGCAATGAAGCCTCCGCCAATGAAGAGGCTTGTGACGGCGAAGGGGAAAGTGATCGAAGCTCCCATTACGCCTCGCCTCATCACCATCATTATTCCACCCGACATTACGGCAAATCCTGCGACTAAGCCAATCAAGACCGCGATCGATTGCCCGAGTCCGGATGGCCCCCCTAGCCACCAAAATATTGCAGACCAGTAACCCCAGAAACCGGGCGAAAGCAACGCTGCTGAGTTCAACAGTATCAGGACCGCGGAAGTCAATGCTAGTGCGAAGGCCCAGATAGCCCTCCTTCCTCCGAATGCCATTCTGGTCGCCGGGGCGGGTCCTATGACCGGGCCTGTGGCCGGAGCAGCTCGCCTCTGCCCGCAGAAGGGGCAGTAGACCGCTTGCAGCGCAATTGGTCTTCCGCAACGTGGACAGCGTAGGCGCTGGGCTGCCGCCGGAACGACATACATGCGCTGAGGCCTGGCTGGCGCTGGCCGGAGGGCCACTGGGGGAGCGGCCGGGGGCTTGCGCTTGCGCGATGACATGAAGTATGCGATGAGACCTAGCATGACCCCAAGCATCGCCGCTAGCAGGAGGAGCAGCAGAGCAAGCAGAGGCAGGGGAGGAACGGGTTTCTTCGTTATCGTCAGGCTGAACGGCGTGGATCTGATGCATTTGCTCGCCGGAGTGCACGTGCCGTTGGAGCCAGTTATGGTGAGAGCATACGTACCATTGGGCGCGTTTGCACCGACGTTGATCCTCATTATCGAATTTGCAGTGCTTCCAGCAGGGGGCTTGACCGAGGGAGGGGAAAACGTTGCTGTCACATCGTATGGTAGTCCAGTAGCGTTCAGTGTGACGTTCTGGTTGAACAATCCGATTGATGTGACGGTCACGATGGCCGTCTTGGACTCTGTGGTGTTGATAGTGAGGGAGTTCGGGGAGACGGAGATTTCGAAATCTGCCTCGGCAAGAGTCACAATGAGGGTGACTAGAACCCATTTCACAACCGGAGGAGTCGATGTATCATGTCCTGTGACGTTCATGACATAGGTTCCAACGGGAGTGGTCAGCGGAACGGTGACCGTGAACGCTGAGGTCGTGGTGCCCCCGGCCGGCGGCTGGGGTGCTGGAGGGTTGAAGGTGTAAGTTGCTCCAGGGGGCATCACCGATCCCGAGGCGGCCATCACATTGAGAGTGACAGGTAAGTTGAATGCGCCATAGGATGTGACGGTGATCGTGAAGGTTACCGTACTTTTCTGTGGAGTCGTGATCGAGCTCGGGGTAGCGCTCAGCGAGTAATCCATCTTGGGTGGGCCGTGTACGAACTTGTTACCGTAGAACTGATAGACGGCATAGTATCCGTTGTTACCTACCACGGACTTCAATTGTTGTTGCGGATGGAAAGCGAGCCCTTCAACGATCCCCTCTCCATATTCGAAGTAGAACGCGAGGATTGCGTACTGATTCCCTGCGGGGCCGTAGCCCTTCGAGTCCGCGAGGATTCGAACATCATTGACTCTCGTGGAAGGTATCGTGGAGACGACGTAGCCCGCGGTCTCGGTGAAAACCTTCAATTCATTCGCTCGCGGCGAAGGATTGTAGTATTGGCTGGGAAACTCTGGCGGGAATCGGTCAGCTGAGGCGCCATACTTTGCCGGGTCATATTTTCTGGGTGGGTTGTAAGCGTAGGCGTTCGCAAGCCTGCTTCGGGGCTGCGGACCCCACAGCGTCACGTATCCTGGAAAAGTGGAGTTCATATCCTTCATTGCAATATCAGTAAAGATGACTTCGTTGCCTCCGTCGACATGACTCCTGATGTTGCTCGCAACTTGCGATGGAATGCTGCCTGACCAACCGTAACAGTCGACAACAATCAGTGAATAATCGAATATCATCGCAGGATTTGCCGCGAGACCTTCACGAGTTGTGATGTTGTAGGGGATCTTCATTGCGTCGAGAGTGATATCGGTTCGTCCCCACAGACCTTTCACGACTAGGATCTTGGTTGGATCCCTAACTCTGAAAATGTTGCTCAGCGTTTGCTGGGCAGTGAGTGTTCCAACGGTCACATGCTTGAATTCTGGCCTATTCTTGACCTGAGTTACTTTGGCAGCGTCGCCCGAGAATACCAGAAACGGCCCACCCATGAACACCTTGGGGGTTGCAGTCAAGTTCGTGGGGAGAGTCACGTCGGGCGGCTCTATAACTCTGAAGATCTTAATTGGGCTCGGAGATCTCAAGAGAGCGTGGACGAACCCGAAGACTAGGATCCTCTCCGCCTGCTTCTCGTCCATCGGGATTACGAGTGTGTCCACGGGAAAAGTGACATTACTCTCCAAAGGCGGCAGGGAAAACGCTATCGGCGTAAACACGGAAACTGAAACGAGAACGATTAGAAAGAGCGCCAAGATTCTCATGCCTCGCATCCAGCCGCAACCTCCATGCGTTTCGCTGTCAGACGCCCTCGTTTCTCGGCTTCTAAATTCATGTCGCAAGTCATTTAAGACTTAGCAGAAGCCTCCTGTTCGGCGAAGGGCTCTGTTGAAGCGGGAAGTCCCAAAAATCCTTCCTCGGTTGACTAGAACGTGATGATCTCGACCAATGACGGCGCTTGCCATAGTCAGAAAGGCATGAGTATTTGCATCCAAAGCTGCCATTCTTCCGATTTCCATACCCTGTTAAGAGTAGACCCATTACTTCGTATCGGAAACCGTTACACAATGTAAGAGCTACCTCCGCCATCGGCATCGTGTTTTGAACTAGGGTTGGCTCAGGCCTTGAACCAACGGAATGCGAGATAGTCCATTTTGCCTCTTTCCCCCGGCACTGCTATCGTGAATTGCTTCCGTACTGTTGTCGCGAGGCGTCCTGCGAGGACAATCTCGAATGGCCCCATTGTATCGTTTTCTGTTCTTCCTGTCACTATGAATGGGGCATGATCAATCCCGGGACCGTGCTCGTAGACGGCGAAGTCGGATCCAAAACGGATACCAGGGGTTACAATGAATCCCCGATCCCGGAGATCCCTGTAGACTGAATAACCAAGTTTGAAGTCCTTGTATGTGACTGCCGCGAGCTTCATGAGGCAGGCACGTGTTACGAGTTTTCTGGTTCTGGCGTCGACGATTTTGATCCTACCCTTCTCCTGTAGGAATAGACCCTCCATAATGTCCAGGACGAGTGGTGCGGTGAAGTCCTGATCTGGTTTCGGTTTGGGGATGCCTACTGGCTTTCCAAAGAAACCCTGCCTATACAGCGCCATACTGTCTCGAGGAGCCCACACGATCAGTCGTGTTCCTACGAGCTCAGCGACTATTCTGCGCCCCAATGGAGAACCTTCTAGCCCGTCAGGGCGAGTACCCTGATGAGATCGACGACCTCGACTCCGAGATCGGCAATCCTCTCAGCCCGGTCCGCCATGTCTCGTAATAGCAGGACTTCCTGCAGCGGGAGTTTGCTCGACAGTATCTCGAACTCAAGGTTCCTTGAATCCGTGTCTATCTTTCGTTCTAGCTCTTCCACGGCTCTAGACAGCTCCACCGCCTTCTCTGGATCGAAGCTCAGCGAGTGAAGAGTCTCCTTCATCCTCGTGACCTCGCTGAGGACCAGGGAGAGTATTTGAGAGAGTTTTTGGATGTGCTTCTTCTCGAGTTTCCAGTCCCTGTCCATTGCTCCAATTAGCCTGAACCCTAGTGCCTCTGCGTAGTCTGCAATTGCGCTCATGCGAAACATCAAGCGCAGGAAGTCTTCTCGGCTGATCAGGAGTGAACCTACAGAAGCGACCTCTCCGAGAAGGGTGGTTCTCAGTTTGTCGTTGTCTGTGATCAGTTTGAGCATTGCTTCGTAGTGTGTCTTCGCGAC
>Ga0209725_1002034_pt1 | contig 11102 bp, 12 predicted proteins | sample I18A1metaG_FD_184145 | JGI IMG/M metagenome (GOLD analysis project Ga0209725, IMG submission 184145) | Lake sediment bacterial and archeal communities from Gulf of Boni, Indonesia to study Microbial Dark Matter (Phase II) - ​I18A1 metaG... | ecosystem: Environmental > Aquatic > Freshwater > Lake... | reverse complement strand
GTGAACGACTATTCCGGGCCCGTCGAAGTCTCCTAAGATTCTATATAGAATGTCTCCTGCTCCTGCGGAAGTGCTGCCTGATGTCACGATTAAGTCAGCGACCAGCAAGGCTTGCTCGATCTTTCTTTTCATCTCTTCAGGGTCATCTGAACATATGCCCAATGGAACTGGTTCGCATCCGCTCTCAAGGATTGCTCCTGCAAGTGTTTTGGAGTTGATGTCATAGATCTTTCCGTATTCAAGCTGTTGCCCAGATGGGATCAACTCATTTCCAGTTGAGATGATCGCCACCCTGGGCTTTCTGTACACGTTGACTCTGCTCTTCCCTAGAGCTGCCAGCAAACCGATCTCTCTCGATGTAATCTCCTGTCCAGTGCGCAGAACATTCTCTCCAGCCACTATGTCCGTTCCAGCGCCCATAACATTCTCTCCAGGCGCCACAGCCTTGAAGATTGAAACTACATCGTCTTTCTGATCCGTCTGTTCAACCATCACGACGGCATCTGCGCCTTTCGGAACAGGCGCGCCAGTCGCAATTTCAACAGCCATTCCTCTTGCGACCTCTATCTTGGGTTTATCGCCAGCCTCAACCTTTCCGACGATCTTCAACTTTACAGGCTTCTCTTCTTGGGCTGAGAATGTGTCTTCCGCTATGACTGCGAACCCATCCATGGTTGCTCTATCGAAACTGGGGACGTCGACCATTGAGACTATGTCTTCACTCAGCACTCTTCCAAGCGATTTATCAACGGGAATTTCCTCGCTTCCAAGAGGCTCCGGGACATAATGCTCTTGGAGTTTCTTCAACGCCTCCTCTACGCTCAGCAGCTTTCTGAAGACCTTCCTCTCCATCATCTTCTCTAACCTTCCTCTACTGGACGTAGGAGGGAAACTTCCACCTCCTCGCCAGCTTCATAGCCTTCCACATCTTCAGGGATGACGAGGATGCCATTCGCCTTCGTCATACTTGTCAGGATGCCCGAACCCGTGAGCCTAATCGGCTCAACAGATACCTGGTCCCCCAATCTCCTGACCAGCACTCGATTGAAGGTTCGGAATCCTTGAACTGATGCTATTCTCCTAGTCAATCTGCCCTTGATCTTCGGGGGCAATTCTTCCTGAGCTCCCGTTAATCTTGAGATTAAGGGCTTGACGAATACTTCAAAAGCGATCATAGCTGCGACTGGGTTTCCCGGCAGCGATATGACTGGTTTACCGTTTACGACTCCGAGACCTGTCGGCATTCCAGGCCGCATCGATACACCGTGGACTAGCATGCCAGGTCTTCCGATCGAGTTGACAACTTCGGGAACTAGATCTCTAGCTCCTACGGAAGTGCCTCCAGTGACAACTGCAGCATCAGCCTCAGCTAGACTCTCCTCAATCTTTCTCCGTATGTCTTCGAACCGATCCTTTACTATTCCTCTATCCAGACCGATCGCACCCGCTTCTCTTATCATCGAGAGAAGGATAGGCCGATTGACATCGATTGTCTTTCCTTCTTCAGCCTCTTCCTCTCTCTCGACGAGTTCGTCTCCGGTTGAGAAGACTGAAACCCTCGGCTTCTTCACGACATTTACGACTGCCTTTCCAAGCATAACTAAAATGCCCACATCTTGCGGTCTTATTCTAACCCCTTTCTTGAGTACGATTTCACCTTTATGAACGTCTTCGCCTTTCCTCGTTACATTCTCGCCGGGTGTTACAGAGGTCCATATCTCAATACGACGAGGACTGATCGTCTTTGTGTATTCGAGCATCACGGCTGCGTCAGCGCCTTTCGGCATAGCTGCTCCTGTCGCTATCTTCGCAGCTTCTCCTCTCTCGACTTCGAGATCGGGTCTGTCTCCAGCGTCTATTTCACCGATCAAGGTCAGGGTGGATGGGCTTGTACGCGAAGCGCCGAATGTGTCTTCTGCATGAACACCGTATCCGTCTACTGCGCTTTTGTAGAACGGTGGAACATCAACGTGAGATATCACGTCTTCACCGAGGATTCGATCTAGAGCCTCTAGGGTTGGCACCGATTCTACCACGGGTTTTTCAAAAATGATAGCGCTGAAGAATCTCAGTATCGCTTCGTCTACTCTGACTGTGCTCTTGAAGCCTCTCATCTTTACTTCTGGCAAAGCGAACTCCTCTAGTCAGAGGACTAGAATGAGTTCGATGCTCAGCCTCTCCGATATTAACGTTTATTCTTTTCGAATGCTTGCGTCAAACTAGGTTCTCTAGCGGCTATGTTGTTGAAACCCTAAAGCTGCCTCTGCCATGCTACTTGCCGCGTGCTGACCAGACGTTGCGGTGGCGGATAATGGAAATACGTCACTGGTTGCGGATAGTACAGGTACTCCACTGGAGGCGGCTGGTAGAGGTAACGTTGAGGAGGAGGTTGAAACTTACATTCCTGAGGAGGCGGGTAGTAGACGTAGTCAGGAGGTGGCTGATACAGGTAACGTTGAGGTGGGGACGGCGTATAGTATTCTTGCGGTGGAGGCTGGTAGACGTATCTTTGAGGTGGCGGCTGGTAGAAGTATTCTTGGGCTGGTGGATAGTAAGCGACTAGTCTTCCAGCCCGTTGATAGCGGTATATGGGCTCGTACGCTGACATCAGAAGCACCAAGAATGGTTAATAGTCGATTCGAAAGATAAGAATTTCGATTTCTCAGCTCTTGCCCACGGTAAGCTACCGATCAACGAAGCATGTCGAGCTTCCTTGCGAATTCTTCGCATATATCGAAACTCGAGTCTCGTTTCGTTTCCAAGCTTAACGTAGGTATTAAAAAGGCGGTTGCAAAGAATCTGAGGAAGGAGGATGATGCTTGTGGAGGCTGCACACATAACTTTCGATGAATTCAAGAAGTTGGATATGCGCGTTGGAACAGTCGTTAACGTCGAACATGTTAAGAGAACAGAAAGACTTTACAAGATTCAAGTCGACCTCGGTGAACTCGGCGTCCGCCAAACCGTATCTAGCTTAGTAGGATATTACACGCCTGATGAGTTGAAAGGGAAGAGGATAATCTACTTGGTCAACTTGAAACCGGCAAGGTTCTCAGGTGAGTTGTCTGAAGGGATGCTGCTGGCTGCTGAGAAGGGCGAAAAGTTGGCGTTGCTCTGCGTCGATAGGGAGATGGAAAACGGTGCTAGAGTAACCTGAAATATAGAGGTCGCCTGTATAACCCTTAAAAGAGTTGGTGCCTTGATATTCATCGGTTGAAAGGATCTTCTTGCATGGTGCATGCATTGCCAAGGAAAGGGCCCACTGAACACGACGTTCTTCAATTGATCATGAACAGCGGTGAGAAAGGCATACTCCAATCCGAACTCTGGAAGAAGATGAAGGCTGACAGTCGGGAAGGCTCCCGAGCCATACTGAGGCTTGAGCGGAAGAAGTTGATAGAGAGGAAGAAGGAACTTTCAGAGGGCAGATGGACGTACCGAGTATTCGCTAGACGGAAGTATTCAACAGTCGATTCTATTGCGCCCATTCCATGCGCATTCTGCGACCTTGAACAGAGGTGCGGCCATACCGCGTTGATCAACCCGAGCAGATGCGAGAAACTGACCGAGTGGCTAGTGAAGACAGTCGGCGAACAGGCTGGTGCAGCTTAGCGTTTGTCGGAGAGATGGAAGAAGGAAAGGCAGCGAGACCAGTACTATAGAATGGCGAAGGAGAAAGGGTATAGAAGTAGGGCTGCCTACAAGCTCCTCGAAGCGATCAAGAGATTCAGGTTCATATCGAACGGCGATTCGGTTGTAGATCTCGGAGCGGCTCCCGGCGGCTGGCTTCAAGTTGCCAGGCAGACGGTCGGAGAAAAGGGGCGCGTCATAGGAATAGACATTGAGCCTATCGCCGCTCTGCCATATAAGAATATCATCACGATTCGTTCAGACATATCAAACGATTCAAACATCGTCAACCTTCTCGAGGATGTCAAAGGCAAGGTGAACACAGTTCTGTCAGATGTTTCACCGAACATCTCGGGCGCTTGGAGTACAGATTATGCACGCCAGATATACTTGGCGAAGAAATCTCTTGAAATAGCGAAGAAGATCCTCAGTCACAACGGCAACTTTTTCGTGAAGCTCTTTCACGGGCCAGAGCTGAAAGACTTTGAGCAGGAAGCCAAAATGTCTTTCAGAAACGTTAGATTTGTAAAACCTAAAGCCAGCAAGGCAAAGAGCTCTGAAATCTACCTTCTAGCCACGGGCTTCTTAGGCTGATCTCCATGACGCGGAAGATACTTCTTACAGGAATACCCGGCGTTGGAAAGACCACCCTTCTCATCGAGACGATTAGAGAGCTGGAGGATAAAGGTCTCAAGGTTGGAGGCATGGTCAGTCGAGAGGTTAGGAGCGGAAGCACAAGAGTGGGCTTCGAAATCTCAGATTTGGCATCAGGCCACAAAGGTTGGCTGGCTCACGTAGAGCAGCCGGAAGGCCCGCAAATAGGGAAGTATCGGGTCAACTTGAAGGATCTTGTAGGAATAGGAGTAAACGCGATAAACCGTGCGGCCGCTGATTCAACTATCTCAATAATAGCGATAGATGAGATAGGTCCAATGGAGCTGTGTAGCGAGGACTTCAGGAAGGCTGTGGAAAAAGCGGTTGAGGCAGAAAAACCCCTCATCGGAACTATTCATTACAAAGCGAGGTCCACGCTTATAGAGCAAATCAGATCGAGGTCCGATGTCAAGATACTGGAGATCACTCATGACAACAGGTCGTATTTGAAAAAGGAGATCCTTAACGAACTTCTTCAAGCCTAAAACATTCAATTTGACCGGCGATCCAGGCTTAGGAGTCGAATTTCATGGTAGATGAGACAGCTGATTTTGGTTCACTTTACTGCAAGCTCAGCTTAAGAATCGATAAGCATCTTCCCGGCTATGTGGATGCGTACTTCGGGCCGGGAAGGTTGAAGGCTGAGGTTAACAAGGAAGGCAAGAAACCGATTTCAGAGCTTATGGAAGACGCTGAGAAGCTTAGGCGACATGCTCCCACTGGAGACAAGGTTAGAGAGACGTTTCTGCAAAAACAGCTTGAGAGTATTCTAACGACATTGAAGAGGCTGAACGGAGAAGAGATTCCGTATCGAGAAGAGGTTTTGAGGCTCTTCGATATAAGGATCGCAAAGATAAGTGAAGCTGAACTTCAAAAAAGTCGCGAAAGACTCTCGGATATTTTCGGAACTTCTGATCTGAGAATGAAGCTTAGAAGATGGCGGAGGGAGCGATACGTTCGAAGGAAGCTAATTGAACCTGCTTTAAGGGTTCTTGCAAGAGAGCTTGCTGGCAGATCGAGAAAGCTTCTCGGTACAAAGAAGTTGGGTACATGTGTCTTCAGACTGGTCAAGAACAAGCCTTGGAGCGGTTACAACTGGTACCTTGGAAAGCTGCGTTCACGCGTGGAGATCAATGTTGACAAGCCTATCGAGATTACTAATCTTCCAAAGCTGGTTGCTCATGAAGCCTACCCTGGCCACCATACTGAGCACGCGCTCAAGGAGGAGATTCTCTACAGAGGCAGAGGGTATCTCGAATCTTCTATATTCCTAATCAACGCGCCCGAGACGACGATTAGTGAAGGAATCGCTGAGAACGCTTTGGAGTTCGTCTTTGAACGTGAAGAAGATGCGCTTCGATGGATGTACAACCGTGCTGCTTCGAAGTTCGATGCTTCAAGAGATGCCTCAATCGTCAAGGCTCTTGAAGAGCTAAGAGAAGGACGAGTCAATGCAGCGATTATGCTACATGCCGAAAATAGAAGCGGAAGAGATGTCATAGCCTACTTGACAGATGTTCTTCTGGAAGATTACGGCTTGGCGAAGCGCACTTTGAACTTCCTAAAGAACCCACTGTTTCGTTCATACATCTTCTGCTATACCGCTGGCAGAAAAATGATTGCAGACGTTCTTAAACAGAAGAATCCAAACGATCGGCAGAGGATTATACAAAAGCTGTATACAACGCAAATATGTCCGTCGAATCTGGAGGCCGTAACGTCCACATTGTCAAGTTCAACGCCTTGAATGCTAAACCACATCCCTCACAAAGTAGAAAAGAGCCATCGCCACAATTATTTCAAGAATGATTTGACGCGAGCGAGCAAGACATGCGAGTAGCGGGCTTGGACGATGCAGGGCGTGGACCAATAATAGGACCACTGGTAATCGCCGGCGTGCTTATCGATGATTCTAGAATTCAAGAACTGGTCTCACTGGGGGTTAGAGACTCCAAGCTTCTGTCTCCCAGCACCAGAAGACGCTTGGAAGAGAAGATAAAGCAAATAGTAGAACGATACGAGTATGTCCAGCTTACGCCTGACCAAATAGATCTGGTTGTTCATAAGGCGAAGAAGCTTCAGAGGTTGAACTATCTGGAGGCGAAGGCGATGGCCGAGGTTATATCGCGGCTTAAGCCCGAGATCGCCTATGTTGACGCCTCCGATGTCTTATGTGAAAGGTTCGCGAAACACATACTGGAAAACCTGTCCTTTCAGGTGAGAATAGTATCGGAGCACCATGCCGACCGTAAATATCCAGTAGTTTCAGCAGCTTCTATTTTAGCGAAGGTTCGGAGAGACGAGGAGGTTGCGCAACTTCGAACTGAGTATGGAGATTTCGGATCTGGATATGTTACTGACGAGAAGACGATATCATTCCTGGAGGACTGGATTGAAAAGCATGGCTCTCCTCCTCCGATTGTGAGGAGGTCTTGGAAGACTCTTAAGAGGTTGCAGAAGAATAGTGGGCAGACAACTCTCTAGATTTGAGATCTGAGTTCTTCTGGAACGCCGAATCCAATCACTACCAAGGAATGAAATCCCCTTATCAATTGGCTTACATACGGCTTGTATAGGTACAGAACCTCTTTATCCTTCTCAAACTCTTCAAACGGTAAGGTCGTCAACTCCAGCATCTTCTTGATAGTGAATTCCTCGATTTTGCTCCCTGAAAGAGCGTAGATAGATTTTCCTAGGTCCATCCTTCTCAGTATTAGGAAGGGCAGATGGATGTTCTTATGAAACTTTTTGGGAACGATCCTTGAGAGTTCCGCCAGTTCCTTCTTCTTAAACGGGATTTGACTTCCATCCATCGCCTCTACATGGGGCTCATCATCTATTAGTAATTGTTCGAGGGTCTTTCTGTTGCGTGGAAGGTGAGTGTTAAGTTTCCTTACCTCTTCCTTCAGGACGGCGTCGAAGGCTCTCTCCAACACGTCTTGCGGCATGAAAGACCTATTTCTCCTTGAATATGGCGGATACCATTGCATGATCTTTATCATAGGGCTCTAATCGAACAGTGTCTCGAATCTCAAATCTCCGTCTCCTTAACGTTTCAATCTCTTGCTTAAAGATCCTAGACGGCGCCATTGTAACATCTATACTTCTCGATTTCACAGCCAGTACCGCTCCTCCTCCAGACCTTAGGTACATGTCAGCATTATCAGCTAGGACTCTGGCTTGCTCCGGCTGCGCGATATCGCAGTAGATAGAGTCCACCTCTCCCACGATCGACCGATACTTCTCTGGAAACCTAGCATCCGCCAAAATTGGGTAGACGTTAGGTCTATTCTCGCACATGTTGTCCACGAGTTCTCTAATAGCTCTCTGAGCAAACTCAACGCAATATACGACGCCTTTCTCGCCAACTATATCGGAAACATGGCTCGCCGTCGTCCCGCTCGCAGCCCCCAGGTAGAGAATCTTTCCCTCAGGGAGTATCGGAAGAAAATTAAGAGTCTTCAGTATGGCTGCTGCTAGCTTACTTCTATAGGCATCCCAAATTCTATACTCTATCTTTCCTATCTTTACGAGTCTCTCGCCGTAAACAGTATCTCCAGGGCTCAGATTCTTCGTCGATAGCCTTCTAACACCGTCTTCAAGAACTATCCAGTAGACTCCTTCGAACTTCTCATGAGCTCTAACCTCTCGATCTCTCATGCCTTATCCTCGCTGGAGGAGCCTTATACTTCTCTTTGATCTCCTCGAATTTCTTCTCCAAGCCCTTTCTAAGGTTATCCCCTATGAACTCGCCTCCGAAAGCATCCATCCTCGCAGCGATCGCGAGCTTGCCGGAAAGCGCTCTTGCAACCTTTCCTCTCTGCCAGCGAGGAGCTTGATGAATTGCCGCGTACTGAAAGATTATTCCGTGCTTAGGAGGCCTAGCACCAGTCTTCAAAGCTCTGAATAGAGCTTTCTCAGCCCCCAGCACTTGGAGCGTACTCGCAGGCATCTTAGCCAAATTATCGAGCCCTCCAGCAATAGAGATCAATCTGGCGGCAAGGACAGATCCGAGGATCGCGCTCATGTTTGGGGCTACATTCTTCATAACAGAGTCGACATACTCTTCAGCTCTCTCTCTAAACTTGAAGAGTTCCAATACATCTCTAGAGAAAGAACGGATCCACTCCAAATCCTCATCGCTTATCTCAGCGCCTTTCGATCTACTCGCAGCCTCAGCCACCGCGCCTATCTTATCTTTCGGAAGTCCCATCTTCTCCAAGTTTTCTTTTGTGAAGTTTCTTCTGTTTCCGAGATCTGCCACTAGTCTACAGTATGTCTCATGCTTGTCGATCAGCCTGTCCAGCTCCGGGATATGGAGTCCGTACCATTCACGTATCCGACCGACGAAGAGGTTTAAAGTCTTGTCCAAATCGTCTATTGCTCTTACAGCTTGTACCGCATATAGGTCCCGTTTGGCGACGGCTACAGTTATCGCCATCCTTGTCAATTGCACCGTTACATCTCTGAGAAACTTGCTGAACTCTTCCTTGTTTCTGAAGACCTTCAGCTCGACAGCTTGATTGGAAAGCCTAGGCCTAAACTTCTCGATAATCTTTGAAGGTCTCTCAACCTCAACTTCGAAATCTGTTTTGTCTCTGACTGCCCTAGCGATAGTCTCATTCTCGAAGATGAAGGTATCGTACTCCTTCTTCTTCAACATCTCCAGAAGGTTCAAGAATTCTTCTATAATCTCTCCAGATTGGAGTCTGTTCAGTTTCTCCGCTGCTTTGATTGGGTCTGGGCCGAATACAACCTTCTCCAAGACCTTGCCAGATTTGCCTAAGGCGAAGATGCCTAGCGGGGAATCTACAATATACGATTTCATTCTTCTCATCTCGAGCCAATCATCAACCCCGTTTCAATGGGGCTTCAGCGACCACTAAGATTAATTTCTCAATGCACAATAAAGGTTTCCTTTGAGCAGTGTGGCTACAATTGAACCCTGATCTTTCCGTCAATATTGCTGGATTAAAGTTGAGGAACCCGACAATGCTGGCCTCAGGTGTTCTAGGGATCTCTGGGAAAACTCTAAAGCGCGTTGCTGATTCAGGAGCCGGCGCAGTAGTCACAAAGTCTTGTGGGATCGGAGCGAGAGAGGGTTTCCCAAACCCGACAGTGGTTGAGGTTCCATGCGGTTTGCTAAACGCCTTCGGCCTACCGAATCCGGGAGTCGAAGCGATACGTGAAGAGATTACAGAAGCAAAGGGCGCGAAGATCCCTGTGATAGCAAGTGTCTACGGGTTTTCCAAGAATGACTATGGAGAAGCTGCTAGGATCGCGGAAGAAGCCGGGGCTGATGCTGTCGAGCTGAATGTCTCATGCCCTCACGTGGAGGAAGTAGGCGTCGAGATAGGTCAGAAAGAGGATCTTGTGGCAGAGGTGACATCGGCTGTCAAATCGAAGGTTGATGTGCCGGTGATCGTGAAACTTTCGCCGAACGTCTCTAACATCGTGGCTATCGGCACTGCAGCTGAGAGAGGCGGGGCAGACGCGTTATGCGCCATAAATACTGTTAGAGCAATGGCTATCGATATAGATGTTAAGAAGCCTGTCCTCGGCGCGAAGATAGGCGGGCTTTCAGGGCCAGCCATCAAGCCTATCGCTGTGAGATGTGTCTTTGAACTGTATGAAGCGGTCAAGATCCCTATCATAGGCTGCGGCGGAGTCGCTGGATGGCAGGATGCTGTTGAATTCATCCTCGCTGGAGCGTCTGCAATTCAAATAGGAACGGCTATCGTGCATAAGGATCTTGCCGTCTTCAAGGAAGTCGAAAGCGGACTAGACGACTATATGAGAGAGGGAGGCTTTCGTAGACTCGACGAGCTCGTGGGTCTAGCCCATCGAAGTTAGCAAGAAATCTCAGATCCCCTAGAAGTGGAATTGATTCCGCATCTATCTTGCGCGATAATTTTTTTGGCCTCAAAATATTCCTATTGGAATCAGAACCTACGCGTCAATTCACATCAAAACAGGGGGAGGGGTCTAGAAGGGTTTAGCTTCAAGGCATTACACACGTATTAAGAATTTATGTAAAACAAGGGGGATGGGGGGTCTCTTGGAATACCATACACATCGATCAAAGCCTATTCTACTCCTAGAGCTGCCGGCTTTGGTATAATACCGTTTTGGAGACAGCCATAAACATCTAGGCTCCCTTTCTCAGCGACACCTACGATCTGAACGGGCAGAAGAAAATAGCAACATAAAGGCCCGGAAGCCCACGTCCTCTCATGGACGGTATCGAGTCACGAAGCCTTTTCGCGTATAGACTATTCTCCCTCCGATAATAGTCATCTCGACACGAACATCCTTGATTCTCTCCGAAGGTATTTGAGTGATATCTTCTGAAAGAACGACGAAATCCGCGAGTTTCCCCACTTCAATTGAGCCTTTGCTCTCTTCTTCGAAGCTAGCGTATGCCGCGTTGAACGTGAAGGCTTCTACAGCCTCGTTGACATTGAGACTTTCTTCGGGCACAGATCCTCCTCTCGTTACCGCGGCATGAATTCCCAGAATCGGGTTCAAGATTTCCGTTGGGCAGTCTGAACTTCCCGCGATCACGACGCCACTCTTTGTCAACGTTTTGAAAGGATAGACGAGTCTAGCTCTTTCCGGACCGACCCTTTGAGGAACCCAGAAATCCGAGATAGTGAAGGTTGGCTGAATGGAAGCTATGACATTGAGGTCTTTCATTCGTTTGATCAGAGGTCTGTTTAAGACGGAGGCATGTTCTATCCTGTGCCTATGATCTTTCCTTGGAAAGCGACTTGACGCGTTTTCCACAGCGCTCAATGCAAATTCTATAGCTCTATCAC
>Ga0209725_1002033_pt1 | contig 11102 bp, 11 predicted proteins | sample I18A1metaG_FD_184145 | JGI IMG/M metagenome (GOLD analysis project Ga0209725, IMG submission 184145) | Lake sediment bacterial and archeal communities from Gulf of Boni, Indonesia to study Microbial Dark Matter (Phase II) - ​I18A1 metaG... | ecosystem: Environmental > Aquatic > Freshwater > Lake... | reverse complement strand
CTGCAATAGATACGGCCTAGATTTGATATCAACCGGGGCCGTCATCGGCTTTGCGCTAGAGGCGGCCGAACGCGGAATCCTCTCAAGCGAAGAGTCTGATCTGAACTGGGGAGACGCCCGATCCGTCGTGAACCTCGTTGAGAAGATCGGACAGCGAGAGGGCATCGGATATCTTCTCGGCGAGGGAGTCATGCGAGCCTCACTGAAACTCGGCAAGGGCAGCGAGGAATTTGCATTTCATGTGAAAGGCCTCGAACCCCCTGGGCATGATCCTAGAGCATACAACAGCCTGGCGGTCGGTTATGCCACCGGGAATCGCGGCGCATGTCACCTGCAGGGAATGTCCTACGCGTTTGAACGCTCGGTCACGATGCCAGAACTGGGGATGCATGAGATCCAAGACAGATTCGGGGTCGTGAACAAGGGCGAGCTGGTAGCAAAGACCCAAGACCTGATGTCGCTCTTCGACTCCCTAAAGCTGTGCAAGTTTCTCCTCTACGGAGGCGTCAAGCTGACACACACACTCGAATGGTTCAACGCTGTTACAGGCTTCGAGATGACACAACCCGACTTTCTACAGGCGGGGGAGAGAATCTACAATCTCAAACGAATGTACAACGTCAGGTGCGGAACCACAAGAAAGGATGACACGGTTCCGTCCAGAATGCTTCTAGAAAAGCGTCAGGAGGGCGGCGCCGCTCAGAACTTGCCCCCGTTCCCTGAGATGCTCGATGAGTACTACGGGTACCGAAACTGGGATCAGTCCGGAGCGCCGAGCAAAGGGAAACTACGCGAACTTGGACTTTCAGAAAGTACTGGCTAGGCTGACGTGTTCGCGACATCGTCTCCCGATCGACTAATATTTCGAGTAGTCCAGTCAGTGAACGGGAGTGCAAGCGCTTGCCATCAAGCAAGGTCATCAACGAGGTCTTGGACCGAATCAAGAGCAAGGAGTTCAGGGGCCCAACACGTGTCACTCAGGCAGCACTTAGAGCCCTCAGCGACGCGTCTCGCGCCTCCCGCAGCGGTTCAACAAGGGAGTTCCTTGAAGAACAAGCCGGCTACGGCGATCTGCTCATCAAGGCACGCCCTACTGCTGTCCTGCTCGCCAACGGCGTCCGGCAGGTGATGGACGCAGTCAGGAAGGGCGCGGATCAGGGACTCAAGGTCTCCGAGCTTCAGGAAACCGTCTCGAAGACGGTTGACTCGTTTCTTATCCAGATGGAGCGATCGGCGGCCCAGATTGGCGAGATAGGTGCCAGGCGAATTCGTAATGGAGACACGATTCTATGTTATGGATACAGCACTTCTGTACTATCGATCGTCCAACGAGCTCTAGAGCAGGGGAAGGATCTCAAAGTGGTCGTCTGCGAGTCACGGCCAGAATTCGAAGGACGCCTCATGGCAAAGGAATTCCTCAAACTCAAGGTGCCAACCACTATGATCATCGACTCGGCTGTCTCACATTTCATCAAGGACATCGACCGCGTCCTCACAGGCGCTGACGCGGTCTCGGCCAACGGAGCTGTGATCAACAAAATCGGCACCTCGATGATCGCAGCAGTAGCTCACTATTCTCGCGTGAACGTCTTCGTAGCCGCGAGCATCCACAAGTTCAGCCCTGAGACGATATTTGGAGAACTCGTTGAGATTGAGGAGCAGGATCCTTCTCTGATTATCCCCAGCGAGATGATGTCTCAGTTCTGGGGAATGGAGATACGCAATCCCGCATTCGATGTGACGCCTCCGGAACACATTGACTTGATTGTCACCGAGCGGGGTGTGATTCCGCCTCAGGGAGCCATCATGATACTGCGCCGGCATGAGGAAATCTCACTTGGCGGTCTCACGGGCGCTCAATAATCGGACCCGGTAGGCGTAGAGAAGATGGACAAGGCTGGTCTACCGACGGAGGTCAGAGATATCGCGGAAGGCATAAGGGAGATGAGAATTCGAGGTGCGGGAGAGCTGGCAAGGTCTGCTGTCAAGGCGCTCATGATCGTATGTAAGAAATCGCCCGCTAAGGATGCTCAGAGCTTCGTCGAGGATCTTCGAGCCGCTGCAGCTGCGTTGCTTGAGACGAGACCAACAGCAGTCTCGTTGCCAAACGGCATACGCTACGTCATGCACCGTGTAAATCAAGCTCGAACCCGGACCGACGACGTTGAGCAGCTGCGCCTGGCTGGCGTGAAAGCAGCAGAGGAGTTCATTGAGAACTCCACGACGGCGATTCAGCGGATCGGCGAGATCGGCGCGCACCGGATCCAAGACGGCGATGTCTTGCTGACTCACTGCAACAGTTCCGCGGCGATCTCGGTCATCAAATCCGCCTGGCAGATGGGCAAGAAGATACGTGTTTACGCGACTGAGACGCGGCCGCGATTCCAAGGTCGGCTGACTGCTGGCCTTCTCCTGAAAGAGGGGATTCCTGTGACTATGATCGTTGACAGCGCGGCTAGGTACTTCATGAAGGAGATCGACAAGGTAATCGTAGGGGCAGACGCAGTTGCGGCCAACGGGGCCGTCGTCAACAAGATCGGGACTTCAATGATAGCCTTGGCCGCCAAAGAGTCCAATGTGCGAACGTTCGTGGCCGCGGAGACGTACAAGTTCAGCCCTGAGACCATGATCGGCGAGGTTGTTGCGATCGAGCGGCGAAGCACTGATGAGGTCATAGGAGAGGACGAGCTTCGCACGCTGCCGAGCCTGGAGGTGAAGAACCCCTCATTCGACGTGACTCCTCCGGAGTACATTGATTTGATAATTACGGAGAGGGGAATAATTCCGCCTCAAGGGGCAATCCTAGTGCTCCAAGAGGTCATGGGCGCCATCACTCCTGAGGAGCTGGAAGAGTACAAGACTTTCACGCTCGCCGAGGTTGACTGATCGACAATTCCGAGTTTTTCGTTCGCGAAGGAGCATATGTCCGCCATTCGTTCCTCCATCTTCAATCAACACCCAAATATGCTTGCTCGCCGTGTTTCCTGCGCTGATCAGGATGGTTCAACGCACCTTTACGGTTCGTTTGAGGAAGGATGAAGACTCAGGCTACTATGGGGCTAGATGCGTCGAGTTGCCGGAGGCCATAAGCCAAGGCAAGACCGAGGAAGAGGCTCTGACGAATCTGAAGGAAGCGCTTGAACTTGTCCTTGAGGAATACGAGTCTGAAGCGAAGAAGGAAGGCGGCAAGCTGATACCTATCGTTGTCTGAGAAGCTTCCGGTATCATCGGGAAAAGAAACTATCAGGCCCTTCGATCATACAAATTTATATAACTCAGTGAATTATACATTTTTGTCAAACTTGGGACACTTGTGAAGAGATGAGTGTGATGAGCGGGAGAGGACACGAGCCGAATCTGACGACCATCCTCATGGTAGAGCGGGCCATCCACCAGGCCAAGAACTACCCGACGAAGATGGAACTCTGGAGGAGCCTTCCTCGTAAGGTCCAATACCCGACATTCAATCGCATCATCGAATACCTGCTAAGCAGCAACAAGATTATCATGAACGAACGCCAAATCGTATGGGTCTTCCCGGACAACCCGAAGCTGAAGAAACTTCTGAGAAGCAGTCTTAGAGTGCGATAGGCAGCTCAGTAGCCGAACCTTTTCTCATATTCCGTGTGCGTCATTACTTCTATGACGTCAACTCGAATCCCGACGCCATCGAACGACAGAGTGTAGGTTAAACGCCATCCCTCTATCAGGTCGCATCTGTACAGGTTGTTCAAGCCCAGCTGTTTGACGTATGAACGTGGCCACTGCTGCCTAGGAACCTTATCCCCGAGCTCGTAGTTCATCTTCAGCAGATCAAGTAACTCCTCCACCTTCTTTCTCAGACGCTCATTCTTGCACCTTGCCAGAAATTGACTGACCTGTCCCGACAGGTATACGGCGGATGCTTTCTTCGTTCTCATCAGCCGAGGTGACATGCCAAACGAAGAGCTGAGCGCTCAGTCTTCTAGCTGATCTCATCTGTCTGGTCCGCTTTAACCTACGAGGGTACCACCGAACCCAGAACAGAAGAACGCCCAAGTGTGTAGTGTTTGCCTGCGTTGGTTCTCATTGCATGCTCAAACCTTATTCATGAGCAAGCAAAGCTACGACCGGAGTGTAGCGATTGAAGGTCCTCGGAGGAAGCGGAGGGCGAGTCCTCGCGGCGCTGATCGCTCGCCAGCTTGGACTCAAAGCCACCCAAGTAGAAACTAGGAGATTCCCAGACGGCGAGAAATACCTTCGAGTCGGCGAAGATGTGGCCGATCAGGATGTTGTGATCATCCAGTCGATTCATCATCAGCCTGACGAGCTTCTCTTTGAGTACTTTCTCCTATGCGACACAGTCAAGGACTTGGGTGCGAAACGCGTGGTCGCGGTTTTTCCCTACTTTGCTTATGCGAGACAGGACGCTCGATTCAACCCGGGAGAGGCCGTGAGTTTCAGGACGGTCGCGAAGTTACTCGAGGATGTAGGCACCGCGGAACTGTTCTCAATAGATATGCATCAGCATCGAGTCGGGCGGGCCAGTGACGTGTTCAAGATTCCAGCCCACAATCTCACCGCCGCTGCACTCTTGGCGGACTACGTCAAATCAAATCTGACTCTAGACAGACCAATCGTTGTAGGACCTGACGAGGAATCGGAGCAATGGGCAATCTCGGCGGCCAAAGTGCTTGGCGCTGACCACGACGTGTTAGAGAAGAAGAGACTCGGCGACGAGAAGGTTCAGATAACCACTCGTTCGCTCGCCGCGGGCGGCAGGGATGTGCTGATCATTGACGACATCATAAGCACCGGAGGAACAATCATCGAGGCAGCCAAGATCCTGAAAAGTCAAGGTGCTCGACGAGTGATCGTTGCGTGCACACACCCTATCTTGGCTCAGGATGCTCTCTCCAGGATCTACGAGTCAGGAGCCGAGATTGTCATCGGAACAGACACGGTTCCAAGCCCCATCAGCTACGTGTCGGTAGCCCCACTGATCGCTAAAGCCCTCAGGGGCTCCTGATTCCTCTTCCCCAGCTCGGAGCCGACCGGCGATCGACTTTGTCTGGAAAAACGTTTTTCTCACTCTTTCCACTCGTACCAACTTGAGTCTGTTCTGAATTGCAGAAGTTCGAAGCCGGAGTGGCTCCTTATTCGAAGCGGTACTTGGAGCTCGGATACGAGCCTGAAGAGACGGAGCTGCTGATCGCTTTCAGGATCACGCCTAGGACGGGGACATCGATTGAGGAGGCAGCGTCGGCCGTCGCCGCCGAATCTTCCGTAGGGACCTGGACTGAGGTTGAGCTTGGGAACGAGGCCAAGTACAACCGGTTCAAGGCAAGGGTCTACCGCATCGACGGCGACATCGCCTACATCTCATACCCGCTCACCCTTTTCGAGAAGAACAGCATACCAAACATACTCAGCAGCGTGGTCGGGAACGTCTTTGGCTTCAAAGCCGTGAGCGCGCTCCGTATCGAGGACATGAAGATCCCGCTCCAGCTGGTCAACAGCTTCCCGGGCCCGAAGTTTGGCATAGCTGGCGTTCGAAAGATACTGGGCGTGAAGGATCGGCCGATGACGGGGTCGACGGCGAAGCCCAAACTCGGCAACAGCCCGAAGGAGCACGCGTACATTGCGTACAACACGCTTCGCGGAGGCATCGACACAGTCAAGGATGATGAGAACCTCAACAGTCAGAGCTGGAGCAACTTCTACAAACGAGCCGACGAGACGCTCAAAGCCGTCAACAAAGCCGAGAAGGAAACAGGCGAGAGCAAGGGCTGGTGGGCAAACGTCACCGCCGGCGACACCGAGGAGATGCTCCGCCGCTGCAACTATATCGCAAAGAAAGGCGGCAAATTCGTGATGATCGACTACCTCACGGTGGGCTTCGCAGCGACGGCGTCGCTGAGAAAACGCGCCGGAGAGCTAGGCCTAGCGCTCCATTGCCACAGAGCAATGCACGCCGTCATCGACCGCCAGCCCAATCACGGGGTCGAGTTCAAGGTTCTCGCCAAATGGGCACGCCTGACTGGGGTTGACCATCTTCACACCGGAACCGGAGTTGGCAAGCTGGAAGGCGAATTCCAAGACCTGAAGGACAGGTGCAATCTCCTCCGAATGAGCTACACCCCAAAGGCGGGCGGGCTACACTTCGATCAACCGTGGGGAAAACTGAAGACGGTGGTGCCCGTCGCCTCAGGCGGACTACACCCAGGGCATGTCTGGAAAGTCTACGAGACCTACGGCAACGACGCCTTCTTCCTCTTCGGCGGCGGAACCCACGGCCACCCAGGCGGAAGCTACGCAGGAGCCAAAGCAGTCAGAGCGGCCGTCGAAGCAGCGGCCCACGGTATCGGCCCAGACGAGGCTATCAAGGACAGCAAGGAACTGCGGCAAGCCATCGACCTGTGGGGAACAGTCAAGTTCTAGAAGGAACAGGCGTAGAGGTTTACTCTGATTTCGCGCGCTGTCGTGCCAGTTCCAGAGCTCTTCCCACGGCTTTCTCTGGATCTCGCTCGGATAGGATCTTGACGCTCTTGCGTTCATCCAGGAATGTCCCCCTTGTTTGGTCAGCAATGCCTCCGCTTCCCTCGATTGCGATGATCGGCTTGCCTTTCAGATAGCCCGCGCATGTCTCGATGAGCGCTCCAGCGCCTCCACCAATCAATATGATCGCGTCAGCGCTGTATGCGGTGGCGAAATCTCTGGCCCATCCCATTCCCGTCGCTATCACAACATCACAGTACTCGTTCGCATAATGCGTCTCGTCTTGGGGGATTATTCCTACAGTGATCCCATGGTTCTCTTTGGCGCCTTTGCATGCGGATTCCATGACCCCGCCCAAGCCTCCAGTCAAGAGGACGGCGCCGCATCTTGCCGCTTCGGCTCCGACTCTATATGCCGACTTGCGCGCTTCCTCGGTGCAATGATCCGCAGCCGAACCGATCACCACAAGTTGGAGCCTCTTCTCTGCCGAAGATGTCAATGGCTTGTCCTCAGTGATGCCATATGCATCTCATGTCAGACTGATCTCAATATCGGTTCGTCGAGTCTCGGGAAATCAATGGAACCTTGAGTCACGTCTTGGAGAGACAGAGCGTCCACGCCGTTTCTTGCAGATGAGCAAAGTGGATTGATGCTAGGTGACTGAGCGCAAGAGAGTAACTCGATGTGGCACCCACCCAGCAAAGGGTGGCACCTTAGGCGATGAGGGATGGCCGTGTCGTAGCGTGCTAAGAGGCTGCAAGGAACACCCGGTTCCACACCCATGAATGGTTCAAACCTCGGCGCCCGCACCAGCCTACCCACATACGCACAAATCAACCAAACGACGACAACGGTGAGTTTACGCGCGGAATCGTCTGATGGAAGGGTACTTCTCCAACACTTTGTCTATCCTTCGCTTGATTTTCTTGTGAGGATGGCCCTCCCAATCCCTCAAGGACTGCACATCTTTTCGAGCCTGCATGTAGTACCACGAATTCTCACGAGTGATCTTTGGCTTCATGATCTTCAGACCTTTCTCAAGCACATCAACGACCACGATAGCCAGATCCGGGTGGCTCTTGACAAGATAGCGACCATTGACTCCCCACTCCCGTAGCTCGTCGTAGAATCCCTCCTCGATGCTGGAAATCGCCATTCGTGCATACTCAGTTGCGATGTACTGGCCGAACTCAGCAACATCAGCGGGATCCTTCATTCTCTCAATCTTGTAATGCAACATGTGCGTTGTGAAAGTGGTTGAGTTGATCCCGCTCTGGAGGCATTTCTTGTGCGTGTCGACTAGTGCCTGCATGACCGACGTTGTGAACACCCTTTTCTTGGCAATGGGCTGTAAAGAGAGTGTCTTGTCGAGAGCCTCCGAGAAAGTGAACATGCACGAGCTGACGGTTGAATCCAGTTTTCTCGCAGCTGCCGTTTCGGCAAGGTGTGAAAGAAACTCGATTCGATTTCGCAGATTGAAATCGGACATTATGCTCCTGACCGTCTGGAGATCTTGCTGCTCCTCAGAGAGCTCCGCCCAAGGTCTGAGAGGTTCTTCAAATGGAAACAGCGGCTCGTCAAGTATGGACATCTGAACTTTGGTCAGGCGATTCAAGCTTCTTGAAAAATACTCAGCGAAAGTGATCAGTCTCTCGTCCACAGCAGTGAGCCCAGCGTAGTCGTACACTTCTGCAACATACCCGAAAGCGCGGAACGCCTTCAATCTGTGCAAATGAACCATGTGATCTTCTAGAGATTGGCACAGGTACATCAGGTGCTCCTGACGCGCATGCGACAGGGATTGCCAAACCATTCGACGATAGAACGTGAGAAAGTATTCAAAGACGTACGACGGGCTTTCTCGGATTTCCTTTTTCTTCTCAGCAGCATTCAGATCTCTCTCGGTCTGGACGAGGAATTTCCTCAATACGGAATTGAGATAACGGAGCCCTGCTACGAAGGCCTGCAGTTCATCTTGGACTATTGACCTGATCACAGTCTGATCTATGGCGAGAAGCGGTTCGTCCTCCATGTCTAGAAGTGATCGACCTTCACGCTTGACCAAATCTTCACAGAAGTGTTTAGGCACTTTCATTCCCAATCTTTGTATCACATAAGAAGGGCGAAGAAGGCTGGGTATCCGAAATAGTAGGACCAGAAGATAGACGACACAGAACACTGTCACGAAAACAGCATAGACACGAAATGTCTGCAATGGCACGAAGCCTACCGCGAGCGAGGCCAAGATCGAGAATATCGAGGCTGCATACACCGTTAGATACCCAATGAAGAGGGGGTCTTCGAAGAAGGTCTTCAGCGCCCTCGGGGTGTAGCTCTCTGAGATGAACTGTAGGCCGACTATGAGAAGCGAGACGCTAATTGCAAGAATCGTTGTCAGGATCTCGGCCAGGGAGATCAAGAGGGCTCTTGCATCTGAAGAGCTGATTTCTGCCGGCGGATAATAGCTCACAGTGGCGAAACAGACTGTTGCAAGCGCCAGACCAGAAAGGATCACGACCCATTGATCGCTTCTTCGTTCAATCCGCATCAAGAACGGTTCAAGACGAGCGTGGACTCTCCGAGACACATTTCTGATCTTCTGAACCGCAGTTGTCATGAGTTTTTGAAGTACTTGCCAACGTTGCGCACGGGTCATAGCGGTTCTGATTTGGGATACCGAGTTCCGATCTGTCACGGGTCTGCTCGCTCCTCTGTCGTGAACGCGACGCTCGGTCTTGACCATACTCTCTCGCGAGTCTTGGGATAGATCTTGAATGGTTGTTGACTCATGGCATTCTTCCTTCGCTTCTGGCTCGAAGCAGTACCTGTAGATCACCCAGGAACGAGCAAATGGAAGTCAACAGTCTCTCACTCTAACTCTCTATACGGCAAAGTTATGAGTTCTGGCCTGCAGCTCCAGCTCTCGAGCTGAAGCGATGATCTCGACCGTGCAGGCGCCCAAGATCGTGATCTTGGAGGATCTGTGCAAAGGATGCGGGATATGCGTCGATTTCTGCCCAATGAAGATACTCAAAACGAGCAACCGGATGACGAAGAAAGGCGTCTTTCCACCGGAGGTCGTCGACCCGGCAAAGTGCACCGCATGCAAGATATGCCAGTACTACTGTCCTGATCTCGCGATACACATCGTCGGGGGGCCCAGGCCTTCGCCCTCATAGAGCCCGGCACATACTTCATGCAAGGAAACGAAGCGTGCGCCCTCGGTGCAGTGGCCGCCGGCTGCCGATTCTTCGCGTTCTACCCGATCACCCCGGCCGGCGAGATTGCGGAGAGGATGTCGCAGCTACTGCCGAAGACCCGCGGCGTCTACATACAGATGGAGGACGAGATCGCCGCAATCGGAAGCGTCATCGGCGCCTCGTGGACAGGGCTGAAGGCGATGACGGCCACGTCGGGCCCAGGCTTCAGCCTCATGCAGGAGAACATAGGATACGCCGTGATGACGGAAACGCCCTGCGTGATAGTTGATGTCCAGAGGGCGGGGCCGAGCACGGGAATCGTCTCGGCGCCGATGCAGGGCGACGTGATTCAGGCCCGCCACGGGAGCCACGGAGAGTACGAGATCATCGCGCTAGCGCCGTCCTCAGCGCAGGAGATGTTCGACATGACAGCGCGCGCCTTCAACCTTGCCGAGCAGTACAGGACGCCTGTAATCGTGCTGGCGGATGAGACCGTCGGGCATATGCGTGAGGAAGTTGTGATCCCCAAAGAGAGTTCTCTTACGATCATCAACAGAAAAGTTCCCTCCAACCGCGAGGAGGCCTCAAAGGCGTTCCTGAGCGCCTCGGTTGCCCCGATGCCGGTCTTTGGAAGAGGCTTCGCGGCTCATGTGACAGGCTCGTCCCACGACGAATACGGCATGCGGAAAGCAAGCGCGCCGGAGGCAATCGACAAGATAGTCAGAACAATCAACGCAAAGATAGCAACTCACGCTGGCGAAATCTCGACCCTTGAGGAGACCATGCTCGAAGATGCCGATACCGTTCTGGTTGCTTACGGTAGCTGCGCAAGAACCGCGGAACATGTCCTAAAACAGGCGCGGCAGAGCGGCCTGCGGGTTGGGCTACTGAGGCTGATGGGGATTTGGCCGTTTCCGCACGAGGGCGTGAGGCAGGCACTGAAGTCGGCTCGCCATGTTGTTGTGCTGGAAAATAACCTCGGCCAGCTCTTTCCCGAAATCGAGAGGCTCGCTCCAGAAGGCGCCGAAACAGTCTTCCTGCCGCCCGAAATCATCGGAACCCTCCACAGGCCCGCATATGTTCTCAGTAAAGTCGCCAAGGAGGTAGGTCGAGCATGACTGCGCAGGAGCTTCATCCCCTCTCCAAGTACATCCGAAAAGGAGCCCAGCCACACACACACTGCTCGGGCTGCGGCAACGGAATGATCGCGCAGTCCTTCCTCCGCGCCATTGACGACTTGGGCATCCGGAAAGAGAGGATTGTCTGCGTTGCTGGCATAGGATGCAGCGGCTGGATCCCGAGCCCGCTCTTCGATATGGACACGCTCCATGTGACTCATGGCAGGCCGATTGCGTTCGCGACTGGTGTGAAGCTGGGCAACCCGAATCTTGAGGTCGTCGTGTTTACCGGGGATGGAGACGCATC
>Ga0209725_1002032_pt1 | contig 11104 bp, 5 predicted proteins | sample I18A1metaG_FD_184145 | JGI IMG/M metagenome (GOLD analysis project Ga0209725, IMG submission 184145) | Lake sediment bacterial and archeal communities from Gulf of Boni, Indonesia to study Microbial Dark Matter (Phase II) - ​I18A1 metaG... | ecosystem: Environmental > Aquatic > Freshwater > Lake... | reverse complement strand
CAGTCAACAGGGGAATCGAGATGGATCTGAAGTCAGGCCTTGCTGAGGAAGTGAAGGCGTTTAGAGTGTGCTTTACGACCCAAGACTTCAAGGAAGGATTAACAGCCTTCCTAGAAAAACGTCAGCCAAAGTTTGAAGGAAAGTAGAGCTTGTACGCTGACGCTCACCACCTTTGACGTGACCGCGAGATATCGGACTAGAGCTTCTAAAACGATCCTTTCAGTTGGACACCGTCTTTTTGGTAGGCGAGTCCCAGGAATTCGTATTCAATTCTACTCTCTAATAGTACTCTGTTGTGACTACAGAGACCAAGGTCACGTTGCAGTAGTCTGGTCTGGCTTATGCTGATCTTCCTCAGCCGTGTCAAGCGAGCAGGAACTTGGTAGTGCCCAGCGCTGACCGTTGAAGGGCCATGCCAAGCAAACTGGAGCCTGCCTGTTCCGCAAGCGTCTACTGAAACCGGCTGCGTATCAAAGTGCCTGCAGCCCCACATCTGTTCTAGCTTACTTCGACAGTTACGTTGTAGTTGCTGACTCCTGACATTGAGATTAAGGCCGTCCAGGTCTGAGTGGAGCCCGGTGCTGCTATTGTGAATGTGGCTCTGTGTATGATTGAGTATGTGGTCGTACTTCCAGAGACGGTTATTGAGGTGCGGTCATAAGTAACTGCTGCTGACTCTTGTAATGTAGGTGTCCCGCCGGGACCAGCGATGGCTATGCTCCCTTGAGGCGGTGACCCGGCCCCACTCCAGCTATACGTTAAGGTCACTACGATCTGCGTCGCGCCTGCTTTCACGTTGAAGCTGTACGATGTTGGACCGGTAACGGTTAGAGTGACTGTCACTGTGTGGGTAATAGAAGGCGATGCGCATGTGCCGGTTACGACTATGGAGTAGGTTCCGCTTGTCGTGATCAGGGTGGGCACAGAAAGTGTGGCAGTGCCTGGGAACGAGCTTATCGTGTCGGGCGTTATCGTGCACGTCACACCGGGTGGAGCGCCGGAAGTCACGCTCAGGCTCACAGTTCCACTGAATCCTCCCAAAGCATTCAAGGTGAGGGTGAATGACGCAGTGCTCCCGGCACCAACGCTCTGAGGGGTCGGCGAGGCGTTGATCGAGAAGTCAGGTCCGGGAACGGCAGAGTCGTCGATGAATGTGGTGCTACCGTCTGCTCCATTCATATGTAAAAGCAGAACCGTGGGCGAATCAGCTGCGTAGGCTGAGGTTGGAGGTGTGAAATTGCTTGTCCAACGGGCGACCCCTTTGCTGACTCGAAACTCGTCAAGCCACCCATTGAGGTAATACGGATTTGTTGCACTAAAGTAGCCGATCTGAAGGTTATTTGTGAAGCCGCTCACGGCATCTGAATCCGTGTCCGTTGTGCCCACCTGAGTTCCGCCTTGAAAGATCATCCAGCTGTTGCCGTTGCGAACCAGAGCGATGTGATACCATGCATCAGTCGATAAGCCCGGACTGTTCTTCGTGACCAGAATGTTGAAAGAGTCACCAGCTTTATTGCCGAACTGCCACTGATATGCACCTGCACTGTTGTAAAGCCCAAAAAACCAGTAGTTGCTCGCATCTTGGTAATGGCAGACAATCATTTGCATACCGCTGGTTGCCGGTAGTGCGTTGGATCGCACCCAGAAGTCGATCGTGAAGGCTCCTGCGCCAAAGTACCAGTCGTCGCTATCTGGAATCGAGAGATAGTCGCCTGTGCCATCGAAAAGCCCCGACGCCCCACCGAACTTCGACTGTGCCGTGTCTATCTGAGCGTTGCCGTTCGCAGTTACCGTATGGGTCGTGGTTCCAGCATAGGCAAGATGTGGGTTGATCGCAAGAAGAAGCACCAACACAATAATAGCCACAGAATTAGCTGTCAGCGGTCTAAAACTTCTCGGCATTGAAGACAGCCTTTCCCAAGCGATCTAAACCAACGTATTTATCGGCTCTTGATTGATTCCAGACAAAGCACCTACAACCAGCGCACTACTGTAAACACCCCTAGGAAGAAGCGGGGAAGTCACGAGTTTGAGAGTTCCCGGTGGTTGAGAAGCTTGTCTACAGTATGATGCGTGTGGCCGACAGAAGGTTCACAGAAGAAGGGTACATGATACCGAGTCATGGCTGATCTCAATCTAGATGGAAGCTTTCATCCTCCTAATTGCAACCTATGACGGGCGAAGGCGAAGCTTCATCTGATTCAGAACAGATCGAATCAGAACAGGATGCAGCTTTGGATAGGGGGTCCATACTTTCTCTGTACCCAAGCCCTCTAGAATGGCCTCAACCGAATTCTTGTCAAGAGATCGAAGATTGCCATTAGGATAGGTATCGCTTAGCTCATGGCAAGGAGGCAGATCTTCCTTGTACAGAACCGATCTAGACGGCAACATTGATTAGAGCCTTCTCGGCTGTACAAAAGTACCTATGTCATCATCTCAGCCGGGTACGTGCAGGACCGACATTGATTGCATCCTGAACGAGTCTATGACTGGCCGACCTAGCCGAAAGAGAAACCATTGGCATAAGGAGATGAATGTGGACGAGCACTCATCCAGCAAGCAGATGCTTGATGTTTGCATCAACAGGAAGAAGCGATTTCAATGACCGCCTACGATCTTGTCCTCATCAATCCCAGAACAGCGGGTAAAGAGTCCTATCCCCCTATCAGTCTGTTGTGCCTTGCAGCCTACGCCAGGAGAGAAGGCTACAGTGTGGCAATCATAGATGCTCAAGCAGAAATGCTCACAGATGAAGACGTGGCTATGAGAATCGCACGCTATAAACCGATTCTTTGCGGAATGACGTTCATGACACCTCAAACAGAAATAGTCAGAAACCTAGTTGCGAAGTTGAAAGAACATCTTCAGAGGCTTAAGTTTGTTGCGGGGGGCATCCATGTTTCTGTCTTGCCAAGCGAGGCCAAATCACTTGGATTCGACTTCTGTGTTGTCGGAGAGGGCGAGGAAAGCCTTGTAGAACTGCTCTCTGCAACAAAGACGGGATCGTCAACAGACCACATCGAAGGGTTATGGGTGGACGGGTTGCCATTCAAGCCGAGAAGGCTGATAGAGAACCTTGACAGTCTACCCCTGCCTGCATGGGATCTGGTGCCCATAGACAAATACACCGTCAGCCAACCGGACTTGCGTTATACCCTTGAAAGCGGTGTATGCCTAACAATCTCGACAAGTAGAGGTTGTCTCTACAACTGCGCCTTCTGTGCTTCCCACGGAGTCTACGGGCGTAGCCACAGAACCCGAAGTGCACATCACATCGTGGATGAGATGGAGATGCTATTCAGAGAGTACGGTGTCAGGAAGTTCTTCCTTGTAGATGAAAGCATCCTAGAGAATGCTGAGCGAGCCGAAGCGTTCGCTGAGGAAATCCTGAGGAGAGAACTGAAGGTGACCTTCGCGTCAAGCGCGAGAGTTAGTGATCCTGGCGTCAATGTTGGCACGCTAACGAAGTTGCGGAAGGCAGGTATGGTGAGAGTGGACTTCGGAGTGGAGAGCGGTTCACAGAGAATACTCAACGACATCCGGAAAGGCATCACGATCCAACAAATAGTTGATGCCCACAAGATTGCGCATCAAGCAGGGTTGAGAACCACCAGCCTAATGATAATCGGTCACCTCGAAGAGGACTGGGAAGATATTTTAGACAGCCTAGAACTAGTCGCGAGACTCGAAACAGACTACCCGGAGTTTGGCCCAATGACGCCATTCCCTGGCACAGAGGCCTACTCCAAAGCCCTCAAGGAAGGCTGGATAAGAGACTCAGACTGGAGCAAGTATCGCATCAGTAGTCCCTACAGAGTCATGCGAAACAGACATTTCCTTCACGAAGAAATATTCGAACTTTGCCTTCTGTCTCACGATGCTGCCTACCTGATGTCTGAGTGGAAGCAGAGAGAACCATCATTTTGGAGAGATTTCTACACGTTACTTAGTCCAAAACGGTATGCCGGCACGGCCTACGCTCCAGGGCTCAAGCCAGCCGGGAGGCTGTGGGTAGCTAAATACATGCAGACAAGGAACAGAGCATTCTTGCGGAAGCTGAATCTCAAGCAAATAAAGCGCGTGAAGAGAAGGAAACTACTTGAGAATCCCAATAATCTGACATTAGTGGAAGGTCTAAAGGAGCAGCCACACAGACTTCTCACGGAACCGTATAGACTGCGTCGCATCAAGTTGTTGTTGCCAATAGTTCTTGAGCGAATAGTGGAAGCGAATGATGTCCGTCGGACATTCTATGCTTCTCTACTGTGGTACCTCAAGCACAGGCAGAAGAGAATGAGTGTTCTCTCATGAGAATCTGCCTAATAGTCTCAAGCGATGTTATCACAGATTCGCGGGTTATGCGTCACGCGAGAACTCTAGGGCGCAGAGGGCATGACGTAATTGTTCTTGGGCCAAAATCAAAAGAGACTGTTTCAAAGGAAGAAATGAGGTATTTCAAGATTGTTCGCGTCAAATTGAGAGCCCATGAGAGACTGCAACGTTTTGCCAATAGCATCAAAAATCGTCATGCTCGTATTGGAGAAATGAAGCGTGGCATTGCTGCGATTCATGCGACCTCACACGTTCCCTTGTTGCGACGCCTCTTTAGAAGATCCTCTGACATCGCAATTCTTGTTTCTCACTTTCTAGACATGAACATAAGGATAGCCAAAGCATGCAGAAGCCTTGATGCAGATGTCTATACGAGTAACAATCTGGATGTGCTCCTTGCCGGTGTCATTGCATCGAGTGGCGAAAAAGGGAAGTACTTGGTGTATGATGCTCACGAACTTTGGACCGATATGTCGGTTCGAATGCCTCTCAGGGCTTTCTTCTACAACCTTGAGAAGGCGCTAATCCGAAAAGCCGATGTCGTCACGACCGTCAATGAGTTCATTGCGTTAGAACTGGCACAGAGGTATCGCATACAAACTCCAGAGGTTGTTCATAACTGCGTTGAGCGATCCGAAATTCCGCCCAGTGCTAAGTACAGTACGAAAGTCATAGCTTTGTATCATGGTGTATTCAGTTCAGACCGAGGACTGGAAAACCTGATTACGTCGTCTGAATACCTGGAAAAGGATGTGCTTCTTCTAATGAGAGGATCTGGTGAGATTGCAACAAAACTAAAGAGTCTGGCATCGGGTAGAGAAAACTGCCAGTTTGCCGACCCTGTTCCTCCGAACGAAGTAGTCCTAAGGGCGGCCGAGGCAGACGTGGGAATAGTTCCCTATCTCCCAACCAACCTGAATAACTATCTCTCCAGCCCGAACAAGCTTTTCGAATACATCCAAGCAGGCATCCCGGTAGTTGCCAGCAACCTGCCATTTCTTAGCAAGATCATATGCGAAGAAGATATTGGTCTTACTTTCAATCCTTACGACCCGAAGGATATTGCGTCAGCCATAAACACGGTCAGTAGAGAACACGAACTGACGCGACTGAAGCAGAACGTTAGAAGAGCCGCCGAGAAGTGGTGTTGGGAAATTGAGGAGAAAAAACTGCTACATATCTATGAGCGCCTCGGAGAGTACTGATCTTCTGACAAACTTCGAGCTGTTGATATGTTGGAAGCGATAAGATCATTCCGACTTCAGTCACTAGCTCTGCGAGATTCCTATTCGAAGAGAACATATTCCATTGGCCTTTCACTTGATCAAGAGATGACAACATTCATCAAAGCGTCTTCAGCTACTTTGACATCGCCTATGTTACCGCGTTCGCTGATGAAGATAGAGGGGAAGCCCTAGTGGCGGATTGTGATCTCGTCCTTATCAATCCCAGAGTTTTACCTATGGAGAAGTACCCTCCAATCAGCCTTCTGTCCCTCGCAGCGTATGCAAGAGAAAAAGGTTACAATGTGGCGGTCACGGATGCCAACGCAGAGATGCTTACAGACGAAGACGTATCCGCAAGAGTTGGATTCTACCAACCGATTCTATGTGGGATAACTTTCATGACGCCCCAAGTGAAAATAGTGAGAGGACTTGTTGCGAGGCTAAAGGAGGACCATCCGAAGGTTAAGCTTGTAGCTGGCGGGATTCACGTTTCGATTCTGCCACAAGAGGCCAGAGCACTTGGATTCGATTTCTGCGTCGTGGGAGAGGGTGAAGAAACGCTTGTACAGCTGCTGTCTGCGATAAAGGCAGGATCCTCAACAGATAATATTGAGGGGGTGTGGACTGATAGTTCGCAGTTCAAGCCGAGAAGGCTGATAGAGGACCTTGACAGTCTTCCCCTTCCCGCTTGGGATCTGATGCCTATAGACGACTATGCCGTAACCCAGCCCGACTCCAGATACACCCTTGAAAGCGGTGTATGCCTAACAATCTCGACAAGTAGAGGTTGTCTCTACAACTGCGCCTTCTGTGCCTCCCATGGAGTCTATGGACACAGCTACAGAACCCGAAGTGCACATCACATCGTGGATGAGATGGAGATGCTATACGGGAAATATGGTGTCTCGAAGTTCTTCCTTGTTGATGAGAGCATTCTCGTCGAGCCTGAGCGAGCCGAAGCGTTCGCTGAGGAAATCCTGAGGAGAGAACTGAAGGTGACCTTCGCGTCAAGCGCGAGAGTTAGTGATCCTGGCGTCAATGTTGGCACGCTAACGAAGTTGCGGAAGGCAGGTATGGTGAGAGTGGACTTCGGAGTGGAGAGCGGTTCACAGAGAATACTCAACGACATCCGGAAAGGCATCACGGTTCAGCAGGTAGTTAGGGCCCATGAGGTTGCTCATCAGGCGGGAATGAAGACAACTAGCCTAATGATAGTGGGCCATCTCGAAGAGGGTTGGGAAGATATCGTCGACAGCTTGGAGCTGCTTGCAAGAATCGATACCGACTATCCTGTGTTCGGTTCAATGACACCATATCCTGGCACAGAGGCCTACTCCAAAGCCCTCAAGGAAGGCTGGATAAGAGACTCAGACTGGAGCAAGTATTGTATCAGTGGCTCCTATAGGGTCATGAGGAACAGGCACTTCCTTCATTGGGAGGTATTCGCGCTCTATCTCCTGTGTCTGGACGCTGCCGACTTTATCATCAAATGGAAGAAGAGAACGCCCCGCTCCTGGCACGATTTCTACTCGATCCTAGACGCAAGCAACCCGACTGGGCTCAAGCCTATTGGAAGGCTCTGGCTCGCAAGATACATGCAGACAGGAGACCGATCATATCTCCGGAAGCTACGCCTCAATCAACTAGGGTGGATAAGGAGGATACGGCTATCAGACAACCCCAAGAAACTGGAACTAGTTGCAGGCCTAGGAAGAAGACCCTATCGAATCCTCACAGAGCGTAACAGAATGCGTCGTATCAGGGTGGCACTTCCCCTCGTTCTGGAACGAGCAATAGAGCAAAACCGTATCCATCGAGCTTTCTATGCCTGCGTGCTCTGGGCGCTCAAGCGACAGTCCATGGGCCCAATGTGATTCCGTTCTCTTTCGATCATCAGACATTGGCTGTTGCGACACATGGTCGGTTTTTCAGAAGCGATGGGTTGAGTCATGATCCTACCTGCTAGATCAGGTTCATCGTAGAGCTGATAAGCAGGGTCTTTTTATCGAGATGAGGCGGAGCCGGGAGAATAGAGTTTGTGCGGTATCGCGGGGATCCTCGGAGAGGCTGCCAGAGAAGAAGCGGTTCAAAGAATGTGCAAGATGATTCGTCACCGAGGGCCTGACGACGAGGGATACTTCGTTCGGGATCGGATCGCCCTAGGAGCGGTTAGGCTGAGTGTAATTGACCTGAAAAGGGGTCACCAACCAATCCACAACGAGAACTCAACTGTATGGATCGTTTACAACGGTGAGATCTTCAACTATCGAGAGTTGAGAACCGATCTGGTAGGGAGCCATGAATTCTACACAGACTCCGATACGGAGGCAATAGTCCATCTCTATGAAGATCTCGGACCGAGATGCGTAGAGAAGCTCAACGGCATGTATGCCTTCGCGATTTGGAATAATAAGACTCGCGAGCTTCTCCTTGCAAGAGACAGAGTTGGAGTGAAGCCTCTGTACTATTGCTCGAGCGGAGACAACTTCCTGTTTGCATCAGAGATAAAGGCGATCCTTGAATTCGGCATCGAAAGGGAACTCGATCCTGAGGCGCTCATCGACTATCTTACGCTGAGCTATGTCCTCGGTGACAAGACTTTCTTCAAGGGCGTCTCGCAATTACCCGCTGGGCACTTCTTGACGATAAGGAGCGGCGTCAGTCAACTACAGAGGTACTGGGACCTCGAATTTGATGAGACGCGTTTCGAGACGGTCGGGGACGCCGCGTCCAGAGTTCTTCAGGCCGTACGAGAAGCCGTAAGGCTGAGACTTGTCAGCGACGTTCGCTTAGGTTGCCACCTGTCCGGCGGAATGGACTCATCGATTGTAGCCTGTATTGCTAGTCAGCTTCTCGGAGAAAGACTCAAGACTTTCACTGGCGCTTTCGACGAGGGGCCGGAGTTTGACGAGACGCCATATGCCCGTCTTGCCTCAGAGTTCGCTTGTACGGAGTACCACGAGATAAGGCCAGACGGAACCGACCTGCTTCCGACACTTGAACGCCTCGTGTGGCATATGGATTACCCGGAGGTTGGGCCAGGCATCTATTCTCAGTACTGGGTATGCCGATTGGCAAGGAAACATGTAAAGGTGATCCTTGGAGGACAAGGGGGAGATGAACTATTCTTCGGATACCCGTTCATCCTTCAGCTGGCTCTCGAAGAGGATTTGGCGCGACCGAAGGAAACCTTCGGCTTGGGATACTTCGTCAAACTCTACCACTATCTGAGGCTGACAAGGAGAGAACGACCTATTCTTTCATCCTTAAGGAGGTTGGCAAGGCTGATTCTGAAAGAGCAGGATGTCGAGCCAGGTCGCCGCCTGTACCTGCAGGTCCGAACTCACTCCGGGGAGCACTTGAAGAGCCTGCTCGTTGGCAAATTCCGTGAGTTCGCGTCGAACTATTCGCCTGAGCCATACTTCATGAGGGTCTTCACTGCACCGAAGTCGAGAAGGTTCCTTGACAGGGCACAGTACTGCTATGTGAAGGCATACCTCCACGCGTTGCTCCATGTCGAGGATAGGACCAGCATGGCTGTATCACTGGAATCTAGGGTGCCGCTGTGCTGCGACCATCATCTAATCGAACTGGTCACATCGATGCCTGAAGAGGTTAGGATTGACGGCTTCGAGCCCAAACACCTTCTCAGGAGTGCAGCTCAGGGAACCATTCCCATTGAGATCCTTCGGAGGAGGGATAAGAAGGGTTTTCCAACACCAATCAGCATCTGGTTGAGGCAACAGGTTAGGGAGGTTGAAGACGTCCTTCTTAGCGAGAAGGCAACTTCGAGAGGGATCTTCAATACGTCGTACGTGAGACGGCTTCTGTCGGAGCACGCGTCAGGTGAGTGTGATTACGGAATGACACTTTTCATGCTGCTGAACTTGGAGTTCTGGTTCAGAAGGTTTGTCGATGCTTGAAGATCACCGACAGATAGGTAGCGAAGCCGAAAGGAGCTCCGAGCCTCCTTCTGGTTCTCTTTGAGAATAGCACAAGGTATCTCGTGGGTTTAGACATCAGGCTCGCCAAAACTCTAAGCCACACGATCCAGCTCTCCCACTTTCCTTCATCGGAAATGCTTGATAGTCGCATTTCTTCATTTTCTCTGTTCATGGTCCTCTTTCTGAAACAGGTAACGTGATTCACTGGAAATCCTAGATACAAGTTAGATGCTCGTCCTATCTACGAAACTCAGTTATCTATGTGCCTCCCCGGATAGCTGACTGGAGACATTCCCGTTGGCTGAGCCACGCAACGCGCATATGCGTTTCCTCTTTGAGCCGAGAAGCGTAGCCGTGATAGGCGCGTCAAGGAACCCAGCGAAGTTCGGGCATGTTCAGCTCAAGAACCTCACAGAGTTGGGCTTTCAAGGCGAGGTCTACCCCGTCAACCCGAACGCTGACCAAGTCCTTGGCCTGAAGGCCTATCGGTCCGTTCGCGATGTGTCCGCACCAATAGACCTAGCGGTCATCACAATTCCTGCGCCCAAGGTTCCCGAAGCCGTTGAGGACTGCGCGGAGAAAGGGGTGAAGGTCGCGGTGATCACCTCTTCCGGCTTTGGCGAGGTCGGAGGCCAAGGCATGGAAAGAGAGCGCCTCATTGTCCAAACTGCCAAGAAGGCCGGGATGCGGATCGTCGGGCCGAACACGACAGGGATCGTGAACACGGCGAACAACCTCACGACCAGCTTCATCTCGCTTCCGAAGCTCAGGCGAGGACCTGTAGCCTTCATAGCCCAAACCGGGCTCTTCGCAGCAGCGTCTCTGTGGCACATGCTTACCGCTGAAAGGTTCGGGGTGAGCAAGGTTGCCGGTCTGGGAAACAAGGCAGATGTCAACGACCAAGATGTCTTGCAGTACCTAGCGAGCGACCCTGAGACCCGAGTCGTTGCGATCTACATGGAGGGCGTGAAGGATGGACGGGGCTTCGTGAAAGTTGCGCGTGAAGTCTCGAAGCGCAAACCGGTCATCCTGCTCAAAGGCGCATCTACGCCCGAAGGAGCCAGAGCCGCAGCGTCTCACACCGCTTCAATCGCCGTAAGAGATGACATATTTGAAGCAGCCTGCCGTAGCGCCGGCATCCTGAGGGCCAGAAGCTTCGAGGAGATGATGGACCTCGCGAAGATATTCGCATATCAGCCGCCTCCGAAGGGGCGTGGGCTCGCGGTCGTAACCTTCACAGGCGCCGGAGGAGTCATGGCTTCAGACCGAGCCGCACGGGAGGGCCTGGAGCTGGCTGAGCTCTCGCCCGAGATCGTTGATCGCCTCCAAGCCAAGATGCCTCTGTGGGCCCGCGCCGGGAACCCAGTTGACGCTGAGCCTCTATTCGAGACCCTTGGCCCAGACGTCTCGCTGAGGTTCGCGTTGGACACGATCTCCAAGGATGGGCACGTGGACATGGTGGCGATCTTCATAGTTGCGCTTCCCCAATTCCAATTCAACCTTACGCGCACGATCGCTGAGATCAGGGAGAAGCTCGCCACAGCCAACAAGCCCATAGCAGTTCACATCACCGGCATGAAGGAACTCGTGGCGGAGGCG
>Ga0209725_1002031_pt1 | contig 11105 bp, 11 predicted proteins | sample I18A1metaG_FD_184145 | JGI IMG/M metagenome (GOLD analysis project Ga0209725, IMG submission 184145) | Lake sediment bacterial and archeal communities from Gulf of Boni, Indonesia to study Microbial Dark Matter (Phase II) - ​I18A1 metaG... | ecosystem: Environmental > Aquatic > Freshwater > Lake... | reverse complement strand
CGGCTGCACGGAATGTTGCAGCTGAAGCATCCGCGGGACTTCACATTGTACTCCTCAGCTAATCGCTCCCCCGACACGTCCGAGGCATGCTCAAAGACTCCTTCCGTGAAGTGCCTCGTCGGGAGAAAACCCATCTCGTTGACGGGCGTGAGGATGCGGGTGGTTCCCATCTTGACGCGAGGCCAGTACTGAGGATGCCTATAGATTGCGTCCTCAATCTCCTCTGAGATCTTCATGAACGATTCAGGATCGGCGACCTCGACGGGTCCGCTTCCGCGGAGCACCAAAGCCTTGAGCCGCTTAGACGCCATCACGGTTCCCATGCCCGTCCTAGCAGCTGCTCTCATGAGGTCCGCGAAGATTCCGGCGAATTTGACTCCGTTTTCGGCTGCTGGTCCGACGATAGCCGTTCGAACGTTGTTGTCCTTCAGGTCCTCTCTTAGGATCTTGTCTGCTTCGTACACGTCTTTTCCCCACAGATGACGTGCATCTTCGATGCGGACAACATCGTCGTCAACGAAGATGTAGACAGGTTGAGGGCTACCTCCTTCGATTATGATTTGGTCGTAGCCTGCATATTTCATCTCAGCTGCGAAGTGTCCTCCAGCGTTTGAGTCTCCAAAGATGCCTGTAAGAGGAGATCTCGCGCTTACGTTGAAGCGAGAGGCCGTGGGAAACATTGTCCCGACAAGTGGACCTGTAGCAAACATAAGCTTGTTTTCAGGTGAGAGTGGATCCAGACCACGCGGGATCTCCTCAAACAGCCGCTTGGAATTGAATCCGCGGCCGCCCAGGAAGCGAGAGGCGAGATCTTTCTCGAGTTCCTGTATCGCTATCTTTCCCTTAGAGAGGTTAACTCTGAGAACTCTTCCCGCATAACCGAAGTACCTCATTCCGATACACCTCTTCCCTCTGTATCGCGATAAGGTGAGGAACCTTCCTCTATCGAGAGAGTCAACGCGTGTGTCGGGCATTTCTTGACGCAGAGTGGCTTACCGCTGCAGAGATCACAAACAAGGGGAGTCCTCTGATTTGGAGGCTTGAACACGGCTCCAAGTGGGCAAGCGTCAACGCAGACATAGCAGGCGGTACAGGCCTCGTCCTCAATCCGTACGATCCTATCTTCGTTTCTTAGAAATGCCTGAGTAGGGCAAGCATCGACGGGCGGGCATACTGTACATTGGTGGCAAACTATCGGATCATCGACTCCGAGTTCGTTATACTTGAGAACTCTGATCCTTGACTCTTTGGGATTGAACTTCGAGTTCTCGCGATATGAGCATATCAACTCGCAGTATCTGCACCCGGAGCATTTGTTCTTGTCGATGACGATTCGTTTCAAATGTTCCGCCTACGGTTGTTGGAGCCAAGAAGTCCTGAGATTCGATTTCACTACTTTGCCCTTTGTTCCTTTGTCCTTATCTCAAAGACTAGGCGGCCGTTCGGGTCTGGACACGATACTCGATTCACGCGCGGAAGCCAATCCTTCTCATCTGGAGCGAGGTCGCGTTCCTTCGCTGGGATCAAAGGCATAATGCTCTGAAGAGCATAGATGCAAATGAACTTCCCATCCGGTAGGTGCAGCTTTCCGTTCCGCACTTCAAAGGAATCTCCGACATTGTGCTTGTCGCATACGCCAGGCTTCTCGACGCATTCTATCACGAGATCTCTCATTTGGACACCTTCTATGCGTAGCAAGAAGTCCTCATTATGGCTTGCGGCCAGCTTCAGGAGAGCCTAACGGAATATGCTATTCCTAGGCTTTGTGAGCCAAAGAATCAATTCTAAGTAATTCGCGAATTTATAATTCAAGGCCTATATGGCTTCCTTGCATTTGCCCATGTTGAAGATTGAACATACGAGGTTCTTCCTCTAGCCAAGGGAACCAGCGAATATCCATAGGAGGTTTGGTGCGGTCGCCGGGATTTGAACCCGGGTCAGAAGCGTGGCAGGCATACGGCGACGCTTGCAAGCCGTTCCCGTCCTAGACCAGGCTAGACTACGACCGCAGTGAGTCGAAATAGTCTCACATAGCATCCTTAAGACTTGCGGGGTTAGCGATTTCTAAAGGGCGAGTAGCCGTCATTGAACGACGGCACGTTTCCTTGGTCTAGCGCCTTTCTTCGAGTCACGAGGAGAGAACAAACAACCGCAGGTCGTAACATGGATCGAGAACGATGTTGCGATAGGTGTTCCTCTGTCTCATGAAATCGCATCGAACTCTCAAGACGATACGGCGCCAAGTCAACTATCTGATCAAGTCTTGATGTCTTGCCTTGTATCGATGATCATCACCAATCTAGATGTGGGAGCTGCCTGAAGATTCTCAGGGCGTTGGTGCCGAGGAGGTGATTTGAACACCTGACAACCCGGTCTTCAGCTTCACCTGTCTTTTGGACTTCGGGTGCTCTCCCAGGCTGAGCTACCTCGGCTTTTCTTCGGCTGCTGGTCCTATCGAAGATGTCTAGGAGGTTTAAAGTCTTTCTAGATGATTGGCGTTGAATATTTGAACTTGTTTTCAGTGGGAAACCAATTTAAGACAGAGAGAAGGCAAGGTAGTTGCCTGTGGGCCGGTAGATCAGACTGGTATGATCGTCCGCTTGGCATCACTTGAAGTGGACGAAGTGCGGAAAGGTTCCATGTTGAACCCCGTAGGGACGCGGGTTCAAATCCCGCCCGGTCCACTTCATCGAATTTAGGCTGTCGGAGAATTCTGTGACTAAGAGGCCGAGGCTTAAGTCATTCGGCCCTAAACTCTTATCCTATTAGCACCTAGGGCAGGTGCCTGATTGGAAAAACTGTTGGCATCTCACGCCCTAGGCCTTAAGTTAACAGAGCCAATCGGTATTGATGCCGAGATGGTTCGTGGTGTTTCTCGTCGCCTTCAGCGATCTACAAGGAGGGGACGTAGGGTCAGATCAATCGTTGATTTGGAGAGAAGCCCCATTTCACGCCCTTCCACGCGAAACTCGCCCCATTCTAGGCTAGAAAAACTTCGAAAGTTTTCTATGCGCACCCGCCGCGCATACGTACGGTGCCATCCGCATGGAAAATAGCACCGATTCTCGGAAAGGCTTAAGTGTCAACCTTGGGAGTTCAACGCTGAAGTCACAGGAGGAAAATTGTTGGTTAAGAAATGCCCAGAATGCGGAGCCGACAACAGAGATGACACTATGTCCTGCTCAAGTTGCGGAATCCAAATTGCCGTTCCGTCATCTGTACCCATATTCGGTGGCAACCGGATGAACAACAGTTGTGTGGTGGTTGTCAACAATTCGGGACGCAGAATAGCCCTGATGCTGATCGGATCCTTCCTCCTGATTCTAGCTCTAGGAGCTCTGTCCAAGGCCTTGATACGCCCTCCATAGGCGCAACATAGGTTGAGGGATGAGGATGCAGGTAGATATAGACCTCAGCATCCTCGTGAAGGCCTCGGCCACATTGCTGGGAACATCTGCCGCAATTGTGTTCTTCGGGTACACCATATCATATTCTCCCTCAGTGCCGCCCGGCCTCAAGTATTTTATGCCATCTCTCCTCTTCTGGTCTGCTGGATGTGCATTTGCCTTCCTATTCGCATGCACCTTCTCCTTCGGGGCATGCATGTTCTTTGAGCAAAGCTCTAGGACCAAACAAGGCCTCGCTAACTTGTCTATTGTCTGCTTTGGAGCAGGGCTGTTTGGCCTCGCTCTATCACTGTTGTCTATCTATGGATTCCGGTGGCCTACACCAATGTTGCCATAGTGGACGCACGTAGTCCTTGGCCTGCGCTTTGTAAGCTATGACTGCAAACTAGAAGAAAACTCTCTTAGCTCACTAGCGAGTTTGTCTGTGCCATCAAGGTCAGTGAGCCTTTCCCCCAGATCATCTAGATCCCATCGCTTGTGGTCAAGAAAACTTATCAGAGCAGCAGGTGTGAGCCTGCGCCTAAGACCGGCTCTGAATCTCACCAAGAGGGTTTGACAGGACTTGTAATACCATATTGCTACACCTACATCTCTGGTCGTGATGGGTTTTGAAAGTTTGTTTGTCAACTGTTCGGCTACCTTTCGTACCTTTCCTATGCAAGTGAATAAGTCTGTCCAGATCTCCACCAATTCCTGGTCTTCACTGTATAGCGAAGGTTTCACTTTGAACCCAAGATCATCATTTACGAAACTTATGACTTGTCTGCTTGAAGGACAGAGATCCAACGCCAAACCAAAAGCCTGCAACCACAATATCGTCTTCGTCAATCCTATCTTGTAGATATGTTTCTCACTTTTTGGATACGCAATCTCCCAGACAAGATCAACCATGCTTTGGTATGAGTTCGTTCTAACCTTGAGAAAAATGCGAGAAACCTTCTGATTGAGAAAGTAGTGGGCAGCTTCTAGGAGACGGTGGTTCATCTCGTCCACATGGCTTTCTACGAATGTCGAGAGCAAGCTGAGCTTTCTGCCGTGACGAAGCTTCCGCATCTCATTGTTGAGTATGCGTCTAGCTCTATCGGCCCATTTCGTTCTGAGCCTCAACACTTCGTCAAACTTCAATAGACCGCGACTTTCAATCAGCTGGTAAAGATAACGTGCCTCAGCCTCCGACCTGTTCGCGTCGATCAACGCACAATAGACCAGCGTATTCCAAATCTCAATTCCGACTCCTCGGAAGTTTACGGCCTGAGGCGGGATCTTGCTTAACGACGAGTTCAACAAGATCCTCAAGGCCTAATGGAAGCGAGTCCAATCCCCTACCCCAGTCCTAGTATGTTCCGTCGCCTGCATAGCTATGTCTTTCACAAACCTGTTCCAACCCACGCGTACTAGTGTCAACGCATCATCAGCTGTCATTTCTGTCGATACCGAAGTTATAATGCGACTTGTGCTTGAAGATCAGAGGGAACTACTGCTTTTCGGCAGTCAGCCCTACGACAGCTAAGGTGAGACCGGCAACGACCACAAGTGGCTTCCAAGGCGTTCTGCTCGTTGGAAGCAGAAGTAACTGTGGATCAGGTGGAGCTTGTCGAACTTGCCAAAACGGAATCCCCTGCTCCGGAAGGAGCCTGCCCAAGGCGCTGTAGTAAGGTCTACTCTGAGTGTTTAGATGCTCCAAGTAATCTCTGGACAGTTCGATCTCGGACTCAAGCAAGATCGCATCACTTGTAACATAAGCTCGTATATGCCATTCAAGATCGTTCTCCAACTTCTTGCTTAACCCGTATTTCTCTCCCTTGTTAATCGAAGGAACCGCAGGGGTAAAGCCGTCAGTGGTTAGGGCCTGAATGAGTTGTGCTTCATATAAGAGAGGTATAGCTATGCATGCCTCTTTGCCAACATTGCAGTCCGGTGTGGACATTTGCGATAGTCGACCCCGCACATTAGATAGCGAAAAAGCGGCTTAAGAATGTTTGAGACAAGAGTTCTGTTACCTCTACCTCTGACGGGAAGGGCTGTTACTTTTCGTCGGATGGGAGATTGGGCGACTATCAAAAGGAGTGATGAAGCTCAATATACACGGCCTATCGTCCTGCTGTTTCTCGAATCGTCTGCAATGCGAGCACCCTGATGTCTGGTTTCTTCGACTCCTCGGCAATCTTTATGAGGGTAGCCCTAGCAGTGTTGCCGTATGCGCCGAGCGCCTTCACAGCAAGTATAGCCAGAGCATCGTCTTCCCCAAAAGCGAATTTGGCTAGCCGTTCCATTTCTTCTTCACTTCTTTCGCCTCTAGCAAGTACTCCCGCAACATTCACCTCCGTAACAACTGTTTAGACGCTTTTCTGACCTAAAAGACTAGAAGAGAGAAGGCAGATCGAACCGTATCTGGTTGACCCAAAGTATGGTCTACTTCCTGATTTGGAGAAGCGATTGTTTCACAGTCCGCCGATAGCGAACAGCTGACAAGAACCCCCACATACCGAACAGAGCCCTCATAAATGAGATAGACTTCCGCCCGTTATCCTTCCCATGCATTCTCAGCAACATGAATATATTGCATGTGGTAGGTACCAATACTCATGCCCGTTTGGCATAGCAGCAAGCAACCAGAAGAAGAAGGCGAAGACGAAGAAGAAGGAGATTGTGATAGCTGCAGGAAGCCAGCCAAAGTGGTGGAATGTCCCTCTTCTTGGGAAGAAATGAAATGGGGAGTAAAATACTACAAGAGATTTTGTGAGGAATGCTGCGCCAGCATTTATGATTATGAAGGGTGCCAAGATGACGTTGAAGACTGCGACAGAGCCGATCGGCTCTTCACTAGACAACTGGACGCATCTGCAGTAGAAAGCGGCTTAGAAAGGAACATCGATTACCCTCACATATACTTCGATAAATCTAAGATATACTGTATCAGTACCCATCATGTTTCCCCTGAAACCGTTTTCAAGGATAAACCGTGCGCATGGGAAGAGTGTCACTTTTTCATGGGTGAAAATGACCTCATAGCTAAGACTGAGAAGGGGGCAACTGCATACAGAATAAGCGCACTTGATGAAGTCAAGAAAATATTCAAACGACTTCGTCTATCCAGCTCTCGCTATCTCGTCTTGACCAAGTCAAGACTACTGATTGTAGACGGATACCCTGCGTGGGCAGCAATCGCTCCTCTTGCAGGGGAGGAAGAAAGTATGTCGGCGCTCTTCGCCGAAGAAAAACGGAGGTTTATCGACAGGACGATGGAAGGTGCCGCATTCTTCGGCATTCAATCTCGGAAGGACGATCTCATCATAGCAAGGCCGTCGAAACTGAATATTGATTGGAGTAGGATTGACAATAGGAAGTTTCAGGAATTATGTAGGGACTTGCTACGAACTCTTCCTGGCGTCAAGGAAGCTCGCATCACCGGGGGCCCGGGGGAATGGGGGCAAGATATCGAGATGCTTGAAACCGTTAGAGACCTGACTGGTGAAACCGATCGACGTTGGGTAATACAATGCAAACACATTATGAGTAGGTCCCTGACAAAATCTGATCTAGCAATTTCATCATTTGAAGCGTTCTTGAAGTTCGATTATGATGTATACTGCGTTATGACATCAGCTATAGTCTCCCCAGGATGTTACTACTTTCTAGATATGATACAGAAGGACAAAAGAGTAAAGATCAAGTGCGAGGTTTTCGACAGAAAAAGATTGGAGGATCTTGTGAAAGTTAGACCTGACGTGTATGCCGCCTATTTTGGATGATGTCTCTGTGTTATAGAATCAACCCGTGAGGACTGTGGTCTAACGGGCTGTAGGACAGGAGTATCCCCGAAACCAACCCTTTTCGAGTTCGCCAAACTGCCTGTTTGATGACTCTTGACAAGGGTTGCATACATCTGTGGCCACTGAAATTGAAGTATTGTCCTACATCGAATATCGATATCTGCGCGTTCTGCTTTCTGGCGCTCTCTTCTGCTCTTTGCCTCAACCCAGCGATGTATCGAGGGGTCTCATCAAAGCTCTCTAGGATGTTCTTCACTTCTACCCCTATTCTGCCGATAGAGATATCGGGGTGCACGCCTAGTTGAGCATCATGGCCGAGGTTGGAGAGAGTGCGTGCGACCTTGACTTCTGAGTTGGCACTCTCGATTGCTCTTCTGACAGACTTGTAGCGCTCAAGCGGACCCCTTTGGCTCCTCACCCTCAGGATGCCCCGCAGTTGAGTTCGGATCTCCGAGAGCTTCTCCGATGGCACGGCTCCATTGATGGACAAGCTGTAGAGGTTTGAGCACAATTGCAGAAAAGTCATGGGCCAGAAATTGAATCCCTGTGTTAGAGAGAGCCCGAAGTGCACTGGCATTGCCGCAGCTATCGCTTTCCCAAGCCATCCTGCTGTCATATCATTCACCCAAGAGTAGGCGGATGCAGCGAACTTGCGGTTTCCAGCGGAGACCAAAGAGGGAAGGAAGCGTAACCCTGGAAAGCCGACCAGTTGGTCCTCCTTGGAGACAAACTGGGTTGGCCCAGACTCTATCACCAAGGTATCGTCTTCAATTCGCATCGCATCGCTGAGAGACAGTTCAAACAGTGGTTGGCCTCCAGCGTTGAGTCGCAACCTTGCTGAAAGTAGTGCTTGAAGCGCGGTCAAAGGCACCTAGTTTCACTAAGACCACGTCGATAACGTCCGGGATAATCCTTTCGCAGACACATCGGCCGCCGCGGTCTTTGCGACTACACCCTTGAACGTACCCATCTCAGACGAACTCTACTCAAAGCTCAAGATGGAGATCGTCAAACGAACAGGCGGGAAGAAAGGCGACCTCAAGAATGCGGTGGAAGAAGCAATCAGGCTCTGGCTTAGTCAGAAGTAGGCTATTTTTCTCCTGTAAATGAGGATGGATTGTCTGGCAAGAGCTTTTAGGCTAACTCCGACAAGTTCTACAAGGGCGGAGTCGGCTAGATGCCGTATCGTGACTTTCCACCGGTCTATGGGCCTTTTGACTCTCAATCATTGCTTGACGAAGAGGAATTAAGGAAGTTGCTCGGATTGACCAAGGAAGACACCTGTGCTGATTACTATGGGCACTACAGAACATGCGTAAATGCCGTCGTTGAAACAAAAGGTAGGAACCTCAGAAACTCGGTAGATCAAATTCGGACGACTGTTCAGAGACTCCGAGACTTAGATCCTTCTAAACAAGTTGCCAAAGCAATAATCGTTGCAGACTCCTTCCATAACAGGTTCTCAATGCATAGAAAGCCGAATAAGCAACTCTGGATACGAATAGGAGGGAACGAACAACCCGTTTATGGTGACACCAGAAGAAAAGATGTGATAATTGAGGGATGGCAACCCGGCGAGTGGGGGAGGCCGACGCTTGGGGCTTAGTATCTTACTTAAACGTAAAGAGTTTGCTTCAATTAGCGATCAGACAAAGAGCAAGCTCTTTCTTGCTTCAGAGATCTGCAAGTTCTATGCGTATCACTTCGAACCAAGAAGGATTGAGGTTTGGAGAGATGCCTCCAATGAGTCTCTCGGGGGCATTCAAGTGGATAAGCCATTGGATTTTGAAGATCCTTCAGGGGTATCCTCCGCACTACTCGGGATTTATCATAGACACGAAACGGATGTTGATCTACTTTACAATCTAGTCGTCAAGATTCTAGGAACATGGACGTTTGATGACACCCGAATGACTGGGTATGTCGAGATGACCAATGATAATCAGTGGCGCGGATCTCTAGGAGATATTGAGTTAGATGTGTACGCAACAAAGGACGTATCTGACATTGTCGATTTGTTCTGGAAAAGCGAGAAGCAAGTAGATGACCTCGTAGCTCGCTTCATAGAGAAATTTAAGGGGTTTGAAGATGACTCACATTCCCTTTCACATATCATATTTGCACTAGGGCCTCCTTGCGAAGTTCTTGTTTCTGATTGGCGTACTTCGTACTCCAGAATTCCGAATATCTACTTTCAGATTTTTCTTCGCACAATGCAGAAGATTCAACCAGAGATTACGACGTACATCAGGCTTGTCAACAAAGGTGCCCTGACAAGTGATCTTTACGCGATAAACTACTTCAAGGAACATCTAAAGCGAGTTGCTGAGAAGTTCGGAGTCAAGATTGATCTTGGCACCAGTCTTGTTCTAGTAGGCAGAGAAGTCGGCTCCTATCGAAAGATGTATGACGAGTTATCATCATCTCTCTTTAGAGTCCTAGAAAGAAGTCTTCAAAAAGACGATGATGTTGTGTCGAAGCTCAGACGAGAAACAGCTAGGCTAGTGGGTCAAGAGACATTATAGCCGAAGTCGAGAGCCGAATAGTTGGCAATGCACGTTCAGGGCAACATGTATCTAATAGCGACTGCGCTTGACACGCCCGCTGCTGTCAGGATCACTGTGATCTGTGTGCAAATCAGTTTCCACAACCATAGACGCTTAGCGTTACCCGCGCCCTTTTTCGGCATTGCCACTGGAATGAAGAACAGTGAAACATTTGCAGAGAGGAATGCGGACAGAAGCAAGAATAGAGATGGCTTCGGCACAAGTCCAAAGTCCTTCTCGATAACCAGCCCTAGGAAGACCATGATAGCTAGCATGAGATAGTGGTTGTAGGTTTCCATCGTTTGCAACTCCTTGATGCAATAGCCAAAATCTCTCTCGTCAACTCTTATTGCCCTTCTCCAGTGAAGCCCAGTCCATATCGCCGAGATAAAGCACGCCGTGATCACTACGATCGCCATCCATATTGTTATGTCCATTTTGCCTCACCTAAATTCTACTAGGTGTAGTCAGATAGCAAATTGGTCTTCTGGGTCAGCAGCCCATGCGTCTAAACCCCCGTCCTTGTTTCCATCTGTGACTTGGTCGTCGAATTCCAAAGGATCTGCGACCAGAAGATTTCCGATAAGTATGTCTTGGCAATTCGCAATGCGCAGCATCATGATCGCTCTTCCGTGAGAAACAGATGCAATTTCGATCATACTTGCAGGGCCTTCATTCCGAATGGACGCTAGTTTTACTGACATCTTGATCAGCACTCAATCATAAGTCAGTCAGGATAGTTGTATGTTTCAGGCCGTTCATGGCTTTTTAGACTGTCTATGACGCGTGCCAGACTCGGCGCTTTTGGTCAGTACGTGCCGGACAACGGACATTAGCCACCATGTAGCGAGCTTATTCCCCCGGCTAGTTGAGAGTACCGACAGTTTAGACCAACCCGTTGAACAAGTTGGAAAAGAACCGTTCGACATGGGCTTTTTGGGTCCTAATCGCTTATCTCGTTAGGTCCGACGATTGACCAATATCTTTTTAATTGCCGTGAACCGAGTGTGTTGCTTGCAGCGGAAGAAGGAGTTCCGTAATTCGAAACCCCCCCTCAAGCTAAATCCGTCCGCATCAGCGGGGCACGGTAACGCCGGGATGGTCTGGTTTCTCTACGGCTCCTTTGATGTGTTCGCCTACGAGCGAAACATCTTAGGAGCGTGTAGTATCTATGCGGAAGAAAGACCATTCCCCAAATGAAGTAGTGAATATCTCAAGCTCAGAGTTTGCTAATCGGATTAGCCGCATCGGCAGGAGAGAGTCTGTTTTTGCCCTTGAGTCTCGAACAGGGGATTCTCCGAAAGGCTCATATCCATGTGGTTACCATGTGGTAGGCACATGGAAGAAACGCGGGGCAGGGCAGGTTTCCCGCCCATCCC
>Ga0209725_1002028_pt1 | contig 11111 bp, 14 predicted proteins | sample I18A1metaG_FD_184145 | JGI IMG/M metagenome (GOLD analysis project Ga0209725, IMG submission 184145) | Lake sediment bacterial and archeal communities from Gulf of Boni, Indonesia to study Microbial Dark Matter (Phase II) - ​I18A1 metaG... | ecosystem: Environmental > Aquatic > Freshwater > Lake... | reverse complement strand
ACCTCGACATTACCTACATGATCCATGACAACGGTGTATACGGACTCACAAAGGGTCAAGCGTCACCAACACTTCAACTGGGATTGAAGACGAAATCTCTGCCAATGCCGAACATTACAGCGGCCGTTAACCCTGTGGCACTCGCCTTGGCAGCGGGATACACCTTCGTCGCAAGAGGATACTCATACGATGTCCGCAATCTGAAGGAGTTGATGAAGAAGGCGATCCACCATAGAGGATTGGCGCTTCTCGACATACTCCAACCCTGTCCGACATACAACGATATCAACACGAAAGAGTGGTACTCCGGTGAGGACAGGCTTGATCCGAAGACCGGGAAACCCATGCCTCGCTACTATCTATTGGAGGAGACGGGCTATGACCCGGTCGTCCAAAGCCTGGACGAGAACTTCCAGAAGATCGATCAGGCTCTAGCAAAATCAAGGGAGTGGGGCGATAGGATTCCTGTGGGCGTCTTTTATCAGAACGAACTCATCCCAACTTATGAAGATCGAATCAGCCAGCATATAGAGGACTACAGAGCGAACCCGCCGGCCAAGCAGACAATAGCAACAGATATGGGCAGATCAGCGATCGACCTAACGAAGATGTTTGAAGACGTACGCGTCACCTAGTCTCAAACACCAAAGCCTCGCAGAGTGACAAATGAGGAACGCTTCGCCGCAACAAGGAGGTCGGCCATTGCTTTGTCTAGTGCCGGTGAGTATACGATCGACGGTGATGCTGTCAACAGGCTTCTCGGCACCTACAAGCTCGAGACGCACATGCTAACTGGCCAGGTGTTCGAGACCATTCAGAAGAAGCTCGTCAAGAGTCTGGCGGATGAGATAGAGGATGGCAAGTTTCAGACTGTTACGTTTTCCAACATGGAAGCCATCGCATCAGGGCCGCACAAGGATTTCTTGTACGCTATATGCGGCGGACTTGCTGAACTCATCGACCTGTTAACTGGCAGAGGCGTCAAGGTAATCGGCACAGTACGAGATGCTCGAGTTCTTCCTTGGAACTTGGTTTTCAGGATTGACAAGAGGTTCAAAGGCATAGCGCCGTCTCAATGAAGTTCAAAAAGACAAAAGCAGCGTCTCCGGTGCGACCAGGAGGGGTACTCATCGATATCACACAATCGGGCGCTACGACTGTAATTGGATCGACTGAGGGCCTAGCTATCTGCGCCGAGTCGTGGCTCTGGAACCTTAAACACAACCCAGACTCCGGTGTAGGGCGAGCCTCCGAGACCCACCTGGAAGACCTAGTCGCCTACCGCCACGATGACCTCAAGCGGTGCTATCCTGACCTTCTTTGCCCTATTGCTCGACTGGTATGCCCAACGAGCATTCGTGTCTCCGTCTTCTCAGGCGCCGGATGCGCGTGTAGTGCATGAAATCAGTGCCCAAGCACAGAACCTCAATTTTCCGACACGCTACAGTTTGGCAATGGTGGACCGGGCTACTTCTACCTTGCGATAGAAACCCGCACCCGAGAGCCACGGGTGAAAACCGTCTACTGAAGTTGACCAACTTCGCTGACCTAGATGTCCCAGTCGATATTCAGGTTGCGCGATTCACTCATCAATCAGTTCCGCCATAGAATTGTGGGACTTCACGTGCATGACAACCTAGGCGATGACGAGCACAAGCGCCTCGGAAACGGATCCGTAGACTGGAAGAGCGTCAAAGAACAGTTGAAAGGCTTCAACGGACTCGTCACAATAGAATCGGTTCCGGTGCGAGAGGAGGATTTAAGGAGCTCCGTGAGATATTCGAAGCCTAAACAGGACTCCAGACAGTTTCAAAGACTTGTAGCTCGCGCACGAATTGCTTCTAGCGCGCGCTTAACAGAGTATATGCAAATCAGGACGCAAGGTAGGTTCAGGAAGTGGCTACGAGCGAAGAGAACCATAAAGTTGGGGAACAGGAGAAGCCAAAAAACCAAACAAGTCTGAACCCAATCAGAAGGCTGTTTGAAGCCCCTCAAAGACACATTGAACCCTACGTCACAAATGGTCAGGTGGTTGCTGACCTTGGTTGTGGACCAGGTTACTATACACTCGCTTTGGCTGAATGCGTTGGTCCTGAAGGAAGGGTCTATGCAGTTGATTTGGATGAAAAGGCGATCCGAGCGTTGGAAGAAAAGGCGGATAAACGTGGTTACCACAACATCGAAGCGCACGCTACATCTGCCTCCGACCTGAGCTTCATAAAAGACGCGTCGGTTGACTTCGTTCTTGCCAATGGACTATTGTGTTCCATGGCACTTGGCGCAGATCAGGAGTCATGCGGACTTCTACACATTAGGAAATCTCGCAGACCTGAAAAGACCTAGGTCTCAAATCCGAACCGTTCGGGTCAGAAACGGCCAAAACTCGGGAACAACAACCGATAAATATGGTGGACCGGGCGCACACTGAACCATAGGTTCAGATCACCGCCTTTCTGTTGATTTTGATGGGTGCAGATCTTTCACCCTGTCAGAACTCGAGGAAGAGGTTGATGTGATCCGTGAAGAGCGAGTGGCGTGTGTCAAGAGCGTGCCCCCCTGGGATGCGCAGGACCGAACCCAGGCTACGCCTGACCGTCTCCCCAAGCTCATGTCTAGGATCTGAAGAGTACGGCGTCCAAAATCACAACGACTCCTTGGTCACTTTTTCTCTGAGAACGGAGAGGTGCAGGACGCTTTCCTTGTGTGCTAACTAGCGATACGTGATTCGTGCGTTTCTCCACGATTATGATTCTGTCTCGACAGGCGTATGTCGCGGCGGTGCAAGTTTTTGTCCGTTAATGATCTCAGCTATACTTGGGAGCTGTTGCAGTATTGCACCACTAGCGCGAAAACCATTCCCGTGCCAGGATGGGGCCAACTCGCGGCTACGGGTCGTGCGCTGCTCATTGCTTAAGCCCGTTCCGCCGCGCGAATCGTTGTCTTAGCGGCGTGCCAGTCTCACGACTTTTTCAGATCCGACTCGCTCGCGGGCGACGTATCTGTGGAGCTCCAGTTTCGAGACAAACGTCGTAGGCGCGCGAGCAAGGCACGGCGTGCTCTACGACTTCATCAAGAAACTCCAGAAGGATCCAGGCGAGCTCGAGGTTCTAGGCGACGGAACACAGAGCAAATCCTACCTCCACATAGATGACTGTGTCGGCGCTTTCCTGACGGCTCTGGACGACAAGCTCTGGCGTGTTCCAGTTTAGGCATACAATATTGGAACAGAGAGCCGGACGAACGTGCTTCAGATTGCAGACAGAGTCATTGAGGCAATGGAGTTGAGCAACATCATTGTGAGAACAACCGGAGGACGAGCATGGCCTGGCGACGTGAGAACGATGCAGGTGGACGTCTCAAAGATCGAGAGCAAGGGTGGAGTCCAAGGTACAATAGCGACGAAGCTATCAGGACAGCTGTGCATGAACTGCTTCGCGAACTGAAAGGTGAATGCGCGGCGTAGACTGGTCCTTAGCGTATCTCAGATCTCGTCCGAAGAAGCAAAGTGAACTCGTGGAGGAGTTGAGCAGGGTGCCCTACGCGATGAGCATTCTGCTCGCGAATTGGGCGTCTCACCGCTACATTGTCCGCAGACGAGACCATAGAGCTCCACCATCCTCTCCGACTCAACACGACCCGGCGCGGTCGCAAGGCTTGTGTGACCACCTATGGCGTATAGAAAGGTCTATAGGGGCTTGGGGTACTCCGGTACCCGAGTGACCTATGGCCCAAATCAAGATCCTGGCCTCCCAGGATACTATTGACAGATTCAAGAGGATCGTTCTTGCGAAACATGGCAAGCTCGAGCTCAGCGCAGAAGGAGAGGAAGCGCTAAGACTCTACATCAAGCGGTATGAGCGTCTGCTAGGCGGAGTCTGCCCTCCCCACCAAGACCCGCTGACCCGGATCTGCGGGATAGGACGTTCCTCACGTAGGCACAATGTCCTCAAAGACCTGGAGAGACTCGAGTCGGGAGAGCTTTGATCTTCATCGATACAACCGTCTGGGTTGGCGACGCTGACCTGAACGACGACTTCCACGACTCATCCCATAAGATCGTAGAGTCAGTAAGAACAGGAAAAAACCCGCCCGGTTTAGTCACGGACTTCATCATTGACGAGCTTGTGACCATTCTTGGAAAGCGCAAGGGGTTTGGTGCTGGAGCGGCTAAGGATACTGGCAGAGCCATTCTGGAGTCGCCGCGCATCTTCACGGTCTTCGTGGACGACAGCATTCTCAGAGCGGCGCTGTCGGTCTATCCCGCCTTCAACGGCAAGTTGAGTCTAACCGACGTTGTCACAACCGTTGTCATGAAGAAATACCGAGTCAGTGACATCTTTTCCCATGACACTGATTTCGATAGAGTGAAAGGGGCTCGTCGTCTGACTTCTCCCTAACACGCTCAGGAAGACGTTCACGACGCTCGACGGAGAGATAGTCTCACGGCGAAACGAGATGAAAACGAGTTGAACATCACAGTCGTAAGTCCAGGCCTTGGACTGACCAAAGAGTGATTCAATCCCTGTAGTTGGTTTGCCTTGACCGTACCGCTCGTCTCAACGTCTATCGTAGTTCCAAGACGGCAGATAGCAGAAATTCACGTGAGGTTTGAGGTCGGGTTATCCGGACCGCATATGCTTGGAAGTTCGTATCTTAGTGGCGTGCAAGTCTCACGACTTTTTCAGATCCCGCTCGCTCGCGGGCGACGTATCTGTGGAGCTCCAGTTTCGAGAGCAGCCTGCTCATAGCGTAGCGTTCGACTCCGAGTTGTTCGGCAAGTTGGTCTTGCGTGATTGGGCCTGACTCTTCGAGGCGCATAAGCACTCGAACCGCCTGCAGCCGCAGGTCCGCATGCTTCGGATACACCTCTGAGAGCTCGAGCTCCATATCCTCCGCCAGCCGGTCGAGCGTTACAGCCTCCTTGACGGTTGCCACATCGATCCCGCCTTCTCCTGAAGAGCCGGTCTGCCATGCCCTGATCGTTAGTATGATGTATCTTTGAAATCGCCTGAAGATACCTCGGCTCATCCGAGCCAGCGTCATCAGCGCGTCCTCCGTGAAAGGCCCCGTGTCGTTGAAGCGCTTAACGAAAGCCTCCAGCATCCGCGCCGGTTCCAGCGGCTCAAGCTCGATCTTGTGCATCTTATCGAAGAAGAAGTGGCCGCCATACATCTCCTTCTGCACAGCAACAACCATGTTAGGCTTGGCCTCGCAAGTTCTGGTGAAGTTATTCCACAGCCAGTATATGTCGCCAAGGTCAGTCGCCACGGCCCGTCTGTCAGTCTTCGAGTAATCCGGCGTGTCGATCAGGATCAGCCTCTTCGTTCGAAGGAAATGCATCCAAACAGTCTTGCGAAAATTCTCAGCCCTTGATCTCCCAACCTTCCTCTGCAGCAGGGAATCGAGAGCGACAGCGTCGACATCCTGCCCCGCCTCCTTGAGGACCCGTGCGACTCTCCCGCCGTAGTCTTGCAGAAACTCTTCTGAGGCTTCATGGCTTCGGTCCAGAAGCGATTTGAAGAGCTCCCCGTGCCTTCGCCACTTGAAGAAGACGACCTGGCCTGGTTCTCCTTTCATCCGTTCAGTTGCGTCAAGCATCATTAGCGAGGTGGTCTTGCCGACACCCTGAAGGCCGACGATGCCGACGAGCCCTCCCCTCATCCCGTCCAGCAGTTCGCTGATTCCGATCAACGACTTCGGCCAGACATACGACTTCAACAGCGCGTCGCGGTCGCGGCTCTCGGCGGCAAGCTGGCTCGCCCAGGAGTAGATCCCATCGACGGACGCGGAGCTATGGGGTCCTTTACTTGCGCGGACGCGAGCGCGTGCTGATGAAGCCGGATCCGTGGACTGCAGGCTCATGGGCGTTCCTTGTTGTCATCCGGCGGACTATTTCACGTTGGGAGACAGGTGAACGTGTTCCGCAAATAGTCTGGAATCTGATGATTTCTAGCATAGCACAAACCCATGATTGACGGTCGTGACTTTCCAGCAGGATCTATCACTCTCGCTTCAGTTTTCGGGCGTTTCGAGGAGGTGAGAGGCCCATATCCTGGAGACGCTGGTTACAACCATCTTCCATGGTGGTCCGAAGGCCATCCCAATGGCAAGCCTTCGGGTGGTAGCTTCTTCTACGTCGGAGGCACGAGCATGGCAGCACCACATCTGACAAGCGTCGCAGCTCTCATGCTTCAGAAGAACCCCAGTCTGATGCAGAGTCAGGTGGAGACTATTCTGGAGAGTAGTGCGTTGTCTATTCCTCCAGGTTCGATGAACGTCTGGGACCTCACTCCAACGCAGGGGTGGTACCAGTACTCTTGGGGCTCTGATGCTACTGGAGCAGGGCTCATCCAAGCAAGAGCGGCGTTGGACCAAACACCATCAGCTTAAGCTTGCGAAAGAGGGGACATTCAAGTTCCCCTCATTCTCCTTTTTGCGTGGAAAACGTGCCACTCTATTCCCGTCAGTCGATCCTTGCTTCCGACCAAGTACATATGACGCTATCCAGAATCTTCACCCGAAGATCAATCTCCTTCGCATCTCCAGGAGCCGACTCCAATGGCACAAACCAATGTCGGCTTGAGCGCTCCTGTTTCAACATTATGAGGGTTTGTACACACCAGGAAATCTCGCAGACCCGAATGAGCCTAGGTCTCAAATCCGAACCTTTCGGGCGAGAAACGGCCAAAACTCGCGAACAACAAGCGTTAAGTATGGTGGACCGGGCGGGATTCGAACTGCTGGCGGTGAATTTCCTCGATTCGGGAAATCCCTAGAACGTCGCCAGTGTTGGTAGTTGCCAGCGAGGGAGAGAATGGCTATCCCTCTCTCAGGGTTGATGTATAGCAACACCTTGGTTGCCAAACCTGAAGGATTGGCCGAGGTGTGGCGGGCCCGGTGGTTTCTTGCCATCAGCCGGGTCACGCTCGAACTGATCCTTCAGTTCCTCCTCAAGTGGTGTCACGCCCTTCCGGTAAGCATGCTTGATCTCAAGCAGTTGCCTTAGCTCACCGTTTCCATTTTCACCTCCTCAAACCTGAACGTGGAAAGCAGAGAATCCGTGGCGGATAGTGGATTGCGCGGCTCCTTCACCGGCCTTTTTTCCAAAATAGAAACCTAACACAAGCGCGGCCAATGGAGCAAGTATATTTCGCTCAGTCTCGGTAGTCATTCTCTGTGGAAACCGAAGACTGCGTGAAGAAGATGAATCGTAAGCGAAGACAAGCTACGACGCTCTTGACACTTCTTACTGTTCTTGGCCTTGTGTTCACTGGAGTTGGTGCACTAAAGTCCTATGACTACATCTCTTCGGCTCCTTCTGAATTCAGGGCGCCATACCAGATCGGCTGTGTGGCGAGTTTCATATTACAACAACTTCGCTAGACGCCGGAGAGATCACCAAAGACTCGCTTCATTTTTCGCATATAGTTTCGGAATGCTACCCTCCCCTTTTCGGATAGGCGCAGCATTGTGTGCGGCTTCTTGCCTAGAAACTCCTTCTTCACGTCCACGTAGCCAGCGGCTTCAAGCTTGCTGAGGTGCGATGAGAGATTGCCGAACGTTAGTCCTGTCTGCCGCATCAGGAAGAGGAAGTCCGCGCTGTCGAGTACATACAGCTGCGCCATGATATTCAGCCGAGCGGGTTCATGGATTAGCGTGTCAATATCCGTGAAGGGGTTGTCTTCTCCTGCGCGAGCTCTAGCATCCGACATCCGAGGCCCCCCGTCGCTCTGTCATGCTACTGGACTTCGAGAGGTCTGGGATACTTCTTCGAGAAACGAAACAGGAGAACGATTCCGACAGCTATCATGATGGCTGCTGAAACAGCAACCACTGATAAGCCCGCTATGGGGAATCCTGCCCGCTTCAGCAAGACGAAAGATACTGGACTTGCAGCGAACAACGCTGCATACAAGTACAGGCGACTGAAATCAAGCAAGTACGCAGCTAGACCGAAGCCCAAGCCAGAGACCATGATCCAAGCAATCAACGGCAACGGTAAGGCCATCGAGGGCACGACCTCCAACGCAAATAGCAGACCAACGATCGCTGTGATGACAAACACTATGCCTATCCTCCATAGCCTCGCTTTTCTCCTCGGGCCGAACCTAGCCACCCCCATCCTGGGAAGGGTGATCAATCTCTTTCCTGCGAAGAATACGAGCAACGCTAGCGCTGTCAGCAAGACCTGGCTGACACTCAAGTTGCCTGTCGGCTCCGGAATAATGTATCCCCACGACACGCCAATGGCTGAAAACAACAGCTCACTGAACATCGCAAAGAGAACAATACCCAGAAAGATATCCCAGAGCCCATCCTCGAAACTAGACGCGTAGGCTCTCTTCTCCAGATCTTTCAGGTCCATTGCCTCAGTCATTTTTGGGCGCCTCGCCTGCGTAATGTACTCTGTGCAATATAAGGCTTTGCGAGCCAGAGTACTCTTTCCAAATTCAAGTATGTCATAGAAGAAACGACCCTGATCAAGTCTAGGGGAAGTCTAGCAACGGAGCTGCTTACGGTCTTATCGCCAGGAGGTGCTGAGTGTGCCGACGATTGTCGCGACGACCATGACCCAAACCCAATTCTTTCTTTCACATGCAAAACACACAGACTATACTGTATCGGTTTTCAAGTGTTCTTATTCTAGAGGGGTCCGCACCAATACGTCAAGGGTCATCGGTACGCGTTGGCAGGTTAGCTATCCGCGACATAGCTTTCCTATTCAGAATCGTTTATGGGGTTCCCCGTGGGATCTCTCTCTCTGGATGATGTTTGAAATGGTAGACCACACGATAATACACTTCGAGATTCCCGCTGACAACTTGGAGAAATTGAGCAAATTCTATTCCGAATTGTTCGGCTGGAAGATCGAGAAAACCCCGGGGCCAGTGGACTACTGGATGATAGAGACAGTCCCAGTTGACGAGAAAGGAATGACTGTTCGACCTGGTGTCAACGGTGGAATGATGAAGAAACAGAACCCTGAACACAAGCCAACAAACTACATCGCAGTCGAATCTGTGGACGACTACGCGAAGAAGATAGAGAACCTCGGTGGCAAGATAACCGTGCCGAAGATGGAGGTTCCTGGAGTTGGATGGTGGGCCATGGCCATCGACCCAGAGGGCAATCACTTCGCAATACTAGAGATATTACAGCACTGAAGAGAACTGCGTCACGACAGCAATCCCTAACCATCCCCGTACCCCCCCGGCCGTGGTTCGGAGTTATTGAGCGGATTAACGTCTACGGTTACCTGCTATGGATGGCGGTGTTGTCCATTGTCCTCTTGCGTGCGGAAAAGGGGGGCCGGCTCAATGCGAATGCAGACCGAGCAGGGTGAATCGAAGAAATGAAGAAGACTTGGCAGGAGAAATTGAGGGACAAAGCTTCCCTTCCCAAGGTGCTCAGATTGGAGAAGAGATTCCCCTGTTACAATGCCGTACACAAGATGGGTGCCGAAGTCGGTGATGAGGTCGTGCTGGTAAACCCCTCTGAAGTAGTGGAAATCATGAAGCAGGTACCGAAGGGCAGACTGACAACTATCGTCGAAATCTGCAAGAAGATAGCTAAGCAGCATCATGTTGAAGCTTGCTGCTCCTTAACCACAGGCATCTTCATCATGACTGCAGCCAATGCGGTGGAAGAAGCAAAAAGGGAAGGAAAGTCATTGAACATACCGTACTGGAGAACACTCAAAGCAGACGGTTTTCTCAACCCGAAATACCCTGGCGGACAAGAAGCACATAAGAAGCTGCTAGAGCAGGAAGGACACAGAGTCATCCAGAAAGGCAAGAACCTCCTAGTCCAAGACTTCCGAGAACATCTCCTACAGTTTGCGTAGAGAGAGCCGACTCTCGTTCCTGAGAGACGCCGCCCTTGGAATCCCTCTTTCTCAGATTCAGGGACCAGTGGGACAGCTGGTGCGTGCAAACACGAATGACTCTACGAGACTCACTCCGTGTAGCCGTGGATTGTCGTGGCGTTTGTTGACAAGGTTGCAACCTGATAGTCCGGCGTGCTGCTGAGGCACATCTTCGAAATCCCCTTGGGAAATTGACCTCCGGGAGGGAGGGGGTTTCGCACACCAGTGTGATCCGCCGACATGAGCCCCCTATCTGAATATTATGAGGGTCTAGACCCACTAGGAAATCTCGCAGACCCGAAAAACCCCAGACCTCAAATCCGAACCATTCGGGCAAGAAACGGCGAAAACACGGGAAGAACAAGCCCTAAATATGGTGGGCCGGGCTATTTCTGTCGCTGCGTAAAAGTCCGCACCCGGGACCTCCGTGACCGTGTCGGGAGTGAATCGGGTTCACAAGATAATAGCGACACGCACGCGACGAGGATAAGGGATGAACCGGCCTTTCACCACCAGAGACAGACTGAGCCTGATGAGCAGGCCGTCCGAGCGGTGTTTCCTTCGTTCCCACTTGTTCCATCCAGCGGACAAGAGCTTAGAGATCGTCACTCCGCTGGACTATGACGCTCACCACCCCCTTGTGTGCGAAGATAGGCTTCGTGGCAGGTCTCAGAATTCTAACCTATTCGAGTAGTGTGGGAATTGGAGGTTGGCTCGCACACAGGGATCGCAATGCCCAATTGTAATACAGTCAATTCTGATTGTCATACAATAGGCGCGCGGCCCCGCCTCGTCCTACGCGAACCAAAGGCTTTCTCTTAGGACAAGGCTTCGAGTGTCAGTCCCTCTGGCGTTGTGCCAGTATTCCGCAGTCGGTACCGTTTGGTTGCAGACTTGGCGTTATCCCCTTCCACGAAGACTTCCACCTCAAAATCACCCGGAGGGATTTTGTACTGAGGCAATCGCCACTGATTCGTTGACTGATAACTCTCGCCTCTGAAAAGATAGCAGTTGGGATCGCCATCCACTTTCAAAGCCACTGCGAACGTTTCCCCTTCGTAGTTCGCATAGATGTCTAGCCTATCACATTGGCCAACCAGATAGCACCAATGTTCGGATCTTCTCGCCAGTCTGAGGGTCGTCGACCTGTCGAGAGCAGAATACAGCATTGGATATTAGACTTGGATGAGCTATGTCACACAATTCTTGATACCTAGTGAAAAGCCACTTCCAACATCGTGTTAGT
>Ga0209725_1002026_pt1 | contig 11118 bp, 7 predicted proteins | sample I18A1metaG_FD_184145 | JGI IMG/M metagenome (GOLD analysis project Ga0209725, IMG submission 184145) | Lake sediment bacterial and archeal communities from Gulf of Boni, Indonesia to study Microbial Dark Matter (Phase II) - ​I18A1 metaG... | ecosystem: Environmental > Aquatic > Freshwater > Lake... | reverse complement strand
GCTGCGGAAGATAAGAGACTTCTTCACCCCGGGTGAGAAGAAGCTGTTTGGGGACCTGGCGCGGCACCTCGTCTTGACGGAGAATGCGGTCGACCAGTTGCTGAGGATGTTCAGCGAGGGTTTGAGAGATCCGGCGCTGGCAGAGCGATACACCGCCGATATAACTCGGTTGGAGAGGGAAGGAGATGAGATTGTTCGGCGACTTGACGAAGAGATTTCTGGGGGAGCCCTCACGGCTCCACTGACAGCGGACTTCGCCAACCTAGTTGAGACCATCGATTCGGTTCTAGACGGGGTGCACAGCATAAGCAGGGAGATCCAGAGACACTGCAAGTACTACTTCCCCGGAAAGAGCGAGGTCGAAATGGACATCTACAAGAAAGTCGGGAAGCTAGTCCTTCTCGGAAGGGAAGGGGTGAGGAAGCTGAACCGGTTGATCTCTGCTGGCGCGAACCTAGTGGGAGCTCCCTCACTCGCTAGGCAGATTGAAGACATCGAGGAACAGGCGGACGACGTCAAGGACAACATTCTTGACGATGTCTACAGACAGGCGAAGGACCTTGAACACTGGACCTTCCACCATCTAATCGAAATCACGCTTGAGGCCGATGACATGGTGGACAACTGCGAGGACGCCTCGGACCTGGTTGTGGCGATCTTGACATCTCTAGGGATCTGAGCGCCTTGGAGATCGCAGAAGCTGGTATCCTCGTTCTGACAGGGATAGCTTCGCTGCTTGTGGGCGGCAACAATCTCTCCGCCTGCTCAGGTACGCTGATCGGGGCACGAGTCGTCAGCAAGGCCGCCGGAGTTGGTCTGGCGGCCTTGGGCTATGTTCTCGGCTTGATTTTGGAGGGTAAAAAACTCGAGCTGCTCCGGCGCGAAATCCTTCCGGGCTCAAGCGCAGCCGGCGTTTCTCTGATCCTGCTTGTCATCGTTGTCATTCTGGTCCTGGGACAGATGGCGAGGATCCCAATCTCTCTCTCACAGGCGCTGGTGGGATCAACCATAGCGCTGGCATTGCATCAAGGCATAGCCATCAGAGGAAGCTACCTCTTCCTCATCTTGGCCGCGTGGACGGTCGGCCCGATGGCTGCTGCAGCGCTCGCCGGAACCGGAGTTGTCTTGCACGACCGCGTCGCCGTCGAATCTCTCTGGCGTCGACTTGGCATCTCCAAGCTCTTGTTGATCCTCGTTGCGTTCTTCACAGCTTACAGTCTTGGAGCCAATACCTTGGGGTCGATTGCAGCGATCTCTCCAATTGATTTCAATCTGACGTTGTCGGTGGCTGGTGTGAGTGCGATGGTAGGGGCCTTCATCCTGGGGTCGGGTGTGGCACGTAGGATCGGTGAGGGTATGTACAGCTTAACGTACTCGACGGCGCTCTCCTCGCAGCTCGCGGGCTCGATGATCGTGGAAGCTGCAACTCAACTCGGGATCCCGATCTCCGTCACCCAGACGGTAGCTTCGGGAATCATCGGCGCTGCGTATTCAAGGAAATACAGGGTACTAAACAGGAGGAGCGTGCTCCTCGTGGTGTCTTCTTGGGTGATTGCACCTCTCCTTGGATTTGCAGCGACGATCCTGGCGCTATCGGCAATGCCTGTATGACCGGGCTGTTGGGCAATCGATTTTTGAGATGTGAACGAATCGATCGATTGGCCGTGTATTGGACGGATAGCGCAAGCCCTCAGCATCAACTGCCAAGCAAGTCTCCGGCTCTTGATTGATCGAGCAGGGGTTTACCGAGACTTGGGCGGGGTCTCGGACTGCGAGAAAACTTATGAAGGGCGGCGGATGATCCGGGAACCAGACAGCAACGTTCAACGAACTGCGTGGGTGACCTTGGTTGGTGACGGAGATTCGCAAGAGAGATGGCCGTGTGGTGGGCTTTGATCCCCAGAAGATAACGACAGCCATCATGAAGGCGATCGACGCGGTTGGAGGGGCTGATGGGAAGATGGCGAAGAAACTCTCTGACCAAGTTGTTGAGATGATTCACTCCAAGTTTGGTGGTCAGGTGCCTGGCGTCGAAGATGTCCAAGACGTGGTAGAGGCGGTTCTCATACAGAGCGGGTACGAGGACGTGGCAAAGGCCTACATCCTCTACAGGCAGAAGAGAACGGAGCTGCGGGAAGCCAAGAAGTTTTTCGTCCCGCAAGACGAGTTGAAGCTGTCATTGAACGCAACAAGCGTTCTCACCAGACGCTATCTTCTGAGAGATATCGAGGGCAATATTATCGAGACCCCCAGCCAGATGTTCAGAAGAGTCGCGAGACACGTAGCCGCAGCTGAACTTCAGCACGGTCCCTCGACTCAAGCGTTGAAGGCTGAAGCAGGGTTCTACGAAGTAATGGCTCGGCTTCAATTTGTTCCCAATTCGCCCACGCTCATGAACGCCGGAACCCCGGCTGGGCAATTGTCGGCGTGCTTCGTTCTTCCAGTGGAGGACTCCATCAGGAGTATATTCGACCAGGTGAAGAATATGGCCCTAATACATCAGTCTGGAGGAGGAACTGGTTTCTCCTTCTCAAGGATCAGGCCAAGGGGCTCGATAATAGAGTCGACCAAGGGAATTGCATCAGGGCCCGTGTCCTTCATGATGATCTACGACACCGCCACCGACGTCATGAAACGCGGCGGCAAGAGGAGGGGAGCCAACATGGGTATCCTCCGAGTAGATCACCCGGACATACTCGACTTCATAACAGCCAAGGAGAAGGAAGGGGTCCTGACAAACTTCAACATGTCGGTGGCCGTCACAGACGACTTCATGGAGGCCGTCAAGAAAAACGACTCATACCCCCTCGTTGACCCACACACCGGAACAACCTCCCGGAAGCTGAACGCTTCGGACGTCTTCAATCTCATTGTCGCCGCGGCCTGGAGAACAGGGGACCCGGGGCTCATCTTCATAGACGAGGTAAACAGACACAACGTTACCCCTCGGCTCGGCTCGATGGAGGCAACAAACCCGTGCGGTGAGATGCCGCTCCTGCCCTACGAGTCCTGCAACCTCGGCTCCATCAATCTCTCTAGAATCGTCGATGAAGGCGACATCAACTGGCAAAAGCTAGAGGGGGTTGTCCGAAGCTCCGTTCACTTCTTGGACAACGCTATAGACGTAAACAAGTTCCCCCTCCCAGAGATAGAAAGGGCGACGAAGGCCACACGGAAAATAGGCTTGGGAGTCATGGGGTTCGCCGAAGCCTTGATCAAAATGAGCATCCCCTACGACTCCGACCAAGCCTTGGACAAGGCGGAGCAGATATCCGCGTTCATCAGCGAGGAAGCGAGGGAGAAGTCCGCTGAGCTAGCAGAAGAACGCGGATCCTTTCCAGCTTTCGCAGAAAGCCTCTGGGAGAGCCAAGGCTACCGAGCCATGAGAAACGCGACGCTCACCACGATCGCCCCAACGGGATCAATCAGCATCGTGGCGGGCACCACTAGCGGCATCGAGCCCTTGTTCGCCGTCGCTTTCGTACGCAGCGTCATGGGAGGAACACAGCTCGTTGAGGTAAACCCGGTCTTTGAAACCATCGCCAGGGAGAGGGGGTTTCACAGCGATGAGTTGACAAGGAAGATAGCCAAGACCGGTTCTGTCAAAGGCCTTGAGGAAGTTCCCTCTGACCTGCAAGGGCTCTTCCTGACGGCTTTAGAAATACCCCCCGAGAGGCATGTCCGGATGCAGGCTGCGTTCCAGAAAAACGTGGACAACGCCGTGAGCAAGACCGTAAACCTTCCCAGCGATGCCTCGATCGGAGACGTCGAGAAGGTGTTCATGCTCGCCTATGAGCTGAAATGCAAGGGGATCACGGTCTACCGCTACGGAAGCAAGAAGGAGCAGGTCCTATACATGGGCTCCATCATAGGCAGGGAGACGGGAGAGACCCTGCAGTATGTTAGTGCTGATCCCGAGTATGCGGGGGGCTGCCTGAGGACCGAGTGTCCAACCGCTTGACCGTGGCTCGATCGCTCGATCGAACGACTTCATCAGCGCCCTCGACCACAGAGGCACCCTCCATCACGAAGATCATGCCAATCGTGGGGGCAATCGTTGTGGTGATGGTCGTAGTGGCAGCAGCGCTGCTGATCAGAAGGAGATCGTTCCGTCCCGGAAAGCCCTCGTAATCATCTGAGAGAAGCCTCGCAGATTGATCGCCCGCGCTTTCGGATGACTTCCCAAGCCTTAAATAAATCACGAATGTGGCCAGCCCGTTCTTGATCACTTAATGGAGCGGTGACGAAATTGTTTGAAGGTGGTTGGACTGGCAGGATTCTAAGGGTTGACCTCTCAAGAAAGAAGCACACGGTGGAGAAACTGAATCCTGAGGTGGCTTCGGGCTACCTGGGGGGCAGAGGCTTAGCTGCATGGGTGCTTTGGAATGAGCTGAGCCCTGGAACGGATCCCCTTGCACCCCAGAACAAGCTCGTTCTGGCCACAGGTCCATTGACCGGTTTCCTCCTACCGAGCAGCGGAAAAATGCTCGTCGCCGCGAAATCTCCTCTCACCAACGGCTATGGAGACGGCAACATGGGCACCCGTGCCTCTGTGCAGATGAAGAAGGCGGGCTACGACATGGTTGTCATAGAAGGAAAGGCCAACAAGCCATCACTGATTCACATCAGCGATGACGATCTGCAGTACCTGAGTGCGGAAAACCTCTGGGGAAAGGACACTTACAAGGCGGAAGAAGTGTTGGAGGAGGAGTACGGAACCAAGTCAGGAATTCTGCTGATCGGCCCGGGCGGCGAGAAGATGGTCAAGTTCGCTGTGATAGTCTCGGAGCGAGGAAGATCTGGGGGAAGACCGGGCATGGGGGCTGTGATGGGGTCGAAGAACCTCAAAGCCATCATCGTAGAGGGTGGCGGGGAGATACCCGCGAAGAACCCCGACAGGCTCAGGGAGATTGGACGGGCTGGCTACCAAGAGGTGAAAGATGCGTCCCAGTACGGCTTTTGGATAAGACAGGGAACCATGGCTACCATAGAGTGGTCGAACGGAAATAGTGTCCTGCCGACCTGCAACTTCAGCGAAGGCATCTTCGAAGGATGGAATGGGATAAGCGGAGAGACTATGGAGAAGGCATACAAGGTCAGGAGGAAGGGCTGCCCCAACTGCAACATGCAGTGCGGCAACATCTGTGAGATCAAGGAGGGGCCTTACAAGGGGCAGACTACAGAGGTGGATTACGAGAACATCGCCATGCTCGGATCGAATCTAGGGATGGACTCCATGGATTGGGTGCTCAACCTCAACCTGCTCGCCGACAAGATGGGTGTGGACACGATCTCCCTGGGAAGCACTCTCGGGTTCGCCACAGAGGCCTACTCAAAGGACATGGTATCCAAGGAGAAGCTCGGCGTTGACATCAAGTGGGGAGACGGCACCTCGATGTTCGAGCTGGCGAGGAAAATCTCTCTGAGAGATGGGTTCGGGGACCACCTCGCGGAGGGCGTCAGAGAAGTCGCATCCCGGCTCGGAGGTGGAGCCGAGAACTTCGCCATGCACGTGAAGGGCTTGGAGATCTCCGCGTACGACTGCCACGCGGCTCCAGGAATGGCCCTCGCCTTCGCGACCTCTTCCATAGGTGCGCATCATAAGGACGCCTGGTTCATAGTGTGGGAGTTGAAGATGGGCAGGGACCTAGTAACTAGGGAGAAGGTGGAGAGGCTGATAGAGATGCAGCAGATCAGGGCGGGTTTCTTCGAGTCCTTGACGACCTGCCGGCTTCCCTGGATAGAGCTGGGTTTCTCCCTCGACTGGTACCCCAAATACCTCGAGGCCGCCACGGGATTGAAGCTGTCACTGCTGGACTTGTACCGCATGAGCGACAGGATCTTCAATCTTGCGAGAGCGTTCTGGATCAGGGAGAACCCCGGTTGGACCAGACAAATGGACTATCCCCCAACTAGGTGGTTCAGAGAACCGCTGACGAAGGGGCCTCTACAAGAGACCAAGCTCAGTGAGGAAGGGTATGACAGCCTGCTCAACTGGTACTATGAGATCAGAGGATGGGATCAACGAGGGATACCACGTGTGTCTACCCTTCGGCAACACAATCTAGGATTCGTCGCAGATCAATTGCAGGCCCTGAATGTGAACCTTGCATACTGAAAGACTCTGACGACCGCGTGATCGAGGTCTCGTTTGGTCGGGGTGTCATCGCTTCTTGATGTGCTAGGCCGCGGTTTATCGGAAACAACAAGTTTTAAATACCCTGTCTTGGAATCGATCAAAAAGGAGAGATTAGAGAAAGTTGAAAAACAGAAGTGCCGTTTCGAACACAATCGCTTCGGCTCTCGTAGTGGTCATGATCATAGCCGGCGTTGGCGGCTACTACCTGGGCAGCCAGGGAGTGGCCCCCGCAGCCACGACCGTTACTCAGGTAGCGGCCACGACTCTCTTTCAAACGGTCACGATCACAACCCAAATGCCTACAGTAACGACGGTCACAACCAAGACGGCGGTGACGACTGTTCCCACTGTGACAATCACAACCACCACAGGGCCAAAGCTCAAGGACACCTTGGTCATGGGGACAACGGACTCGGTGGAAGTAAACCTCGACCCAGCTGAGGCCTACGACTTCTTTGGGTGGGAGATCATCATGAACACAGGCGCAGGTCTCGTGGACATTGCTCCAGGAACACCATACAACGCTGGTATCAAAGACATCACGCCTGCGCTCGCCACCGACTGGACCGCAAGCGCGGATGGCAAGACCTACACCTTCAACCTACGGCAAGGCGCGAAGTTCTACAACGGAAGGGAGTTCACGGCAGACGACGTGAAGTACAGCTTCGACAGGAACATGGGGCTTGCCATAGAGGAAGGTCCCCAGGTGGGCATAGGGTACTCGGACATCATCGACAGCGTAGAAGTCACAGGCAAGTACCAAGTCGTATTTCACTTGAAGATCCCGTTCTCACCGTTCCTCAACCTGATGGCTGCCCAGGCCTCCTACATCGTCAACAAGGACATCGCTACGACAGCCGGCCCCGTTAACTACGTTGAGGGCGACGCCAGAAAGAGTAACCCGAACGACCTCGGTCCATACGTACTCTCCAGTTGGAGCCGTGTAGCGGGCAAGGACAACGAGATGAGGCTGGACGCCAACCCCAACTACTGGGCCAAAGCGGCGGGGCTCCCGATGACACCTCACGTAATAATCAAGTTCTATGCCGACGCAACAGCGCTTGGGCTCGCGGTAAGGTCTGGCGACGTGGACATAGCGTTCAGGCAGCTCCTGGCGAGCGACATCGAGAGCATGAAGACGGATCCGAAGGTCAAGGTCTGGCAGGGTACAGGGGCCTTCATCCAGTACATGTTGTTCCAAGAGAAGATCCCGCCGTTTGACAACCCCAAGGTGAGGCAAGCTATCTCAGCTGCGCTCGACAGGAAGGAGATGGTCGACACGGTGTTCCTAGGCCAGGCTGAGCCCCTCTACAGCATCATCCCCAAGGGAATGATGGGCAACACCGACAAGTTCAAGGAGCTGGACAAGGATACGGCCAAGGCGGTCAGCCTCCTAAAGGAAGCCGGCTACAGTGAAACCAACAAGCTCAAGGTTGAAATGTGGTACGAATCCAGCGGACACTACCCACAGAGCCCGGACCAAGCCGCTGTCTACAAGGCGCAGCTGGAGAGGACAGGCCTCATCGAGGTGACTCTAAAGGGAGCGGACTGGCCAAGCTACAGACAGAACAGGAACGCAGAGATCATGCCTGTCTACGTCTACGGATGGTACCCCGACTACGTTGACCCGGACGACTATGCATTCCTGTACTGGGCCGCATGGATTCACCACAACTACGAAAACCCAGAGGCAGTAGCACTGTACGACCAAGCACGCGCCATATCGGATCCAACTCAGAGGAGCCAACTCTACGCTCAGATTGACGACATAGCTGTGAGAGACTGCCCGGTAGCTCCGCTATACCAAGGCTCGGCATTCGCTGTGACTTCACCACAGGTTGACGGCCTGGTTCTCGACATATCTCAGAACTTCAGAATTTGGCTGCTGTTCGCAAAGCTTTAATTTCGCAGCCAATCCCCCAATTTTTTATGAGCCTCCGCTCCTACGTAGTGGCGAGAGTCCTGCTTACGATACCGATGATTCTTCTCCTCCTGACGATGGTCTTCCTCATCATAAGGGTGATGCCTGGCGATCCCGCCGACCTACACTTCGAGAAGCGGGTTGACCCGGAAACTCTGGCAGCCTTCAAACAGCGGCTTGGACTGGACAAACCTCTCCCTATCCAGTACGTCGACTACGTAGCAGGCCTCCTGACCGGTAACCTGGGAAGCTCCATGCAGGATTACTCACCCATTGGTCAGCAAATTTTTTCGGCGTTTCCAGCCACTCTGGAGTTGGCGATCTACTCGGCGGCCTTCGCTATCATCGTCGGGGTCCTGCTGGGGGTCCGCGCCTCCCGCTCCTACAACTCAATTCCGGATCACACCATTCGGATCTTCGGGATAGTCTCCTACGCTATTCCCGTCTTCTTCCTGGGGGAGGTGCTCATTATGATCTTCGGCATCTATTTGGGGTGGTTCCCAACGGGGCTTCGTTTCAGTCCGAGGATGGACGCTCCGCAAGGGCTGCAACTTGGCGGTTGGCGCCTGGCAACTGGCTTGTATACCGTCGACAGCCTGTTGGAAGGCAACCTGACGAAATTTCTTGAGTCGGTGAGGTATCTCTTCTTACCGGTTCTTGCACTTGGGACCGTGCTTTGTGGAATATTCATCCGGATGACTCGAAGCAACATGCTTGAAACCCTGCGCCTGGACTTTGTGACGTCTGCGAGGGCGCGAGGGCTCAAAGAGAGGGCTGTTGTCTACGCCTATGCACTTCGGAACGCCTTTCTACCCATCCTAACCATGATGGGTCTTCAGTTCGCCGCTCTTCTAGCTGGGGCTGTTCTAACGGAGACCACCTTCTCTTGGCCGGGCTTGGGAAGGTATCTTGTCGCCCGCATCACTTTCAGGGACTACACTGCGATCCAGGGTACAGTCGTTTTCTACGGGGTAATCGTTGCCCTCGTCAGCCTCATCGTTGACGTTCTCTACGCCTACCTCGATCCTAGGATAAGGTTCTAGGAGGGCTTGAAGTGGCAGGCGGTGAAAGTCGGGGACGAATTGTGGTGCAACTCTTTCCCAGGATTGCCTCCCTGAGGAAGAGAGGGTTGGCCGGCTGGACGACGCTTGTCGGCTCTGTGATCGTGGTGACGATAATCGCCATGACGCTGGTTGCGCCCTGGATATCTCCACATGACCCGAGCGCAATAGGTGTCGGGAAGCCTCCGTACCCGTCACCCCCAAGCGCCGATTTTCCGCTGGGAACCAACCACCTCGGCATGGATATGCTCAGCAGGGTCTTTTGGGGTGGGTCGACAATGCTTCAGGTGGCGATTATCTCCGTGATTGTCTGTCTGGTTGTGGGGGTGCCCATTGCCCTGCTCGCTTCCTACGCAGGCGGCATGCTTGACAAGGCAACGTCACTCGTCATGGATAGTATCTATGCTTTCCCCGGCCTCGTCCTCGCAATCGCGATTGCAGCGATGCTGGGACCCGGAGTGGTGAACATGGCTCTCTCGATCGGCGTGGTGTACATTCCATCGTATTTCAGGGTGGTCCGAAGTCAAGTGCTCTCCATCAAGGAGCTGCCCTACGTCGAGGCCGCTCGCACCATCGGGGCCAGGAGCCGCTCAATCTTGTTTAGGTACATACTGCCTAACGTGGTACCTTCGGTCGTCGTCATCGCGACGATAAACTTCGCGGACGCCATCCTGACAGCGGCTGGCTTGACCTTCGTTGGACTAGGCCTTTCTGTTGGAATACCCGACTGGGGGTGGGACCTCACCTGGGGCAGGCAGTATCTGACGACTGGCTCATGGTGGATCATCGCGTTCCCCGGCCTGATGATAGTGTTACTGGCGTTGGGCTTCACTTTGCTGGGAGAGGGGCTGAGCGAGCTGCTCAACCCGAGGCTGGAGGAGTGAGGGGGCTGACTTGTCCGTCGTGGATATCGAGTCGCTGAGCATCCACTACCTCATGAGAAGAGGAAACATCCGAGCAGTTGACGACGTGACTCTGTCAGTTCGAAAGGGCGAAACGCTCGGGGTTGTGGGAGAGTCCGGCTGCGGGAAGTCCACGCTGGGGCTCGCCTTGATTCGTCTAATTCCCTACCCCGGATCGGTCGTGGGAGGCAGAGTTCTGCTCGACGGAACAGATCTGAGGAGTCTCCCGGAGAAGGAGATGAGGCAGATCAGAGGCAAGAGGATCGGCTTCATCTTCCAGGACCCGATGACCTCGCTAAACCCAGTCAAGAAGATAGGCGACCACTTCATCGAGCTCATACGCACGCACGAGAAGCGTGTTGATAAGGCGGAGGCGCTGGATCGAGCTTCAAGGATGCTTGAAACGCTTGGTATCCTTCCGGAGCGAGTCAACGACTACCCCCACCAGTTCAGCGGCGGGATGCGGCAGAGAGTCATGATAGGCCTGGCTCTCGCACTCAACCCGGAGTTCGTCATAGCAGATGAGCCCACAACCTCACTCGACGTAATCGTAGAGGCACAGATCCTCGAGCTGCTCAAGCGTCTGAAGGAAGCGTTCAACATAACCTTGATGCTGATCACCCACAACATCGGAATCATCGCCCAGACGGCTGACCGCGTCGCCGTTATGTACGCTGGAAGGCTTGCGGAACTCGGTCCCTCCCTCCGACTATTCGCTGACCCTCTACACCCCTACACCCAGGCCCTTCTCAGCGCTGTTCCGAATGTTGCGAAGCCAGGGCGAGTTCTGTCGTGGATACCCGGCGCGCCGCCTGACCTGGCGTCTCCTCCACCCGGCTGTCTCTACAACCCCCGTTGCCCTCACGCGTTTGACCGCTGCCCCCGTGAAGTTCCACGGTTGGTGGATGTTGGTGAGGGTCGCTCGGTGGCGTGCTTTCTCCATTACAAGGGGTAGGTGGCTCGTCGATGCTTCTCGAGGTCAACGATCTGAAGAAGTACTTCCCCGTCCAGAAGAGTTTCTTGGATAGGTTGCTCACGGCCAAGGAGGAGTTCGTGCGTGCAGTGGACGGTGTGAGTTTCTCCTTGGAGCGAGGT
>Ga0209725_1002024_pt1 | contig 11125 bp, 8 predicted proteins | sample I18A1metaG_FD_184145 | JGI IMG/M metagenome (GOLD analysis project Ga0209725, IMG submission 184145) | Lake sediment bacterial and archeal communities from Gulf of Boni, Indonesia to study Microbial Dark Matter (Phase II) - ​I18A1 metaG... | ecosystem: Environmental > Aquatic > Freshwater > Lake... | reverse complement strand
ATTTAACCCCACAGGACTCATGCCGGCCATGGTGCTACCGGAATAGGAATGGCCCGCCGCCGGTGACGAATCTCTACCCAGATACCCTCCCTGAAGCTGTACAATTCCGAAGAAATCTCCTGTGACCAATACGTTGAACGGTACGGTCACCCAACTAGCTCCACCCGGAGCATTCACGCTCACGGGACCGGCCAGCACCGTTAGGTGATCTGGTTTGGTGATGTAAACATTGAAGCTTCCCGGAGCAGCGGCGCCCGGAGCACCATAGAACTTGATTCCCACAACGCGTACGGCACCACCTGATGAGAAAAGAACTCCGTGATAGGAGCCGGCACCTGTCCAATATCCAAAGGCAATGCCATCGTCATAAGCTATCTCAGTCACTGCGAACACGTTCTGCGCTGAAGTCAACAGAACAGCCAGCACAATTGGTAGGAAAAGCCTAAACTTGCCCCACATGAACTCAGACCTCTGCATATTATTGGTTGCCGCACGCTATTTAACGGTTGCCAAACAGAGGAAGACAGCGTTCAAAGGAAAGAAAAAGCGGATTCACGCTAGCACAGTCAGATTCGCTCTATCATAGATTCTTTTCAACTTCTCAGGCGAGTAGTCTGTGTAGTGTCTTGCTAGAACTGATTTTGGAACTCGTCCACAGAACGCATCCACATACCTGTCTGGAACCCCTAATTCGCCTAGTTGACAACAGAACCAATCTCGCAAAACTTGAGGTCTGATGTCTAACCCAGTTCTCTTGTGTGTGCTTCTGAACATTCTTCTAAGCGTTGTTTGCGAGATTTGGAATAATCGTCTGTCTTGTGTTTGTCGAGTTTGCAAGTAACGTTTCAGGTAGGTTTGTGCTTCCTCATTGAAGCAGGTTGCCCAAGTGTTTTTTGTGGTTCCTGTCGTGTGTGCATTCTTCGGAACAATCGTTCGATTCTCTAAATCCAAGTCATCAACCGTTAGACCTAGCAACTCGTTTCGTCTAAGTCCACTCGTTGCATACATCAGGAAGATTGCTCTGTCACGGTCATTCTCCAATGCTTCAAAGAATCGTTTCAAATCCTCCTTACTTGGAACCTGAATCGGTCTATAGGTCTTCTTTGGAAACCTGAAACTCTCAGTGACTTCTGGTCTTTGGAGGAAGTGCTTAAAGAATACCTTCAGCGCTTTCAGAACATTAGCTTTTGTGCAAGGACTCTTTCCCTCAAATCGAGTGAGATAGTTCCTAACATCATCTGAATTGATCTCCATTGGCTGTTTGCCTACCGCTTCAAGGAAACGTTTGACTTGCCAAGGATACCCATTGTTATGACTTACCGTTCTATCTGAGAGATTGCGATCTATTCGACAGAACGATTCGAACCTAGTGAGTAGGTCGGTCATCGTAGAGGTTGTCAAATGCGAAGCAGCGCGCGCGCTGCAACCTCCGGAGTCAGTAGTCGTGGGTTCGAATCCCACCGGGCCCGCCTAGTCATTTGGAGATTGTTCAGGAACCGGGAGAGCGGCTGCGCCACTGTCTGGGGTCAGCAGAAGTAGCGCATTATTCAGGTGATATTGTCGACCCGCTCTCCAACCCGAGTATAGTAGGAAGAGCGATATAGCAGGATTCGAAGAATCCCCACGATTTTCCTTAGCATTTTCAACAGAACAAGGGTCAAGACGAAGCCCGGAGTAGGCGGGTGCTTCTCAGACTTGACCGTCGCGAACCGCTGACTGCTGAAGGTAGTTGCGCCTACCGTCTGAGCAGTGGCCAGAACGATGTGCCGAGGAGCCAAAAGATACCGAAATCACGCTTGAAACGCATCAAAAGATCAGTTTTAGACTAATCACGTGCTCCGTTCCTGACGTTTGCCGCAATCACAAGTTATAACTAGGAGTAGGGGAGGTACCAAAAGATTACAATGTTCCGGTAAGGTGAATTGAGTTGAGAATTGTCGACTGGAGCGAGTATGCTGGTCTGTTGAAGAAGCTGGAGGAGGATGTTAGGGCTTCACATTTCGATAACATTGTGGGAATAGGCAGAGGCGGCAGCATCATGGCCGCATACCTGGCCTCGAAGATGGGGATACCCACATTTACACCAGTCTTCATCAGACATGTTCGTGCGCAAAGCGGCGATGTGAGGATCGAGGTTCATGACCTAGGTCAAGTGAAGTCTTTGACGGGGAGGCTGCTTGTGGTTGACGACTCCCTAGTCCGAGGAAGAGCCATGAACTTTGTCCTCAATCTGATTCCAAAGGCCGCGCGGGTCAAAACCCTAGTCATGTATGTGCGGTCGGGCGCAGAATTCAAGCCAGACTTCGTGGGGACGGAGTTCGATGAGAAAGAGCAGGATCTCATATTCTTCTACGATCTTCCCTAGACGGCACGACCCTGCCGAACAATACCCTAGCGAGCACTAGGCTCAGCTATCGAGGAGGCTTGGTGAGGTAGCCTTTAAGAACTAGGTAGGGACATCATAAGTCAGGGGTAAACTGGCGGGGTTAATTGTCGTCCCTCGAACACCTGCAGAACGGCAGGTATACCGTTCTGAAGAAGCTCGGTGAAGGCGGGAAGGGGATCGTATTCAAAGCCAGAGATGCCGCTTTGAACCGAGTCGTCGCCATAAAGATGCTCAAGAACCCTATCACCACTGGAGAAGCATACACACGCTTCATAACTGAGGCCCAGTCGGTAGCGAAACTCAACCATCCCAACATTGCTAGTATTTACGATATTGGAAAGGAAGACGAGAAGCAGTTCTTTGTGTTAGAGTTCGTGGAAGGCCATAGCCTCCGCGATCTGATCGAATCATCTCCGGAAGGCAAATGCGATATCGCAACCATTCTAAGAATAGGCACAGACGTTTCCAGCGCACTCCAATACGCGCACTCTCAAGGTATTCTGCATCGGGATGTGAAGCCTGAGAATATTATGATCACTGAGCAGGGCGTTGCGAAGCTAATGGACTTCGGCCTCGCTAGGATGCTTGGCCAGCCTCGTCAGACGCAGGACGGGGTCATAGTTGGCACGGTCGCATATGTGGCTCCTGAGATAGCGCTGGGGAAAGGCGCTGACGCTAGGTCGGACCTATACTCTTTAGGCGCGGTCCTGTACGAGGCTGTGACAGGGAAGCCTCCTTTCCCTGGAGAAGACCCTGTCAAGGTTATCTTCAGCCACATCCACGATTATCCGGTCTTCCCGGACAAGTTGAATCCAAAGGTTCTGCCTGCATTATCTGGATGTGTGATGAGGCTTCTCGAGAAAGACCCAGAGAAGAGGTACCAATCTGCTGCTGATCTGCTCGCAGCGTTGGGAGATATCGTTCATGTGCCTTTTGCAGAAGTTCGTGTCCCTCCTCAGAAGCCAAGTGCTATTGCTGCCCCCGATCTTCGTCTCTCTGGTGTCAGAGAAGTTCGGCTGATCGATAGAGTTGAGGAGATGAGTCTTCTCAGGGGAGCTGTGGATAAGGCAGTCCGGGGAGAGGGGGGGCTTGTCTTCCTGTATGGGGAACCCGGAATCGGCAAGACAAGGTTGGCTAGAGAGATAGGAGCCTACGCACGTCTGCGCTCCATGCAGGTCCTTTCCGGCAGATGCCCAGCCCTGTTCAGGATGGACGGGGTTCCTCCATACATTCTCTGGAATGAGGTGATCAAAGACTATCTGCAGAGGTGCACGCCTCAACAGCTGTACAAGGCGATTGGCCTCTATCCAAGTGAGGTCTGCAGACTGGTTCCACAAATCAAGGAGAGGCTTGGCACAATTCCAACGTCTCCTCCGCTGAGCCCTGAAGATGACCGCAACAGACTCTTTGAAGGAATCTCACAGCTTATCACCAATATCTCCAAGGAAGCTCCACTGCTAGTTGTTCTGGACGATTTGCAGTGGACAGATCAGTCCTCGCTTCTGCTTCTACACTACCTGGCCAGAGGGGTCCAGAAGGAGCCTATGCTTCTTCTAGGCACCTATCGCCACACAGACATAGATGAGAAACATCAGCTGTCATCGGTGCTAACCGAACTGAACAGGGAACGGCTGCTCCAACCCATCCGACTAAGACGCATGTCTCTCAACGACACATCGGAAATGATCAAACAGATGCTGGAGCAGGACGATGTGCCAAAAGGCTTCTGCGAACTGCTGTATGAGAAGACAGGGGGCAACCCGTTCTTCATTGAGGAGATGGTAAAATCGCTGCAGGAGGAGGAGGTTATCTACCGGGAGGAGAATAGGTGGAAAATCAAAGATGCCTCAAGAATCGAGTTTCCAGAAACAGTCAAGGGAGTCATAAAGACAAGAATAGGTCGACTGGACGAGGCTAGCCAACATGTCCTCACCATGGCCTCCTTTCTCGGCAAAGACTTCGTCTTCGAAGCATTGCGCGGAGTCATGGGATTCGAAGAAGACAAACTGATTGAATCAACAGAGAGAATACTCAAGACAGGATTGATCAAGGAAAGAATCGTCCGTGGAGAAGAGACCTATTCCTTCGCCGACGCCATAGTCAGAGATGTTGTGCATGAAGAAATCAGCCTTCTCAGGCACAAGAAGCTTCATGGCACCATTGGATATGCGTTGGAGAAGGTTTACGCTGACAGGATCGAGGAGCATCTAGGGGAGCTTGCCTACCACTTTCTGGAGGGAGGCTACAAGGACAAGGCGCTTGAATACTTCTTGAAGGCAGGAGAGAAAGCTGAGCAGGTGTATGCCCATGAACAGGCCTTTTCCTACCTTCAACACGCCGTCGAGATTCTTGAAGGAAAGGAAAACAGCCTTGAGGAGAAGGCTCGCGTGAGCGAGAGGCTTGGAAATCTGAAAAGCTACATGGGCGAATACGACAGCTGCCTGGAATACTGGAGCAAATCGCTGGCGCTGTGGAGTCAGCTTGGAAATGAGAGTAACACTGCCAGGCTTCATACCAAGCTGGCCCACGACTTGTGGAGCTCTCTAGGCGACAAGGACAAGGGATCCGAGCATCACCGTATGGCCCTGAGCATACTGGAGAAGAGGCCTGAATCCGTGGAATTGGCCGACCTGTATGAGGATATTTCCCGTATGCTATGGCACAGCGGCCAATCTGCTGAATCCAAAGGATATGCGGTGAAAGCCTTCGAGCTGGCAAAGAAACTAAACGCATACGAGGTCCTGGCAAAATGCCACTATGATCTAGGACTTCTGAGTGAAATGGCTGGAGAAGAACCAAAGGCAAAGGAGTACCTTGAACAAGGACTGAAAGTAGCTCTTGAAAACAACCTCATGGTAACCGCTCGCATCCTCTACAATTCCATGTGCCTATACCACTTCCACAGAGGAGAATTCGAGAAACACTTCGAGCTCTGCCAGAAGGCACTAGAAACTGCGAGAAAGGCTGGTGACCTAGTTGGCATAGGTTGGATGAAGTGCAGGCTTGCAGGTGGCCATATGGATATGGGGCAAATGCAGGAAGCCCTCGTGCTCGGCGAGGAGGCCCTGGCAATAGGGAAGAAGACCAAACATGGCAGTCTTCTCTCATATGCGATGCTGATCTTTGGAGTATACTATCTTCTTCACGGAGAATTCGACACAGCTTCTCAGTGTCTTAAGGAAAGCTATGACCTGGCGAGAAAAACCGGATACTATCAGTTCCTCGGATATTCCACCTTGTACTCGGGAGTGCTTTTTCTGGAAAGGGAGGACTACGCAGGGGCCGAGGAGTATCTCAAGGAAAGCAGCAGCATCTGGGAAAATGCTGGAAATGTGTATTTGCAGCACATACACGTGCTTCCATACCTTGCGAGGGCATACCTGATGAGAGACGAAATCAAAGAGGCGGAGAAACTGATTGAGAAATGCCACGAATACGCGGAAAGGACTGAAAACAGAAGAGGTATCGCTCATACAGAATTGCTGAAAGGAATGTTCTTCAGACACGAAAAGAACTGGGAACAGTCGCTGCAGCATTTCGAAAGAAGCCTTCAGGAACATAAATCTCTTGGCACGGACAGGTGGTGGGTTTACTGGTTTGCCGACCTCCTGTACGAATATGGTTTGATGTACTTGGAGAGAAATGAGGAAGGGGACAGGGAGAGCGCCCACTCACTTCTGGATCAGGCTATGGAGATATTCGAAAAGGTGGGCATGAGACAGAGAACGGAAAGAATACTGGCGACAAAGAAACTGCTCACAGCATAAGCAATCAAGATTTCCTCTCGGTGCCAGACCACCTGGGTCAGGTGTCTGCAGTCTTTGGTGATTAACCCCTATGTTATCAAGGGACAATATCCCAGTGAAATGGTGATAGTAGCATGAAGCTGGTCTTCGTGCTCCTCTCGGGCAGGATTCATTTAGTTTCTTAATTGCATACGGTCCGGCCCACTCATTTTCTTTGTTTCCAGTGGCTCCCGTTCTCCTCAGCCTCGCTACTACTTGGTCTGGATAATAGGCGGCTGGTTGGCCAACGTTCAACTGAACGCGGCATGTTGCTTCAACACAGCCTAGCCAGCGCGCTACGATTGACGTGAAGTTGGTGATCTGCACCCATAGTTCATTGTACAGGCGGTCCACCACTCTGGCGGTTACAATCCTGGGTTCGGGAGATTCGCTATGGTGAGGATTGCTCGCCCTTCTCAGTTCTAGTTGGATCTATCGCCAGAAACTGGAAGATCACAGCAGCTGCGATGCCTATGGCGCCAAGAGATATGGCCATGCCTTCATAGTTGAATAAGAGAAGCAGTAGGCCTCCAACCGATGCTCCGAGAGCCGCACCACCTTGATCAGCTGCTGTACTTATCGACATCATCGTGCCTCGGTATCCTGGAACTTGTTCGAGGGTTAGACTGTTGGAGGCCGTGAACCTCATGCCAGAAAACAAACTACCTAGAAAGCCCAAGACCAAAGACAGCCATAGACTGGGCACGTTTGTGTAGAAGATCACGAATATGCCAGTGAAGAGGGCACTAAGAACAGTGAAAGGCTTCATCCCGAATCTCTTGACGAGTCGACCGCTAACCAAGTTACCCACAACGAAGCATACGGATGCTACCATGAGTATGATTGATGCTAGACCTGTAGAGACTAGGAATCGTTGCCTGTTGAATGATGAGCTGTACAAAAGAAGGGCCTGCCAAGTAGCTCCTGAAAGTGCGCTGCCGACCAGACAAGCATCAGCAGATCTGTTTGAGAAGACTCCTTTGAATCCCTCGAAATAGCTTCCCAGGCTTATCGCAGAGTGAGGGCTTTTGGATGTGGCCGGCAGACCTTTGGCAGCTAGTAGAAGAGCTAGCACACAGATTGGCAATACAAATGCTAGGAAAGCCCAACGCCATCCCCCGAAATCTGCGATGAAGCCAATGGCTGGCGCACAGATGAAGTACGATGCAGCGGCACCGGTCATGATCCATCCAATTGCGCTAGGCCGCTTCTCACGAGGAAAATGTTCTCCGACCAATGTAAGCCCCATTGGAGTGGCCATGGCTACCCCTAGCCCTGTTATGGAATAGAGTACCAGCATCATGCCGAAATTCGAAGCAAGGCCAGAACCCAGAGCTGAGAGACTAAGGAACAGAAGGCCAATCACAAGCAACGATTTGTGATTGAACCGGACACTCAGAGCGCCCATAAGCAACGCAAAGATGACAGACGCCACAGCAGAAGCGGTTCGTATCTGCCCCATAACACCGACTGAACATTCGAATGTCAGACCAATGTCGATCAGAAGAAGTCCCGTTAGAATGGCCGGGGGCTGAGTCGCGAAGCGAGAAACAACCAGTGAAGGGAGAACAAGCTTTCCAGGCGAACGCTTCTCTTCAGTGGAGACTGCCTTCTCACTCATACAAGTAGAACCTCAATCTCCAGAACACAATCTGGGATACCAATGCATCGCCATCAAGAGTTAAAACTTTTGGTGGCCTCTACGATTTCTAGCAGGCTTCTCTATACATTCGAGCACTTCGAAGGTTCACCTTAACGTAGGCCATAGAGAAAACCACAAATGCGCATGAGCGTGTGTCGTATCTGCGGTTTGGTGCGTGTAGCGAGAGGTAGTCTTGTTTGAGGAAGGTTCTCATGCCTTGGCCGACTGGTGGAGAAATAGAGGCGGTCATTGCAGATGCCAAGGCTGGAGTGGAAGACGTTAGGCAGCTTGCCTCTGTTGATGATTCGCCAATACAGAGTGAGATCGAATGGTTTGAAAGGGCCCGGGATGCGCATGTGATCCTGAATCCTAGAATCGCCTTGTCAAAATACAAGGAATTTCTTGACTGCGCTAAGATGCTAAAGATGATTCAAACAACAAGCATAGGATATGATCACATTGACATCACAGCCTGTACCGAGAAAGGTGTCATTGTATGCAATGTAGCAGAAGTCATGGCTGAGTCCACCGCGCAACATACATTGGCACTCATTCTCGACGTGGCCAAGAACGTAACAAGATCAGACAGAGCCACAAGAACCGGAGGTTGGTCGCCCAGGGGGCGATTCGGGATTGAACTCTACGGCAGGACTCTGGGGATCATAGGGCTCGGCAACATTGGTGGAAGGGTGGCGATGAAGGCCGCATTGGCTTTTGGAATGCACATATTGGCGTACGATCCCTATGTCCTTCCCGCTCGGGCGAAGCTTTACAACGCAGAATTGGTTGATCTGGAGAGACTGCTCAAAGAATCAGATGTCGTATCCATTCACTGCCCACTCACATCTGAGACTAAACATCTTCTTGGACGCGAGCAGTTGCGCCTGCTCAAACCGACTGCCATACTGGTCAACGCGGCCAGAGGACAGATACTCGACGAAAATGCTCTCATTGAAATCTTGGAGAAGAAGAGAATCTATGGCGCAGGACTAGATGTCTTCGAGAAGGAACCTCCCGAAGCGAACAATCCATTGTGGAGGTTGGAGAACGTAGTGTTGACATCACATATTGCATCCACCACCAACGAGGCCTTCAGCAGAACTTGGAAGGCTGCAATCGAGAACATCCTGAGATTCCTCAGAGAGGAGAAACCTTACTGGATAGTGAACCCCTCTGTTCTTAGGACATGACTCGGCCGGAGTCTGGCAACCAGCAACGAACCAGAGGTCCATTCTTTAGCAAGGGATCCCCTAGTAAAGCGGGAAAATGGCATTATGAGCAAGGGAAGGCGAGTCTCAATTGCCATAGCTGTTCTGGCCATCTCGATCGCGGCCTATGTGCTAACCCCACGCTTCGCAGGCTTCAAAATCACTGATCTTGTCTTCTTGGATGTGAGAGTCCTAGAAAGAGAGGATATGAGCAGGTTGGCATTGGCGTTAATGATGAGGAACATGTCCCCTTGGCCAATTCAGTTTCAAGTGACAGGAATGCAGGCCTTCCTGCAGCATGCGGGCGACATAGCGGTAGAGGTCCCAGTCTCAGGCGACCCATTGCCAGCTCAGTTTACACTTGTGCCTTTTGCTGAGGTATCTGGAAAATGTTGGGTCTCATTGCCGAGCCGACAACCGACTATAGGCATCTACCGAATCGAGACCAGGATATTCGGAGCAAGTCGGATCTTCTCACATGATTGGCGAAGCTTCGAAATGGGAAGAATACTTCTACTCAGCTAGTGTACCGCGACACACAACTATATGAAACAGCAGGCAAATGGTGATTGGTGAAATGGTGATTGCGAAAATCGGCCGCCACTGGCCCCTTTCGGAGAATCAAGGAAGATGCTGAGAATCGGGCAGCTCACAACGGCGTATCACACCTCGTTTATCCTTAGAGGGCTCAGATGGATAGAGGATAGAATCGGTGAAGAGGCTCAGTGGAGGCTCTTCGGCGGGGGGCCACCAATAGTCAATTCTATGGAAAAAGGTGAGCTTGACTTAGGATACATCGGCCTGCCACCGACCATGATCGGAGTTGAGAGAGGCGCTAGAATAATCTGTGTAGCCGGTGGTCACGTGGAAGGCACGATCTTCGTAGCGAAGCCGAACTTCAAGACTCTGGAACAGAAGGGCGGAGATGTCAGAGAGACTCTGAAGCAGTTCTCTTCGATAGGCTCGCCTCCGAAGGGCTCTATTCACGACGTCATACTGCGAGACATGTTGAAGGAGGCCGAGCTCGAGGATAGGGTGACCGTAGTGAACTTTGATTGGGCAGACTTCATACCTGAAGCCATGATGTCGGGAGAGATCGATGCAACCGTCGGCACGCCTCCTCTCGCGGTTCTGTGTGAGCGAGCAGTGAAAGCCATACACGTAATGCCGCCAGGCAAGATCTGGCCAAGCAACCCCAGCTATGGCATAATCGCACAAAAGAGCATGTTAGAAAAGCACCGTGAGACGGTTCTCGAGTTCATTAGGCTGCATGAGGAGGCAACCAATCTCATGAGGAAGGAGATGGCTCACGCAGCGAGCATCATTGCAGGAGTAATGGAAGTCGTCGACAAGGAGTTCATCACCGAAGCGTTAAAGATCTCTCCTAGGTATTGCGCAAGCCTTCCGAGCTACTACATCGACTCGACGATGAGATTCGTACCGGTTCTTCAGCGGATGGGCTACATCAAAAGGCCCCTCAGCAGAATAGAGATATTCGACACAAGTCTCGTGGAGGAGGTTCACACAGAACCGCCTCACTACATGGAGGCAGTCAAATAGAGGGCCAATACGATGGCAAGAGTGAGGTTGTTTGGCAGAGCGTCCGAGGTAGCTCAAGGGCAGAAAGAACTGAAGGTGTCAGGCAAAACGCTCGGAGAGGCCTTGGAATACCTGAAGAAAACCTTCGGCCGCCAATTCACGGCGCTTGTCTTCGACGAATCAGGAAGTGTTAGACCATTCATAAACATCTTTGTGAATAGGAAACACATGAGCCAACTGCAAGGCCTCAACACCCAGCTCGGAGACCAGGACGAAGTGCTCATAGTTCCGGCTATAGCCGGAGGGTAGACCTTTCAGCAGCTCCGTATTCAAAAGTGCATGAAAACCGCTAAGCACTTGCCGAATTTCACGAAGAAAGAGTGAAGAAAGAAGGCGGCGGTGAATGTTCCACCGCTTCTTGTACTGTTCGTTACTCTACAATGAGTGGACGTACGGTAACAGTTTGAAGGCGTGATCCCGGGCTGACGTATAGCCTTCTGCGTACTGAACGTTGCACGCGTATCCTCGCCATTCGTTGCAGAGGTCTGCGAAGTAGTGGGACAAG
>Ga0209725_1002021_pt1 | contig 11131 bp, 14 predicted proteins | sample I18A1metaG_FD_184145 | JGI IMG/M metagenome (GOLD analysis project Ga0209725, IMG submission 184145) | Lake sediment bacterial and archeal communities from Gulf of Boni, Indonesia to study Microbial Dark Matter (Phase II) - ​I18A1 metaG... | ecosystem: Environmental > Aquatic > Freshwater > Lake... | reverse complement strand
AGGGCGTTCTAGGCGCGGACTACGATCTGGAAGGTCGCAGTTACAGTGTAGGTGAAGCCGAATCTAGTGCCGTCTGTGCCGACTGTGCTAGTTGCTGTGTTCCGTAGTGCCTGCTCAAACAGTTGGTAGTCTAGGATCTGAACAGTTACAGCGACACCTACGTTGTTGCTTAGGCCGCTCAGGTCGAAGGCTATTCCGATGAGGATGGCATTGCTTGTTGATGTCTTAGTCCGAATGATGGGTGTTGGAACACCGCTTGCCAGTGCAGGATCAGCACTTCTCAGAATCTTGGCCCATTTCGAACCGCTGGTCACTGAGACAGACTTCCACTCTGAGTCACCCAGCCAATTCACACCGGAAACATTGAAGTTCACTGTTGCAATTGTCACATATTCGCGTTTCTCATGGCCCTTCGATGTTGCCCATTGAGTCCAAGGATTCGCTCCATAAGTACACCAAGCCTCACTACCGATGATGAGTTGGGCACGAGCACCGCTCTGTGTTGCGCCTCCGTTAGCCTTGCTCAAAGGCGTAGGAGAGGCTACAGTTGTTGAGATGCTTGTTCCGTTACCGAGTTGCATTGACACTGTAGGCGTAGCACGTGGATACGGTGCTACTTCAATGCTGCCAATAGGACATGTAGTGGCTAGGCCTCCACCTTTCGCTGGAACAACGGTTTCAACCCAACGGTCGTAGATGTACTTTGTTGCGCTTCTCTGGACATGGACCATAACTCTTGATCCGATCGCAAGAGCTACCTTTCCTGTAAAGTCACCGTTCGCGTCTGTTGTCGCCGATTCTACACCTTGCCAATAATCTGCTGTCGCAGTTGGCGTAAAGATTTCAACTGTTACGCTGGCAACCACTGTCAAGTTGTCAAGGCAAATCACTTTGCCACTCAATGGATACTTCTCGCCAGTCCCCGGAATGCCGCCAGGATACTTCTTCTGAATGTAGGCATCTCTGTCAGCTGCTGTCTTGAAGTATAGAGTCTGCTTCAGATCCTGATCGTAGTACGAGAACATGCCGCCTGAACTTGATGTAGTACCGCCATACCAGCCTTCCTTGTAGCCAATGTAGCAGAAAATGCTAGCCAAGGCTATGACCCCTAAGAGCAGTCCGGCTCCGCCTGCATGTATCGCCCTTCTACTATTGATCAGTTGCTTCATGGCTTATCACTAGAAAAATCTACTTCAGAAATGCTGGCGCCAAAGCAGCCACAATGAACGCCACGACGACTGTGAAGAGGGCTGCGAACACTAGTCTGCCGAACGCCAAGACCCCTAGACTCGCATCAGGAAAGATCGGTACACCGAAAACGAAGCCAATAAACCCCACAGCAACATAGACCAGTATGCCGATGATCAAACCCCTACCAATGGCTTTCGCATCCAATTTTCCTATTTTCCTCCTCTTTCTCTCTTCTTCTGATAGTACGGCCAGCCATGAAGCCAGCCGCCTACAAACGAAAAATGCGCCTACTTTCTCCTTCTACGAGCCTCACTGAGGCGCGGAAGACTCTTCCCAGAACTGCTCCTTGCCAGTCTGAGCAGTAAGATCATGAGAGCCAAGACTCCGAGACATGCGCCCACAACGAAAAGCACCAGCGAAACATCAGAAAGGCGGAACGGCACTGAGAGAACCTGCCCAGAATAGGTCGTGGTAACAGTTACAGTTGAGCCACCTGTCACCGTGACCACTCGCAGGCGTTCGGTTGTAACAGTGAAAGTGCGCCCACCAGTCACAGTCGTCACTGTGCCAGTGCGCGTAGTCATCTGAGTTGTCGCCGTGGTTACTGTGTATGTTTGAAGTGGATTAAAAGTACGTCGAATTTCACCAACACAGTCGCTTCCAGTTTTGTAATCTTTAGGAAGGTAATTGCTATCACATTCATAGAAACGAAGGATAAACGTCATTGTAACAGATATTTCCATGGTTTGTTGAAACCTAGCAATAGCAAATTCCCATGAATCAATAGCTAATTTTCCAGCGATCAATCCAGTATAATGAGGAGGAAGTTCAGGTGGAACTGAGCACCACCATACCACAAGCAAATAGAGTCGTTCCTTCATTTTATTTTCTACCGCACAATTAACTGATTGATCCCAAAACGTTCCTTCTCGCTTTGTAAATTGCCACGATATGGAATAGAGTTGAATTTTGGAATCTTCATACTGATACGTAAAATCGCCAGAGCCAACATACACCAATGTCCAAGGAAGCAACCGAGGATTCACATAAGTAATGAGGCCGAAGCCTGCCAACAATAGGCTTAGAACTCCGAGAACCTTAACGGCGAGACTGTGCTTCTTCAAGCCAGATCTAACGCCTACGACTAGAAAGCATGAGATGCCCCATCAGGGCGCAGAGAGCAGACACAGCAAGCAGAACCACAAGAACAGTGTTGACTGATAAAGGCTGCTGAACAAGATCAATCCAACTCATCGGTTTGAAGGGAATGAAGTTGGATGGAATCTTCGCAACGAAGACGAAGACGACTCCGCCGATGGTCATGAGAACCCAACCCCATCCTCTACCTGACGCGATCCGCTTCAGAAGCACTAGGAAGAGGATGCTCATGACTATGAAGGCGGCGGCTAACGATAGGAGAAAACGAGGTAGGATCCCCCAGCCGCCGACAAGAATTATGCCCAAAGCTGAGAGCAGACTGCCAGAAACAAGTATCAAGCTTCCCCATGCACGACGAACCTTCTCTAGGGCTTCTCGCCCGTACTCCTGTTTGGCTCCCGCACTCGCCTTTGATTTCAGTGGCTTAGACAAACTACCGGCGCCTCCTTGCACAAACAACGCCCAAAAGCAGAAAGCCCAGAACCATAACAGCAACAATGGTTGGCGTGATAGTTAGATTGCCATCAATGAAGGCGAACGGAAGAAGACGAAACCCTAAACCACGAAGGATCTCATCCGAGTAGACATAGACTGCTCCGACGAGCGTAGCCAAAGCCAGAAGAGGAAGAGGCCATGCAGGAAACTTCACAAGCTGATACCAGAAAAGCATGAAGCACATGCCTACTGCCGCAGCCATCGCTGTCAGCATCAAAAGGAACCTTTGCAGAGCAACCATGCCACCAAGAACCATCAAGCCGAAGATGGCTGCTATCAAAACCACACCTACTACAGTCCGAAGCGCATTCTCGCCAATACCTCGAGTCTTAAGATAATCTCTAGGCATCGTTCATCTAACAGAAAAATGGAGATGGATAGAAGATTCTGCATGTACGAAAAAAGGGGGAATAGAGGGAACAATTTTCCCACATCAGAACCTATCTCTGGGGGATGTGGGGAATTGAGGGAATTGATGAGGTTGGTATAGGGTTCTACTGAGTTAAGAGGCTTGAATACTTTCATGTCAACAATTATATAGGAGCCTCCTATATAGCTTGAGATTAGGGACTGAAAGATGCGAGCCGAAGAAGAAAGCCCTAAGCTAGAGATATGTACGAGCGCGACGGGATTCGCGCCTAGAGAATTACCGACAACCGAGGTTATGCGCAGAGCTAAAGAGGCTCTGGTTAAGCTGGTTGAAAAGACAGAGCAGACGAAGAACAGCAAGGAGCTAAAGGAATACCTCGCTTTTCTCGCTAAGTTCCATCGGTATAGTGCTTGCAATACATGGCTTATTCTCAGCCAAAGGCCGAACGCAACAAAAGTAAGAGGTTTCCAACAGTGGCGAGAACTAGGAAGATTTGTGAGAAAAGGCGAGAGAGGAATAATGATCTTAGCCCCACAATTCAAGGAGATAACCGAGAAAGTCAAGAAGCCTAAACTTGACGAAAGAGGAAAGCCGATTATCGACATCACAACGGGACAGATTGAAACCGAAGAAGTAGAAGAAACCCGTACAATGACATGGTTTAGGCCTGTCTATGTTTTCGACATAGTGCAGACAGACGGAAAGGCTGTTCCAGAATTGGACCTCAAGGCTAGAGGTCCGTCAATTCTTCCGCAACTCTTGGCCTTAGCGGAAAAGGAACAAATACCAATATCGTTTGAGAACATGAGACAAGGAACATACGGCTATCTCGATAGAAAAGGCATAGGCGTTAAGGCAGACCTTGACGACACGACTAAGTGCTCTGTCCTTGTCCATGAATTAGCACACAAGAACCTTAGACACCTAGACGAAAAAGGCAAGATTCCGCTAAGTCAAATTGAGACTGAGGCCGAGGCCGTAGCCTTCGCCGTATGCGACTATTTTGGCATAGAATCATCTAGTGATGTCTATCTTTCAATATGGCAAAAAGATTCAACCAGAATCTTAGAAGCATACGAGAGAATCAAGGACACAATAGCCAAATTGATAGAGGCTCTTGAGGCTCAGGCTCCGATCCCTATGCCTATTCCCATAGCCCAGTAGAAGGGACCGCCATGAACTCACTAGAACTTAGACACTTAGAGAACCTATGCCATAGGCTAGGCATAGATACATACGAAATAGATCAAACATTGACCTATCAAGAGAACAAGCACATTATCTTAGAGAGATTCGGCATATATGACCAGAAGCATAACGCGCACATGACGGGACACATTGAGAGGCTTCAAGACTTAGCGGAAGATTGGCGAGGCTCTCCAGACGAGTTAATGACCGAGCCTATCCCTCAAGAATCCCTTAACGGCTTTGATGCTGAAATCATAGAGACAAGCCCCATCATAGGGACGGCCACAACCATACAACCTAGCGGCCCCTTTGCCGATGTGCAGACAACCATACCAGTAGAGCAAGAGCCAGCACTAACAAGAGAGCCACAAGGCCCCTTCGCAGATTGGCAGACGATTTTCAGAACACCAAAGAGGCCACCGCAGATTATCCGAATCATTCCAAAGTCAGAAGCCTACGCACAGTGGGAACAAGTTTTCCATGTTCCACAAGAGCGAACATACGCAATTGAGTCGATTGGAATTGGCCCCATCAGGATTGACATAACGCCAAACGGAGAGATGAGAGCAAGGCTTGATTTGCTCAGACCGTTCAAAGAGCATTTCGCGGTCAAGGAGAAGATAAGGCTCTGGTGCTAGAACATGAGCAAATGGGTCAAGAAGATAAGAACGGGCGAAATTAGGATCAATCGACACAAGATTGACACTCCGAGAAAGCACACTGTTTGTTCAACGGCTTGTCTCTATGCTAGAGAGATAAAGTGCGTTTGTGCTTGTGGTGGCCGCTATCACGGACTAGCGATAAAGGGCAAGATGATTCCTCTTGATCTGATCATAGACGACAACCAGCCACAGATCACGCATCCTAGCCCAAACCCTTGAGACATTCCTAGAGGCTAGAGAGACATGAAACTTACAAAGGACGGTCTAGCGTATGCCCTTGGCCTTGGCCCTGACCGATTCAGCGAGGCGGATCTCGCTGAGAACCTACGACAGATTAGGGATTCAGAGAGAGAACGATTTGAGGACGACCTTAGAGACATTCTCAGAAGAAAAGGCTGTTTGAACACACAGGAGATTTGCAGAACGATCAACAGACACCCGACAAACGCTGTCAATGTCTGCTCTCTCACCATGAAGCAAAAGCCTTTCCGAGAACACTACTCAGGACCGAGATGCCCACGAACCGCCAAGTTGTGCCAACACTCTTACAGCAAAGTGAGGACCGCGCTTCTAAGACTCTGGAACATCAAGACCACGACACAGCTTTTTTGGGATACGAACCGCATACACAAACCGCATGACCTCTTTCGATTCTTCTACCTTGATGACAAGCAATTCAAGGATAGGATAGGACGACAGACACTAGACGGCTACTCCAAGACGATGAACTCCTTATTTTGAGCTTTTTTCTTCGACACGGTTATATAGGAGTAGCCTAGTATAGGCTCTCTTAGGGACTGAAAGAAATGCGACCTAGAACCCTAAAGTTAGTAGTCGAGATGGGCTTAGGCCCAACCTCGATAGCCGAAGCGAAAATAACCAACTTCTGCAAAGTCGCAGAAGTAAAAGACTTCATTCAACGGGTATGCCCTGTCTGTGGGAAGCCCCCTCAGTGGCATCCGTCCAGCTACACCTGTTGCGGCCAGAGCTTTTCGACATGGCAGGCCCTTCGAGAAACAGTGAAAGGAACAGGTCAAGCCATCGTTAAAGCTGTCCTCTTGAAGAAAGGCGAACCAGCCCTAGCCCACCTATGGCGCATGAGCAGAGAGAACTTCAAGCAGTACGCAGACGCAACCCTAGCAGAATACGGCTTGACCGTCAAGGACTCTCAGAGTGCAAGCAACCTCAAGAAACTCTTGATCGCTGTTGAGAAGCTAAGTCAAGTCGTAATCCTCACATGGAATGAGGAATACGAACAGAAGATAGCCCTCTTGGGCGTTTCGCAGAGTAGCAGAATCATAGTGAGAGAGATAGTGCCTCTCAACATGGGAGAGATAGAAGAAACCCTACGAGCCACAATGGACGGAGTAACAGAGAAAGAGATACAGGACGCACAGCAATTCGTAAAGACGCTTCCTGAAGCAACAGCCGAAACCCTGACCGCACATGATTGGAGAGCAGAGGTCATTCCGCAAGTGCAGACACCTGAAACAGCTAAGATTCAAGACCTGAACGCCATACTTGCGAAGGCGAAAGAGGGTGAGGCCCAGACTGTGGCCCCCACCCCTATCGCCACATCTACCAAGAAAAAGTGAGAAGCCTTGCCACAATGCCGAAGCTGTGAAGCCGAGATAGATAGACTTGTTGAGATTTGGACGGGACGAGTCGAGGAATCCTGTGAGTTCAAAGCAGATGTTGACCGCGTTGCTGTGAGAGGCGAGAGGGACCATGACTACCTTCCAGACGAGCAAAGCAACTACACATACCACTGTCCAAACTGCAAAGCCTTGATCTGCCACAGCGAAACAGAAGCCATAGACTTTCTACTTGGACCAACACCAATCGAAAGCCCTGCACCTGTCGTCCTCCTTGTGCGAGGTTGACTGTCATGCCAAGGTTGTTGACAATGACCGAGATTGAATTGAGCATTGAGCCTGATGCTATTATCATCAAAGCACTAGCTCGACTTTGCGAGAGACAGGAGAAAAAGGCGAGCAAGCACAGACGCATTGAGGCAGGTTGAGGCCATTGAGAATTTACTTGATTGTCGAAGTCTGGAAAGGAATACTGGATCACATACATGGCTTCATAACGGAGAGAGCTAGAGACAACGCCTTGAGGGAACTCCTGAAAGAGCATGGCTACAAGAGTTATGAGGCATACAGAGAAGCGGAAGATGAGAACTGGGATTGCACACTAGCCGAGCTAGTGGTGTAATGGGATGCTTGACGCTGTTCAAGTCAAGGCGTTAAGGCCGAGAGGACAACTTATCACGGATTTCACGACAATTCCGATCACACAGGACACTGTTGCCACCGTCAAGTGCGACGGAGAGTTTCAAGTCATACCCTACGGAGAAGATGAAATCCGTATGCTCAACCAATGGGGCCGAGAGAGAACCGAGATAGAGATACCAGCCCTCGCAGAGTTGAAGCAGAAACTTGAAGCACACAGCATCAAGCAAGCCCTTCTGAGTGCAGAGTGCTACACAGTCTCAGGCGAGAAAATGCTCAAGCTACCAAGCCTAACCTCAACACTCAAAGGAGTAGGCAACAAGGACCAGCTTCGACTAGGCGTTTTTGACTTGCATGAATTGAACAACCGCAGAATGACTGAACCTTACAAGTGGAAACTGCAAGAGTTAGGCATGATGCTAGGGACTATCCAGAACGGAACGAAAGCCTATGTGGTCCCGTTCACATTCCCCAACACCGCACAGGACTTAGCGGAACTCTGGAAAACCTATGTCGAAGCCAAAGACTACGAGGGCCTGTTCGTCAGATCCAACAGCGACTATTTCAAAGTCAAGCCTCGCCTAGAAGCAGACGCAGTGATAATCGGCATAAACAAGGACCACGACACCTTTCAACGCCAAGAGGCCAGAAGCCTCAAGTTGGCCCTCATAGACCAACACGGATACCTCACGATTCTAGGAGATGTCGGTTCAGGCATAACGCAGACAATAGGAAGAAGCCTCTGGTCCCTCACAGAGCACAAGATCGCAGATGACGAAAAGACAATGTGGATAAAGCCCTTTGCAGTAGTAACAGTGGTCTTTGAATCCCTCTACCCGAAAGAGCAAACGCGCTTCAACACTAAAGGAGACTTCTATGAGATCGGAAAGGTTCCTTTCGTATCTATGCGACACCCACGATTGGAAAGGTTCAGGCCAGATAAACAAGCAACCCATGACGACATACCGACAAGCCAAGTTCTCAACGGAGAAGAACGCGCATCTATTTGAGGAGTGAGAGGCATTGGTAATTGATCCAAACTTCAAGCCGCCGAGAGACAAGTTCGGAATACTCCTATCCATCAAGACTGACACAGACGACATTCGCCCGATCTTCATGTTCCCCCTATCCGATCAAGACCATATCTGCCGCATCTACGGCTACTGCCCTGTCCACCACCGTGTGCATGAACACCCGAAGCCGCCTAAGCCACTCAGGAGAAGAAGAAAGAGGCGAGGGAAGCCATGACCAAAACTGTTCGCTCGAAGAAATCTGTTGCAGAAATCACAGAGAAACTTGTCTCTTGGGCGAGGACATGGCCGACATATCAACACATCGAAAGCAAGGACCAAGAACTTACACTAGCCCAAAAAAGCATCTACTTCTCATTCACCTTAGAAACTCACCCACCACAAGAAAGCCCACACGCGAAAGCCTGTCCCAAAGGAACCTTCGGATCATACCTCAAGTGTTGGAATCGTCAATGGAGTGATGAAGGCCGAGAAGAAATACCATGCTCCGAAGAACAGCAGGAGCACTGTGAATCATTCTCAGAAAGGACAACCATTTCAGGCAGAATAGAGGATCGAGCCTACGGCCAGCCAGCAGTAGCCGCGATCATGCTGAACATAGACGGCAAGCCAACAGATGAAGCCTCAAGGCAAAGGATGGAAAAAGAGATCAATGGGGTTAGAACATTCTTCAAGCAATTCTTTGGTGAGGACATAATCATTGTTACAGCAAGAAAGCTGAAGATTCCCATAGTGGACATAAGCCAAATCGCTCGACTAGACACCACTCCACCAACTCCACCAACACCAGTAGTAGTAACTCCGACGACAAGAACAGAACAAGATGGCGGCCTAGATTGGCTGAGGCAAAAAGCCCAAGAGAAACCGAATCCTAACAACTTGAGACCTGGATCGGTTGACCTCTACCGAATTGGCGGCAGGGTATATGCACATGGAGACTTCGCCCACTGTCCAAGAGAGGACATACTCCACAACTTCAGAGTCTTGAGGCAAATCCTACTTGAACAGAAACTTGTCTCCATAGCTAAGGACTATGACTACGAACTACGTCCCCATCGAACACCAATGACACCTGAAGAATGGGAGAGGATTCAATCACAGGTTCAACGAATCTATCATACTCAGCTTATCGACATAACTGATGAATCTGCCATTGAGGAACAAGGACAACCCGAAAACGCCTTCTGCGCCTTCTGTCAGGCTTGTGGAGCGAAACTTCAGAATAGTGCTAAAGCGGAAGCCACTAGCTTACTATTATGTCCACAATGCGTTGAGGAAGCAAAGAAGCAAAGCCTACAAACAACCCTCGACAAAGGTGCGGAGCAGGGGAAGAAGGAGAATGGTCAAAGCAAAAAAGTTGACTAAGAAAGATGTCGAACAAGCCATCATCATAAAGCAAGTTCCATACTTTCGGTGCTTTCGTTGCGGCCACGAATGGCCCGCCAACCTAGAGCATCCACCTATGTATTGCGCCAACAAAGCCTGCAACAGCCCGTATTGGTATTTGCCCGTCAGACTTGTCGGAACCTCAAAGGCACAGAGAAAGGAGACTTACTAATTGAGTGAGGCTGTTCTCACCAAGTTCTTAGACTTGCTCTTTCCATCGCTAGAACTACTACCTCATAGTAGAGGACCGAACGACAACGCAATAGAGCAACGGTCCGCGTTCATCTTTGGAGGACAGTCAGAAGGCAAGTCGGACACAGCTATCTACCTTGTTGAGAAAGCCGTGGAAAGATACGGCACGGAAAATGTGAGCGCACAAACTGTCCAAGGCGAAAACTTGCGAGAGGCTTTAGACGGATGGCAAGAGGGCAAACTCGTCCAAATCAAGGTCGTCGAAAACCTCACGAATGTTCGATTCAAGGAAGATGAGATACGCGACCTTTTCCGCATACGTGAGAAGATGGCAGACCACACAGGCGTAAGAGAGGGACTTTGCATACTTCTAGCTACGGGACACCGATTCTTCGATGTTCCAATCGCTTTCAGATACGATCCAGACTTCTTCATCATAAAGTCTCTGCCAACCAACAAGCATGACAGAGACTTTGTGAGGAACCTCATAAGCGAAGGCGATAATGACATCGGCGAGAAGAACCTGAAAATTCTAACAGAATCGGAGATGCACCGACTCGAAGAACCAGAACGGAAAGGAGAGTGCTTCATCACATACAAGACACAGCTTCTAGGATTCACAAAGATGCCGAAATCATCTCTAGCTGTTGAGGACACAAGAACAGAGCAGACACGCGACTCGGAGAAGCCTAAGAGAAACGGCTTAGATCGACTCTGGTTCTAGCTTTTCTTCATAAGACCTCACCGAAAAGCCAAAGACTTCAACAGACACGAAAACGATCACAGAGAGATTTCGCATTTCCGATAATCGCCCGAAGATATAATCTGACGACCAGTTTCACGCAAGCATTTTCCGATTTCTCTTTTCTCAGAAACTCAGGCCGCGCTTGAAAGGCCACCACATTTTTGTCAATCCTGAACGAAGCCGCTGACAGACCTCATCAGGACCTTTCGGTCGGGGCTACATGATCTTGGCTCAAACCCCTTTGGCCTACGCCATCGTATAGTACACCCAAGAGGCAAGAGGTAATGAAAACCTTGACCGAGAAAAGATGCGAACTCTGCTACGGACTCAAGAAGAAGAGAACATTCAGGGTTCCAATCTTGGGGATCGTAGAAGAAGTTTGGGTTTGTCCGAGATGTGAGGAATGAGAAGATGGAAAGCGAAAGCTATAATCTCGCCGAGCTAACGAGCCTCGCAAGGGAATTTGCGAAAGGAGCAAG
>Ga0209725_1002020_pt1 | contig 11132 bp, 8 predicted proteins | sample I18A1metaG_FD_184145 | JGI IMG/M metagenome (GOLD analysis project Ga0209725, IMG submission 184145) | Lake sediment bacterial and archeal communities from Gulf of Boni, Indonesia to study Microbial Dark Matter (Phase II) - ​I18A1 metaG... | ecosystem: Environmental > Aquatic > Freshwater > Lake... | reverse complement strand
TTACGGCGCTGGACGTGGGGGCGGCCGCGGCGGCGGGGCGTGGGGACGTGGGCAGCCTGTCTCTCCCGGTGCAGTAATCAGAGCCCTTAGGGGGATTAAGGGCGCTTCCGTGGAGGCGCTTCGAGGCGTAGATCTCAAGATCAAGGAGGGGGAAATTTTCGGCGTATTGGGTCCTAACGGCGCTGGAAAAACAACATTGATCAAAATCCTATGTACCCTAGTAATACACGACGAGGGTGAAGCCTACGTCTATGGATTCGACGTTAGGAAGCAGCCTGGCAACGTGCTTAACAACCTTCAAGCAGTTCTGCCCGAGAGCAGAGGTTTCGCTTGGAGGTTAACGGGAGCGCAGAACTTGATGTTTTTTTCGATGCTTTATGGGCTGACCCGGAAGCAAAGTGTAGAGAGGGTCAACTATCTTCTGAATTTCACAGGGCTGACGGAGCGCGCAAATGACGGCTATCAACGATACTCGACTGGAATGCAGCGTAGGCTGCTGCTCTGTAGAGCTATGCTTCGTGACTCGTCTATACTGCTCTTTGACGAACCCACTGCCGGCCTAGATCCCGTTTCAGCCGCGGAATTTCGTGGCATGCTCAAAAGATTGGCCAAAGAGGAGAAGAAGACCATCTTTCTGAGTACACACAATCTAACTGAGGCTCAAGATATCTGTGACCGGATAGCTATCCTCGACCGCGGGAAGATAATTGCATGTGATACTCCTCATAACATTCGCTACATGATGTTGGACGAGAAAGTCTTCAACATCACGTTGATTGATGCCGTCTTCAGTGATCATCACGTCGAGATGATAAGTCAATTAGAAAAAGTACAAGGCGTCCTTGGAGTTAGTGCAGAGGTCGATCCCGAGTGGAACTTCAACAAGCTATCGATCCGAACGCACAAGGACTTGGATATCTCCAGCATCCTAGAGATGATCATAAAGAGCGGATTGAAGATTGGGATGATAAGTGCAAAGGAGCCAACATTGGAGCAAGCATTCATGACCATCACTGGGCAGCGACAGAAGCAACCAGGCCAAATCAGTCGCTATAGACGGGGGTCATAGATCCGTGGAACTTCCCAAAGACTTGAGGCAGATTATCGCTTTCACTGAACGGGACTTTTTCACTTGGACAACCTACAAGACGCTGATATACACTCAAATCATCAATATCTTCATAGGCGTCTTCTCGTGGGGGGTGAACGCCGCGTATGTGCAGAAGCCTGTTAGCGAGATGTACGGCAGCGACTACGTCTCCTTCCTCATAGTGGGAGTAGCGGTCGGCAACCTCATAATGCCTCTGGTGCAGGGGGTGCACACTCAGCTGAACCCTTGGACCCTTGAAACGGTTCTGATGACGAACATAAGCACGCATGTCTTCGTCATCGGTAATGTCATGTGGTCATACATCCTTTCAATACTTGCGCTTGTACCCTACCTCATAATCGGCACATATTTCTTTCAAGCGAAGTTGCACGTGAATATACCTTCTACCGTCCTGGCGTTTGCGATATCAGCCGCCATATTGGTGGGTTTGGCTATGGTTTCCACGGGTTTGAGGATTGTGACGAAGTCTACAGATCCTGTCACGTGGGGGATAAATATACTCCAGAGCATCTTCGCAGGAGTCTCTTTTCCAGTCGTGTATCTGGATACGATATTCTTTCCCGGCGTCTCAACGATCTCATGGTTCCTTCCTCAGACATGGGTCTACCACCTTTGTCGGTTAGCCATGCTGACCAACCCTTCGCTCTCGGATCCGAATGTTCTGATCCAGTTTCTGAAGGGCTCCATCTTCGCCCTTATACTACTCCCTGTCGGCTACAGAATATTCCGCTGGGGGGTGCATAGATCCAAACGAGAAGGCACCCTGGGCTGGTACTGACTAGGTTCCGGTATGTGCCTTTCGGTATCAGCGCAAACGAGCTTTATGAACTGCCTCATGATGTCTTTCACATTCGAAAACAATAGTTTCTTCTCGCCGCGGGATAATTCTAAGCCGTTTAGTGCTTGCGACAAACAGGATCAGTCTTGAGAGGACGCTATCAACGACCCTAGATTCCCACGGCCAGGGACACGTTTCGCTTTGAACGTGTCGAGTTTGAGGACTACAGCACCACCGGACTGGGAGAAATTCTCTCCGACAGGGCCAGGACGGGTTTCAGAGACGGCACATATGATACGGGAATCATTGCTATGATCGCCCAGATAGCATACGAGCACGGACTGCGAGCGAGAGGCGCCAAGGATTTGGTTAGGGAGATGCGGGAGCGCATGGTTTCGGCCAGTCAAACGTAAGACTTCACACAAACGGGAAGGAGTTAGAAGCTGTGGACTCGGCGATAAAAGAGAAAGAGTCTCGGCAGAAACACGGGCCTAGGAATGGGCTCATCGTACCTCCCAAACTCGCCAGCATCGTCTCCGCGAACTCAGAACCAACCCCCCTCACCCTGAAGAGGTAGTGTGTTCTACACTATGCATGAAGAAGGAGATGCACAATTCCAACGGCCGTAGGGGCAGCCGTCTTGGCCAAGCCCATCATATCACTCTTAGTCTCGCTTCCAAGTACTAGATCCGTCAATCACCCACTTTGAGCGTCCGCAGCGCTCATTGTTAGTCCCATTCAAAATTGACGCCTAGGAACTCATACAAGCTCTGATTGTGGGGTTCAAAGTAACTAACCAACCGTCTTCTCGTTGCAGGGTCCATCTTTGGATACCTGGCTTGATGATATTTCCCATACTCCTGTGGTTCCCAGCTTGGCAGGTTTAGAAACTTCAGGACGCTCCTTAGAGTTGTTGCTGGGTCTGCATCGAAATCTTCGCTTCTTAGCACTAGGATCTGCTCTCGAGGGAACAGACTTTCCCAGACTTCTAGTTGGTCCACATAGATCCCCCTCGACAGATATGAGTGACGTTGGTGAGCTAGGCTCTGGTAGTTCTCATCTTGGGTTATTCTCTCCCTCTCGCGGCTCACCATTTTCGCCTCTCTCTCTAGCGCATCTTCAAAGGATAGAGTTTCAGCTCCATTCCTCACCTCAAGATGATAGTGCGAATACGCTCTATCAACCGGATTCCTCAAAAGCGCTATCAGCTTGACTCGGGGAAGTATCTTCGAGACTCTCTTAGGAGCATGTGGATGGAATATGTAGTAAGGAGTTGCCTCTCCAGTAAGGATATTGTGTGCACGGATTTGCTTTGCAAAGTATTTGTATGGTAGGGATGGGAAGTGTGCTCGGTACCAAGCAACACCCCTCCCAAAATTGATGTCGAAGAAATGAACTTCCTTCGTGAAGGCAGGAGCAACACATGGATGTTCTATCAAATACTCATAAAGAGAGGTCGTGCCGCATCTTTGAGCCCCAATGATTATGAAATCTGGCAACGACCGTATCCGCCAAGTCGCAACTCTGTAGGCCATCATAGTGGAGTGGATCCCTGTGTTTGAGAACGTTTTCTGACGTTTTGAACCTATGGTTTGATGGGTCATTCTAGAGGGATCCGCACCAATACGCATCTGGGTTGACAGTGCCTCTAAGGCTTGGCCGAGCAACGCGGCTTTGTTCTTCGCGAAGTGTCCAATGATCAGAGTCCTCCCTAGATCCCAGGCGTCTTTCCCTCAACCTTTCCCGACCGTCTTTGGTGGCTCGCCTAGCCCCGAATGCCTGAGCTTCAACGTTATGAATCGTCGCTCTTCCCGATCGATGTGATTGCTGACAGCGTTTCGAAATGTTTTCAGGACACTAGGTTTACTTGTACAAAGGTTGACCATCTCTGCAGGATCTTCTGCGATGTCATACAGCTCCTCATGCACTAGCGACCGAGCTCTGTCAAAATACACTATATATTTCAAGTCCGACCGAAGCACTGAATATGCTTGACCATAGGCTGCTGCGCCACCCAACGCACGAGGACCCAGAGCCACCTCGCAGATGGTGGGTTGAATTGTCACTGGAGTGAATAGAGAACTGCCCGCAATGTTGGAGGTCTGCGAACCAACGCTCTCCAAGATTGTCGGCAAGACATCTAGCAGCGACCGCCGCACGCCGGAATTCGATCGCCGAGGTATTCCAGGTCCGGCAAGTATCAGCGGCACGTGTAGAAGTTCGTTGTACAATCGCGCTGAATGCGAAGTCTTTCCATGCTCCAAGAATTCTTCGCCATGATCTCCTGTTACTATGTAGACCGAGTTGTCAAGTCCTAGGCCTAGTCTCTCAAGTTCGCGGTACAGCATGGCAACGCAACGGTCTACTTGTTTTACTGCACTGTCGTACAGTTTGATCAAGTTCGGTATCCATGGAGCTATCATTTCCTTATGAAAGTTCATGAAGTAGTTGGCGATGGACCCGGTTAGGCGTCCAGACATAGAGTGACGCAGGTACGGAGTATGCGCGTCCATGAAGTGAAGCCAAAGGAATGTCGGCTGTCGTGGATTCAAGCGTGCGACATCCAAGACCAGCCTCAGTCCGTCCACATCTTGACGAAGGCCTAGCAACCATTTTGCCAGGAAAAGCACCGAGTAAGATCTATGATTCTTGGGCAGTCTAGACCTGATGTCGTTCAAAAACGAAATGCCCATGGTATGACGTTCGGGTTGCGGGTCACGGGGGGTCGCGCTCAGGTAGTCATCAAAGCTGTCAAAGCCACGGTCATATCCGTAGTAGCGAGATAGCCATGGATTCGAATGGAGTGCAACCGTGAAGTACCCTGCAGACCGTAGCATTTCAGCTAGACATGGCCTCCATCCCTCCAGAAATGGCGTCCACCCTCCGGTTAGGGGATACGTTGATGTCATGATGGACTTGAATGATCCGGGAGTCATGGGGCTTGTCGCGTATACGTCATCGAACCTTGTACCGTTCGCGCACAACCAGTCTATGAAAGGTGTGGTCTGCCTCTTGTACCCGTAGCATGATAGATGATCATACCGCAAACTATCTATGGTAATCAGCACGACGCTAGCGGGACGGTTGACTGGCGTCATCAGTCCCTCTTCCGGCCACACTCGCTGCTACAGCTTGGAATTCCGAACTGTCTGCGAGCACATGCTTTCTTCCTCTAGGGGAGCCATGGTATTGTCCTCTTCATTCATTGTGAAACGGGTCACGACATACACACGGGCTCTTTATTATGGCAAATGGTCTCCTATTTCTGACTATATGAGGACTCTCTCGCAGGTTCTCTAGGTACGCGCGAACGATGAGGGCAAAAAGACGCGCGCGGGATACGCCTCTCCAGCTTCTGCCTGCCCTGCCGATTAATGAGCTAAGTATCGTCGCGACCTGATATGGTACCGTCTTGACCAACTCTTCAACCGGATAATGCGACAGCTGAAATCTCAGTCGGTTCTTGTGAAAGCTGTAGTACGAGAGCATCGGGAACCGGCTGGTTGTGGCTCTTGCGTGATGAACCAGTACGGCAGAAGGCAAGTAATATACTTTGAACCCCATACTTCGAGCCCTGAAGCAGAACTCTACCTCCTCAAAATAGACTGGAGAATAGCTTTCGTCTAACAGCCCCGCCTTTAGGAGTACGTCTTTTTTCACGAATAGAGCGGCGCCAGAGACGAGGTCAATCTCTCGGACATCGTCATACTGACCACGGTCAAGTTCTCCGAAGCCGTAGGTATGAACTCCGTCCGTCTGAAGATATCCCCCAGCAGATTCGACCCTGCCATCAGGAAACAGGAGCTTGCACCCAACTATGCCCACTTCGTCGTTCGCCATCAGAAAACGAACCAACTGAGCAAGCCAATCTTCCCTGATCACCTCGACATCATTGTTCAACAGAAGAACGAAGTCGGTGCCTCTCGAGAGGGCTACCCGTATGCCTTGATTGTTTGCCCTGGCGAAACCAATGTTAATGCGATTCTGAATGACGTGCGCTGAAGGACAAACGTCCCGGATCACTTCAAGGGATCCGTCAGAACTCCCGTTGTCTACGACGATTACTTCGTAATTCGGGTAGTTTGTCTTGTTAACGAGGGACGACAAACACTTACCTATGAGTTGAGCGCCGTTGAAGTTTGCTATTACTATGCTAACTTTCCCTAACGCGCGCCTCGGTCCAGCTATTATTGACGATCTAACTTGCATCGCGCTGACCGGCGATCACGAGCCTATTCTGAAAAGCAACAAATGCCTGTGAGCCATCGGATCTCTCTATTGTTTCGCGTCCTAGATGCTTTGGATGGCTTCTGTCCTTTCAAGTGCAAGTTTCCCGTCGAAGGCTTGGATGGTTGTTTCGAGCGCCTCGATGTCTAGCCTAAGGTCTGGTTTGATCTCGTTGTGCCAGTGCGCATACTCGTCTATCGTCTTGAATTGGTGGCGTTTCTGCTCGTAGACGCCGTAGAAACGTTCCAGCTTCCCGTCTGCTTGGGGATGGCTGACGCGGCATAGGAGATGCTTGATTCCGTTGTCGGCTAGGTACTGCTCGAATTGGCTTACGTAGTTGTCGCGTTGTTCGCTTTCGCAGAATTGGCTTCCTGGGTCGGTCAGTGTCCCAGATGGGCGTCGATGCTTGTCGATGACCTGCTTTGGGACGCGTAGGATGTAGTCGGTTGTTGGTTCCTGGAGGACACCGTAGCCAACGATCAGCCCTGAAGCCTCCTCAGCTAGGACCCACCAGCGTCCGTCGCCTAGCTCCTTCCAATCCACATGCCTGAGGCTCATGCCATGCTCCTCAGCCTAGGCGAATCAATAGGCGTCCATCTTTGCTCCACAGGGTGAACAACCTTCTCTTCCTAAAGGATACTTTCCCAAAGAGTGTCTCCTCTTTCTGGAGATCCTTCATGAGAGCCATCAATGCAGAGTCTGGGATCCTTCGAACGGTATGATTGACAAACAAGTGATCTCGCCACAAGGATTTCGACTCTCTGACAACCCTAAGGATACCTAGAGCTGCGACCTTGGCTAGGGCAAGTCTTCGATTGGCAATGAAGGATAGGATCCGAAGTGAGCGAAGGAATACAACTAGGGCCATGATCTTGGGCAGCACGCCAAGAGAGTAATTCTTCACGAGCATAGCCAAGTGCTCGAAGTAGGCCTGATATATTCGCGTCTCGGCCAACCGCCCGCCGCGCAGCGTCGCGCTTCCACGATGCTGAACTCTAGCAGACGGCACAAAGACAATGTCGTAACCCCTGAGCCTCACTCGCCATCCAAGATCGGCATCGTCGATCATCAGAAACTTGGTGTCTGGCAGTCCAACTTCTCTCAAGATCCTTCTGCTTGTCAACAGGCAGGCTCCAGACGCGAAGAATATTCTGTCCAAAGTGTTGTATTCGCGTTCATCGTGACCGCGACCCCTACGAGTAATGAAGCCCAGAGTGTCGATCATCCCTCCGCCGTTTTGCAGACGCTGCGGATCATCCATCTGCAACAGTTTTGCCTGTGCGACTCCAACGTTGGGGACAAGAAGGAACGACTTCACTAGCTCTGCCAACCAGTCCTCTTCTGCGATCGTGTCGTTATTCATGAATACGATAAGCTCACCTCTTGTGTACCCAAAGGCGACGTTTATGGCTCCCGTGTAGGCATAGTTCCTGTCCAACCTAATTATCCGAAGCCTGCTATCGTTTCCAAACTTGGATTCAATCTCGCTTAACGTCGAGTCGGTTGAGGCATTGTCTACAAGAAGAAGCTCGAAGTTACGGTAGCTAGATGCGAGGATCGACGACACACATTCCACAGCAAGCCGTCCTCCGTTGAAGTTTGGAACTATTACCGAGACAGAGGGATTATTCCAGTCTACCATCCCGGTCGACTCTTGGATTTGCTTCAGAATGCTCGCTCAGTCCTATCGTGAAGACGCTCATCAACTTACTCAGCAAAGTCTCTTAGCTCACTACTCTTTATGAACGCATAGCCTCGCTCTTCTGTAGCCTGAAAACAATCCCAGACCTTCAAGCACGCGGGTAGGTGGGCTAGTTCCAGACCTGTGCATTCCGATAACAATGATGGAGCGCACCTTAGGTCTCACAAGCAACGAACCAAACTTCTGAGTCGCGTCGTTATCGTTATGGCTCCGTATGTCTTGCCAGAAAGCGCTTGGAAAGTATCCGGACTTGCGCGAGGACTTCTTCTAGAGTGAAGGCCGTGCTTCATCGAATCTGGGCTGGTACCTGACGAAGCTTGACGATGGCACGCCACTCTTTCAGATAATCAAAGTCGGAGTTCCGCAAGTCAACGCGGTGGCCTAGGAGCGACGTCAAGACCTGTCCATCCGTATCGGTGGGAACAGGCAGACCGAGATACGCTAGCAACGTAGGTGTAATGTCTAGCACTGACGGTCGGGCCAGCGCCCCATCTGCATCGACGTCCCGTCCTATCGCCCCTAGGATGCCGAGCATAGAATGATCAAAATGACTGAGCCCCGAAACTGGCTGCTTAGGGAGGATGCTGTTGTTGGCTACATAATCATCAGATGTTTCGAGGATCAGATGCGGAAACATTCTGGTGTAAGGCCCCTGGAACAGTTCATCTCGATGGTAAATCTTCTTGATGACCCGCTTCCCGTCTGATGGACTTCTTAGGGTCGCAAGCAACTCGACGATCCTTGCCTGAACTTGTTCGTCAACTGGCTCCATGTTCCCGTCGTCGAATACTTCGCGTGAATTCAGGTAGATTCCGACGTGTTGGCTGTCCAACATGAATGCCTGCGACGAGGGATCAACTACCCATCCAACCCTTGGGATCCACCTCCTCCTAAGCCTAAGAACTTTTGAAACGAACTTGCTTGCCAACTTTCTTGCAATCTCTGAATGGAAGAGAATTGTCTGGATCTGAATAGGGACTGGAGGGGCCATCCATCCTCTCCACTGAAAGTGTTCGCCAAAGCTACGCATGAAGCTCCTGTCACGGGACCCCAGAGCAAATCGGGCCAAGCCAGCCGAGTTCAGAGCAACGTTAGGATGCACGAAGCCCCTATACTTCTTGAATCCGTGATCAGACACGAGCAGGAGTAATGATCCGGACGACATCTCGTCGAGGACCCAACGAACGAAACCGTCTATGGTTTGAAGCGTCGACACAACTTCGTCAGGCATCTCTCCGCCGAGCATGTTGTCATAGATTAGGTGCATTAGCCAATCCGTCTCGCTGAAAACGACGAAGAAGAGATCCCAGTCCAATCCCTTGAATATCCTCTTAAGGCAAGTCACCCGCGCGGTGGTATCGCGCAGGAATCGCGCCCAGTCACGACCTTTGGAAGTAAGACTGGGTGGTTGAGGCATCACGTAGCCTTGGGCTATTCCAGCGAGGCTTCGGGGTATGACCAATAGCTCTGGGTGAAGCCAGTCGGAGATGATCAGTCCTTGTAGCAAACGAGGGGGGTAAGAAAGGGGAAGGTTAATGATCACGCTCCGCATGCCCCACAACGCCAACATCTCATGAATTCGTGGATACCCTACATCATACGAGGACATCAGCTTGGGTCGCCGTGCCCTGTCCGGCATCACGAACGCATACATTCCATGCTTTCCGGGGTTCACTCCGGTAGTCAACGAGGTCCAAGAGGGACCCGTGAACGGGGGTATGATTGACTCAAGCGTCGTTAGGAGTCCGCCACTCTGAAAACGCTGAAGCGTCGGCATGATCCCTTGATCCACGAGAGGGCGTACTAGGTCGGGGGGCATGCCATCGAGCCCTATTACGATCGCGCGCTTCTGAGACAACTCATTGGCTCCCTTTAACGAACCTTCGCAGCTTACCTCACGTTCGTCCGCTAGCTTATGACCAGAATATGTTGGCTACAAATATTGGCTAGCTCTCGACGACGAGCCACTGCTTGGGGCGAGATGGGGCAAGTCTTGGGGTGAGTGACTATCTGGCTCAATCGGGCTATGTGCCTCCAAGTGATACCCTCTCTCCTTTGCCTCGTAGAACCTTGTTGAGTAGAGGCTTGGGGCCGACGATTCTACAAGCAAACCCAGGCCGCAGTACCGTCTCGGCGGACGGAAACAGAGGGTTCCCCTCATGATCATAAACGAGAGATATTTTCAGGGAATTAGCCGACTCGAACCCAGCCACGGTGACGCCATCCAGCCTGTCGTCTATGTTCAGTAACGCGAAGGCGTCGGCACCGGTCTCGTACCTTACGGGCTCCTCGATCTTCAGGCCCATTTCCAAGCTTCTTTCAATGACACCTACGATCCTTTCTGCGGCCTTTCCGTCCCCCAATGGGTTCACATTTGTGCGCATGGATTGTGCGTAAGTCTTGTCGTTCAGAAGTCTGTGAGAGAAAGAGAGTATTTTCTCGGGATCTGATCCTACTAGCGCGTTCACTCCAAGCTCCACGGTCTCAGGTCTCTCGGTTGCGGCTCGTAGCGTCAGACACGGTACCCCTATCGCAAGGGCCTCCTCCTGAATCCCACCAGAGTCCGTTATGACAAACTCGGAGGAAGACAGTAGCTGAAGGAAGTCCAAGTAGCCTAGAGGTCTGGTTACAATGATGTGTTTAGCCTTTACAAGTCTGCCCCAAAGCCTTGAAGCCTTCAACCTAGTCTTGGTGCGCGGGTGTGCGGGCAGCACTACTTGGCACTCATCTAACGCTAGGAGGCTTTTCACTATGGCGGTTAGTCTAGTACGGCTCTCTACATTCTCAGCTCTATGGAAAGTCACTGTGACTATTGGAGGTTTTAGGCCCAACTTTTGCAGGAGGGTTGACATCGTATTGGCCAGTTCGAGATTCTGCATGCAGGCGTCAACAACAGTATTCCCTGTCACGAAGATCTTTCTAGGATCTATCCCCTCGTATAGAAGGTTGAGGGCAGCTCTCTGCGTAGGTGCGAAGTGAAGCTCCGCGGTCTGAGCCGCTAGAACCCTGTTGATCTCCTCGGGCATCGTCCTATCATAGTTCCTCAGACCCGCCTCAACGTGTCCGAAGGGAACATGTTCCTTTATAGATGCAAGACCTAGAGCCAAAACCGTGTTTGTGTCGCCCACTGCCAACGTCATTTGTGGTCTATGTTTTCGGATGAGCCTCTCATAGCCGGCCAACATCCTCGCCACCTGCTCAGCATGGGATCCTGATCCGATCCTCAGGTTATCATCAGGCTCGCGCAGCTCAAGCTCCTTCAAGAAGACTGTCAACAACTCGTAGTCATAGTGTTGGCCACTTGTGACGAACAG
>Ga0209725_1002019_pt1 | contig 11138 bp, 8 predicted proteins | sample I18A1metaG_FD_184145 | JGI IMG/M metagenome (GOLD analysis project Ga0209725, IMG submission 184145) | Lake sediment bacterial and archeal communities from Gulf of Boni, Indonesia to study Microbial Dark Matter (Phase II) - ​I18A1 metaG... | ecosystem: Environmental > Aquatic > Freshwater > Lake... | reverse complement strand
ATGAGGCGGAACTTCAGGTTGTCGTCGGCCACTTTCTTGATCTTGAGGGGGGAGGGGCCGAACACCGAGGGCCGGTAGACTCGCACCTCCTCGCCGATGCCGAAGATGATCTGGGCGTTGAAGCCCAGCATGCGGTAGATCAGGTCGAAGTGCTCCACGATGACCCGCCGCCGAGCGGTCAGCACCGTCCGCACGGCCTCCACGATCTCGTGGAGCTGGTGGAAGGCCAGTTCGTAGCGCACGTCGATGTGGAAGGTGTGGCCTGAGAAGTAGTCCCCTTCGCTGAAGTCGAAGATGGGCGCCGAGCGCTTGTTGATGCCCTCGTCATCGTTGGTGAGCTCGAGCCCCGGGAAGAGCCCCTTGATGAGGGTGGACTTCCCGGAGCCTTCCGCGCCGATGATCCCGATGAGGAGATCCGTCGGGTAGAGGTACTTCTGCGAGAGCTCCCCCGCCAGCGCATAGAGCCGCATGCGGCCCCGGGGCGCATAGTAGATGGCCATCCGCAGGCATTCCTTGATGGGCATGTTCAGCATGGGGAGCCTCCCGGGTTCGGGACTACAGGTCCAGCTCGATGGTCAGCAGCGGCCCGTGCTGCTGGGCACCGTAGACATCCGTGTCCCCCGGCGACCCGGACTTGATGAGGCGCTTCAGGCCGATCTTCACGGCCTTGGCGGGGGCGAAGTAGAGCACCTTCTCGATGGCTTCCACGGGGAGCTGGTAGGCCTTGGCGACTACCTCGGCGTTGATGAGGTTGCGGCGCTGGACCTCGTCGAAGATGGCCTGCTCCTTGAAGATGATGTCGAGGGTCAGCTTGAAGGGGCTGGAGTTCTTGCTTCGGATGACCTTGGCGAATTCGCGGATGTTCCTCATGGCCTACCTCCCGACCTGGATGATTTCGCTGGCGAAGGGGGCGGCCGGATCGCTCACTTCCATCAGGTGGTACATGGCGAACTCGTAAGCCTGGCCCATGGGGATGTCCGAGGGCGAGAAGGGGAAGGCCAGGTTCCCGGCGGTGGAGATGCGGCCCGCGTAGCCGTAGTGCAGCATGGTGGAGCGGGTGATGGAGCAGATGGTGTTGGCCTGCTCCTGGGTGTCCGCCAGCACCTCGATGACGATGCCCAGCTCGTGGGGCGCCGGGTACGTGCCCTTCTCCAGCTCGCCCATGACGCCGTTCTTGCCGTAGGTGTGGATGAAGACCTGGCCCTTGGTGCCTTCCTTCTTCAGCAGCAGGTCCACCCGCTCCTGCACCTGCCGGATGATCGTGTCGATGCCCTCGATCATGATGGGATCGTGGGTGCCCGCGATGGAGATGGTGCGGAAGCCCACGGGCAGCGCGCCCTCCAGCTTGATCATGTAGGGGTTCGTGGGGATGAACTTCGTGCCCTTCACCTCCACCGTGCCATCGCCCCGCTCCGTGAACGTGACGTTGGTGAGGTCCAGGACGCCGCCGGGGCCCGGGAGCCTGCTGGGGTCGGACTTCTCGTAGAGGGTATGAGCAGCCGTGGACTGGGCCGTGAACTTCCGCTCGGAGCTCAGGGCCTTCAGGATGAAGGAGTCCTCGGTGAGAATGCCCAGCACCGCGTCGGAGCCGGAGCCGGGGTCCGCGGCGATGGCGGCACACTCCAGGATCTTGCCCATGTGGGTGGCGAGCGCCGTGTCGAAGCCCTTCAGGATGGGCAGGGCGGCAAAGCAGGCGGGGTCGTAGCACCGGCCCGCGAGCACCACCTGGCAGCCCTGCTGCAACAGCCTGGCCAGGGGCTCGGTGCCCATCTGGGCCACCACGCGGGGACAGCCTTCGATCTGCTCCTTCGTGAGCTGAGGGATGTCATCCAGGGGCACGATCTTCCCGGCTTCGAGGGCCTGGATCACCTGATCCTTGGGCACGTCGGCGTAGACGATGCCCATGCTGAAGGAGAGCTTCTCCTCGACAGCGATCTCCTCGATGATGGCCCGGCACCACTCCACGTGTTCCCGGGCACCGGAACCGCCGGCGGTGCCGATCACCACGGGGATGTTGCGCTTCACGCCGTGGGTGATCATGTAGCGCAGGTCGCGCTTCACGCCCACGCGGTCCGTGAAGGACTTGCCGGAGCCCAGGTAGTAGGGGCCGGGATCCGTGGAGCCGGCATCCACGGCGATGAGGTCGGGATTCTCCTCCATGCCGCGCAGGAAGGAGGCCTCCGGGAAGCCGTAGCCCAGGATGGCCGTGGGGGAGAGAACTCGGAATTCCTTGGCCATGTCAGCTCCTCTTCGCCTTGAGCAGGGCGAGGGTCCGCTCCATCTCGTTGTTGACGATCATGTAGCCCTCGTCGAAGCCCATGCCTGGCTTGGCCAGCATACGCTCGGCGCGGGCGGCGATGGCGACGTGGACGCAGGCCTTGGCGGAGAGGTCCGTCTCGTTGCAGGTGCCGCCCTGGTAGGCCTCCATGCCGTGCTGCTTGCAGTAGAGGATGCTCTCCACGATGTTGTGGATGCTCCCCAGGTCCGGGGTCTTGATCTGCACCATGTGGCAGCTCTTCCGGTCCGTGAAGTCCACCACGTCTTCGTAGGTGTTGCACCACTCGTCCGCCACGATCTTCACGGTGCTGCCCAGGGCCTTGAGCTCCTTGCAGATCTCGGCGAGCGCGTCGATCTGGGCCTCCCGCTCGCCCATGTCCACGGGGCCTTCGATGTAGAGCTGGAAGGGCTTGGCGGGCGCTTCCAGGGAGTGGATGTACTGGGCGATCTTCTTGGGGTCGTGGTCGAAGGCGATCCCGATGGTCCCGTAGACGTCGATGTGCAGGACCGGCGCGTAGCTCGCATCGGGCCGCAGCTCCTGGATGCGCTTGGAGAGGTAGGCCACGTACTCGGCCAGGATCTCGCCCTGGCGGCCCAGCTTGGTCTCCACGTTGTTGATGAGGGCGTGGGGCAGGACGTTGGCCTGCTTGAGGATCATCTTGTCCACGTTGTTGTAGCGGTCGTCGCCGCTCTGGGCGAAGACGGGGATGCGCTCGGGCACGATGGGCAGGCCGTATTCCTCGGCCACCACCTCCGCCATGAGCTTGCCGGTGCTGAGCGCCTGGGCGTCCAGCAGGGCCTGGCTGAGGCCGTAGCGGATGGCGGTGTGCAGGCGCTTGCCCTCGATCTCCAGGCCGTCGAAGAACTTGGCGGCTTCCGTGAACGTGGCGAAGGTCTTGCCTTCGAGCAGCGGCCTGATGTGCTTTTCCAGGAAGGGGATGTAGGTGTCCGCCAGGAAGAGGGGATCCCGTCCGCCCGTGCCCGAGTACTGCACGGCGGCGCAGTCGCCCATGGCCACCTGGCCCGAGTCCAGCACCAGCATGACGGAGATGGACTCGCCCGCCTGGCGCACCTGGTCGAAGCCCGGGGTCACCGGCTGCCCGGCGTAGACGAAGCCGTTCTGCTTCAGCCCGCCCTTGATGGCCTTCTGGTCGTCGAAGAAGAATCCCGTGACGCCCTTGGAAAACAGTGCCTGCCTGATCTTCATCGTGGCCTCCCCACAAGACGTCCCTTGCCCACGGCGTAGATGTCGTCGATGAGCATCTGGTACGTCGGTTCCCGGTGTTCGAACTCGGCTCTCTGCGCGATCTTCTGCTTGTGATAGGCCTCCACGTCCGGATCCATGGGCACCTTGGCCTTCTCCAGGATCCGCACGGCCCCTTCGTTGTCTCGCACGGGCATGAGCTTGCCCGCGTTGTGGATGGAGGGTGCGAAGGGCACGTCCAGCACCCCCGCCTCGAAGGCCCGCACCGCGCCCTGGGCGATGTCGCCCTCGCCCAGCTCGTAGACCTTCTTCATGACCACGCGCACTTCCTTCTTGATCATCTCCACCTCCACCGCCAGGCGGCTGATGTCGGTGAAGGTCTGCTCCTGGAGCATGGACACGATCTGCCGCGTGGCCTTGAGCCCCTGGAGGTTGGCTTCCTTGGTGGGGATGCCCGAGGCCTCGTGGGGGGTCTTGACGATGACCTTGGTGGCCCGGGCCAGGGTGGCGGCCGCACCGCCCCAGGCGATGACGCTGAAGGCCTTGGCTTCGTCCTCGGGGAAGCCGCCCATCCACTGGTGGAGCACCGTGGACAGCTCGTAGCCCTGGTAGCCCGCAGCGGAGAAGAACTCCTGGGCCAGCTCCCGCAGGGAGATGATGGCCGCCACGTCCTGCACCAGGTTTCCCAGCTGGCCGTAGCCGAGGGTGATGCACCGGCAGCCCTGCTCGAGCGCCAGCAGCCCCTCGATGAGGGCCACGCTATGGGAGATGAAGGGCGGCACCAGGGAGCCGGTCAGGGGACCGAAGGGCTCGCGGTTGATGCGGATCCCGGCCTCCTCGTACATGCCCACCAGGCGGTCGCAGTACTGCCAGTCGCGGATGGACTTCTCGAGGGGCACCTTCTTCGTGTAGGGGATGTTGTAGGAAATCCCTCCACCTTCATAGGAGGTAAACCCACCCGCCAGTGTGATCTCCCCGAGCAGCCGGGCATCCGGTGTCCCGTGGCGCACCTGCACGGGCTTGGTCAGGGCCTCGGTGACGCGCCGGCATTCCAACAAGCCATGGTTCACCGCCGGGAAGCCGTTGAGCACGGAGCGGCCCGCCTCCTTGGAGCGGTCGATGCCCTTCTGGGCCTCGGCGTACTGGTTCTGCCGGGTGTAGGCGTCGATGGTGGAGGGCAGCAGGTCCGCCTCGGTCTCCAGGAACTGGAGCAGGGCGATGTGCTCTTCCACCAGGGCCACGCCCGCCCGGGGCTGGATGAGCACCCGGGACTCCGCCACGGCCTTCTTCAGCGTGGTGGAGAAGCGCTTGGCTTCGGGGATGGTCCGCTGATACGCGATCCCTTCCGCCAGATCCAGGCCTGCGCCCGTGTGCCAGCCCTTGAGCACCTCCGCGCGCTCCGCGAGGAAGGCGTCCTTCTCGATCTTCTTGTTCTGGATGGCCATGGGCCTCCTCCGTGGGTGAGATGCGTTCAGTCCGCGATCGCGGCAAGTCCGTCGTGCACGAGTTCCAGGGCGGCGAGGGCTCCGCGGGCGGCCTCGCGCTCGAAGTCGGGGACCAGGTTCCCCAGCAGGGGCAGCAGGTAGTCCTTGTCCCGGTAGTACGAGAAGGCCTGGGGCACCAGGGCGATGGTCTCCTGCCGCTCGGCCTCCGGCTGCAGCACGTCCATGGGCGTGAAGCTGGGGACGGAACTGAGGTAGCCCCCGCTGCCGATGAGCCGCGTCACGTGGCGCAGATCCTTGCCCGTCTGGATGAAGGTCTCGCCGCTGGCGGTGAAGGTGCGCTTGAAGGTGCCCGCGTGGCGCCGCACCGCATGGTGGATGCAGGCCGAGGCCAGGATGAAGTCGAACTCCTGCTCCTCATCGCTCTCCCCCAGGTAGTCGGGCTCCCGGGCGATGCGGTCCAGGAAGGCCTCGAAGCCTGCCTTCCGCTCCTCGCCCAGCAGCCAGTCGACCAGTGCCTGGCCGGACTTGGCCGTGGCCCGGGCGGAGACGCGCATGCCCAGGTCCCCTTCCACCGTGCGCTTCACGGCCGGGTCCTTCACGCCCCGCAGGATGATGCGCTCGTCGCTGGCGTGGTCCATGGTGCTGGAGTAGACGTCCGTGGTGGCGCCGCCCATGTCCAGGAGCAGGAAGTCGCCGAAGTCCGGGGTGTGGCGGCGCATGGCCTCCACCAGGGAAAACATGGCGTAGGGCGTGGGCAGGGGCGACCGGCCGGTGCGCGCCACGATCTCGTCGAGGCCCTTGCCGTGCACGATGCGGTCCAGGAAGACCTTGCGGATCTCCTCCCGGGCGCCCTCGGGGGCCAGGCGGTCCACCTCGGGCATGAGGTTGGGCGTGGCCACGGCCGTGTGCCCGGCAGCGCTCAGCTCCTCGCAGACCTGGTCGGCCAGGACCTCGTTCCCCGCGTAGATCACCACGGGCCGGATGGCGAGGCTCTTGAGCATGGCCAGGTTGTGCAGGACGTAGGTCTCGTTGCCGCCGTCGGTGCCGCCGCTGAAGAGGATGATGTCGGGGTTGGCCTGCTCCAGCTCCTCGAGATGCCGCTTCGAGAGCTTGTAGGGGAAGACGGAGGTGATCCTCCCGCCGGCCGACAGCGCCGTGAGCTTCGCGGCCTTCAGGGTCAGCTCGGGCACGATGCCCAGCGCCGCGATGGCCAGGCCACCTTTCGCGGAAGACGAGAAGTAGACCGGCGCCCCCTTGGGTCCCTTGAGCCGACTCAGCAGCCCGAAGAAGCCCTCCGCCAGATGGTCCACGGTCGTGGGCACCACCTCCCGGCACACCGGGATCAGGCGGCCGTCCTTCACGCGGAAGCGGGCGCCCTTGGTCCAGGTGGAGCCGATGTCGATGGAGGTGACGGTGTCCATGGTCGGGGTCCCGGCTCAGGCGGCGAGGTCGTTCCGGAGAAGCTGGGCCACCTCGTGGAGGTCCACGGAGGGCCGGAAGACGCGGTTGTAGCCCATGGCCTTGAACTTGGCTTCGGTCTCGTCGTAGTCGATCTTGCCAATGACCAGGTTCCCGCCCACGTAGAGCAGGATGTCCTCCAGGCCGCGCTCCACGCAGCGGTCCCGCAGGCCGTCGCAGTCCAGCTCGCCCTGCCCGTAGAGGGAGGACACCAGGATGGCCCTGGCGCCCGTCTCGATGGCGGCGTCGATGAACTCATCCTGGGAGACCATGACGCCCAGGTTCACGACCCGGAAGCCTTCCTCCGTGAAGATGCGCTCGAGGATCTTGTTGCCGACGGCGTGGCAGTCGGCGCCGATGACTCCGAGGACGATGGTGTTCTGCGGCATGGGCTGCTCCTGGAAAACAAGGACAAGGCTTCGCCGCGGAGGGGACTCCGCGGGTTTTCGCGCGATGGAAGGCTCCACGAACCCGAGCATCGGATCGCACGGACGACAGGAGGTGCGTCCGGCATGGGAAGCCGCCTTCTACAAAGCGAAGGTCATGCCAATCTCAACATCCTTTTCCCCCACACTCGCCCAAAGCCGCGCCCCAGGCTCCTTTGAGGTGGGATTCCATCGCCCAGAGGGAATCCGCAGGATCTCTTTCCGGGTTATCCATAGGCTCTATTGGTTAGATGTCCAACCCATTGGACGACCTATTGAGGAAGCGTTGGCCCCGCAGGGTCAGCTCGCTGCCCTGGCGCCCCACCTTGGAGGTGATCAGCTCCGCTTCCGCCAGGAGTCCCAGCACCGTCCGCACCTCCGCTTCGGTCCAGCTCTGCCCGCGCGCCCGCAGGGCCTCCTCGATGCTCTTGCGGCCCGCCTTCAGGCCGCGCGCGGCAAAGTCCGCCAGCACACCCAGCACCGCCCGGGCCCGCTCCAGCCCGCATCGGGCCTCCAGCAGGGCCTCCTCCCGGGGAAAGGCCTCCTCCGCGCCCATCAGGTAGTGGGGCAACAGGTTCAGGGTCACCCGGTCGTCGGCCATGAGGGACAGGTGGTTGGCCACGTTGCCCAGCTCCCGGATGTTGCCGGGCCAGCCATAGCGCTGCAGCGCGTCCCGGGCTTCCGGCGCGAAGGGCAGCTCCCCGGGCCGCTGCTCATCCAGGAAGTGGCGCAGCAGGGGGAAGATGTCCTCGGGCCGCTCCCGCAGGGGCGGTACCACAAGGGACAGCGCGTTCAGGCGGTAGTAGAGGTCCTGGCGGAACTGACCGACGCGAATGCGCTCCTGCAGGTTGTGGTTGGTGGCGGCGAGCACGCGGATGTTCACGCTGATGAGGCGTTGGCTGCCCACACGCATGACCTGGCGCTCCTGGAGCACCCGCAGCAGCTTGGCCTGCAGCATGAGCGGCATGTCCCCGATCTCGTCCAGGAACACCGTGCCATTGTTCGCCTGCTCGAAGAGCCCCGCCTTCCCTTCCTTCAGGGCCCCCGTGAAGGAGCCGCCCTCGTACCCGAAGAGCTCGCTCTCCAGCAGGTTCTCCGGCACCGCCGCGCAGTTCACCGCCACGAAGGGCTGGATGTTGCGGGGGGACTCGTTGTGGATGGACTGGGCGATGAGCTCCTTGCCCGTGCCGCTCTCGCCGGTGATCAGCACCGTGAAGTCCGACTTGGCGATGCGCCGGGCCAGCTCGAGGCACGCGCGCATCCGGGGGGACCAGGTCTTCACGTCGGCGAAGGTATAGCGGGCCGTGAGGCCCTTCTCCCGCAGCTTGCGGCTGAGGTTTTGCTCCAGCTGGCGGATGTAGGTCACCTCCTGCACGTTGAAGCAGGTGCCCTCCAGCACGCCGAAGTGGGCGATCTCCTCCCGGGTCACGATCAGGGAGCGGCCCTTGTACTCCAGCAGGCTCTGGTCCTGGGCCAGGGCCTCCTGCACCTCCGGCGGGAAGACCGTCAGCGCCGCGCCCGTGAGGTCCTTGGTGATGCTCAGCATCTCCGCCAGGGGCTGGTTGTAGAGGGCGATGCGCCCCTTGGCGTTCAGCAGCAGGATGCCTTCGTGGGCCAGGTTGATGACCGTGTCCAGCTCCGTGTTCTTGACGAAGAGCTCGCGGTACTGGCGGTTCACGCCCATGTCCAGGTTCACGTTGTTCTCGGAGTAGCGGTAGAGCCTCCGGTCCACCTCGCGGTCCGTGATGCGCAGCCGGCCGATGAGCTCGATGAAGGTGGAGATGTCGATGCGCCGATGGCCCACGTCGATCACCTTGGGGATGCTCTCCGGCACCCGGCCCGTCTCCCCCGGGGTGATGGCCACGGGGATGTCTCCCAGGTCCATGCCCTCCTCGAAGGGGATGAACTCCAGGTGGTTGAACTCCATCTGCTGGAGCAGGGCCACCATCTCCATGGTGGTCTCCGGCAGGTTGTTCACCACGAGCACCTTGGTGCCCGCGGGGATGGCGGAGATGCGCACGGCGTCCTCGGCCCGGATGGTGCGCTGCATGACCAGGATGCGCCGGGCTTCGGCCACGTGGGTGCGCACCTCCAGGGCCTTGCTGGGGATCGTCACCAGCACCGCGTCCGCCTCGATCAGTTCCTTCGGCTTCAGGTCCTCGAAGAAGACGCCCCGGATCTCCGCCCGGCCCCCCAGGACCTCCTCCAGGTCCTTGATGAGGATCTCGCCCAGCTTCGGATCCCGCCGGTTCGTCATCAACGCGATGCGCTTCATAGGCCTGAAGCGTACTGTGGATGCCCCCGGTCAGCCAAGGATCCGCGCGCCGGAGCCGCGCAGGGCTTCCTGCACCTGCGCGACCCGCGCCGGGTCCGGGGGCTTCAGGTCCCGCAAGGGTGGCTCCGCGCCGATGGCCTGGTGCTTCGCCACACCCAGGGCATGGCAGGGGAGCACCTCCACGGGGCTCTCCAGCTCCGCGGCGAAGGCGGCCATGCGCCGAAGGTTCTCCGCGTCGTCGTTGACGCCGGGGATGAGCGGCAGGCGCAGGATCAGGGGGATGCCCGCCTGGCGGAGCCGCCGGGCGTTGGCGTGGATGAGGGCCGTGCCCACGCCCGTCCAGCGCCGGTGCTCGGCCTCGTCCATGTGCTTCAGGTCCAGGTAGACAAGGTCCATGCAGGCCAGTGCCTCCGCGTTCTCCTCCCACGCGAAGTGCCCGCAGGTCTCCAGGGCCAGGTGGACACCCCATTCCCGCAGGCGCTCCGCGAGATGGCGCAGGAACTCCGGCTGGGCCGTGGCCTCGCCCCCGGAGAAGGTGACGCCACCCCCGGAGCGCCGGTGGAAGACCCGGTCCCGCTCGATGTGGGCCAGGAGCGCCTCGACGGTCCACGCCTGTCCAAAGATCTGCCGCGCCCCATGGGGACAGGCCGCCACGCAGGCGCCCAGGTCCTCGCACGCCGAACGCGGCTCCCGGGCCGGGCGTGCGAGGTCCCGCGGGCACGCCGTCACGCAGGCATCGCACCCCCGGCAGCGCTCCGGAAAGAGCCCCAGCTCCGGCCGGGGGGACCAGGACTCGGGGTTGCAGCACCAGGCGCACCGCAGCGGACAGCCCTTGAAGAAGACCGTCGTGCGGATGCCGGGGCCATCCTCCGTGGACCACCGCTGCACATCGAAGAGGACGCCGCTCGGTCCCGGGGCGTCCGCCTCAGACATGCTCGTACGCCGTGCGCTCGAGGATGGCGTCCTGCACCTCCTTCGACAGCGTTACGAACCGCGCGCTGTAGCCCGCCACGCGGACCAGCAGGTCCTGGTGCTCCTCGGGGTGGGCCTGGGCGGCCCGGAGGGTATCCGCGGAGAGCACGTTGAACTGCACGTGGAAGGCCCCCAGCTCGAAGTAGGCGCGGATGAGGGAGGCCATGTTGGCCAGATCCCGGTCGGTCTTGAGGGCGCCGGGCGTGAACTTGACGTTCAGCAGCGTGCCGCCCGCGTGGCTCTCGTGGTTGATCTTCGCGGCCGACTTCATGAGCGCCGTGGGACTGACGGCATCGGTCCCCGCGTGGGCCGCGCAGCCTTCCGTCAGCGGGCTCTTCGCCCTGCGGCCATCGGGCGTGGCGCCCACCACGGAACCCGCGGGCACGTAGTTGGAGATGCCCATGAAGGCGCTGTTGAAGGGGGCGCCGAAGAAGTCCTTCCGGGCGTGGATCTCGCGGTGGTAGAAGTCGCTGATCTCCACCGCCAGGCGGTCCACCCGCCCTTCGTCGTTGCCGTATTTCGAGCACTTCAGGGCCAGGGCCCGCAGGTCCTCGAAACCCGCCCAGTCCTTGTCCAGGGCCTCGCAGAGCGTCTTCATGGAGACGACGCGGTGCTCGAAGACCAGGGTGTGCACGGCCTCCAGCGCGTTGGCCGCGTCCGCCAGGCCGATGCCCGTGAGCACGGCGCCCACGTTGTACTTCGCGCCGCCCGAAGAGAGGTCCCGCCCCCGCTCCAGGCAGCCTTCCACCAGGAGCGACAGGAAGGGCCTGGGGGCCATCTCGGCGTGGACCTGCTGGGCGATGACGGTGGCGATGGAGGCCTGCTTCACCAGGTAGGCGAGCTGGTCGAGGAAGGCGCGCTTCACGGCCTCGAAGCTCGGGAAGGTCGTCGGATCCCCCGTGGACAGGCCCAGGCGCCGATCGTCCAGGCGGCACCGACCGTCGTTCAGGGCGAACTCCAGGGCCGAGCCCAGGTTGATGTTGGCGGCCGAGGTCCACTCGTTGACCTTGCGGGAGTGGGGCACCACGCACCCGCAGTTGCTCCAGTCCCGGGCATCCTCCGCCGTGAGGCCTGCGGCCAGC